>Ga0182238_1000630_pt1 | contig 10196 bp, 7 predicted proteins | sample hydfrates6_PW_90_FD_132439 | JGI IMG/M metagenome (GOLD analysis project Ga0182238, IMG submission 132439) | Subsurface microbial communities from deep shales in Texas, USA - hydraulic fracturing test 6_PW_90 | ecosystem: Environmental > Aquatic > Deep subsurface > Shale gas/oil reservoir >... | reverse complement strand
TACTAACAGACAAATCAAACTTGAAAAAAATAAGCAAGAATGCGGTAAATGATACGTGCATGCTGACCAATCCAAGAGATGCAACTTGGGAGGACATGTATCGAATATTTTGTGAGGTTTGGTGATGACATATAATACTTCTTTGAATGACATAATTGGAATAGAATCTGTAAAACTTGGTTTTTTTAAAGAACTCCAGCGCAAAATATATGAGCTGAAAGCATCAAATGTTGAAATTAATCAGAAAAAGCATGACTTAAAATGCGTTTTGGACGGGATACCCGATGTTGTAGCAGTAATAAACGATGACCATACTGTTTCATATGTAAACAAGTCTTTTTATGATACTTATTCAAAAAATAACCCCAAGGGTCTAAAATGTTTTGATGTGTTCAAAGGCGACACAAAACCATGCCAAAGCTGTCCATTAGAACGCGCAAAAAAAGAATCTCTTGGGCTTTGCCGTCAATTACAAATTTTTAATATTAACGGTAAAAATAGACAGATAGAATGTACCGCTTCATTCATGCATAACTTTATGAATGAACAAAATAAAATATTAGTCATTCAAAGGGATGTAACTCTGGAAAAACATTATCAGGCGAAATATATGCAGACAGAAAGAATGGCTACGGTAGGCGTACTAGCAGAAGGAGTTGCCCATGAAATAAACAGCCCTTTGACGAGTATTGGCGGATTCACTGAGGCTCTAATCGGCCGACTAAAAACTTTAAGACAATTTTTAGAAAAAGATCCGGAGGGTGTTAGATTATTAAATGATTTTGATGAATATTTACAAACTATACATAAAGAATATTCTAGATGTTCTGATATTATACAAAATCTTCTCACCTTTGGCCATAAAGAAAATCAATTTTCCATTGTGAACCTGAACAATATCGTAAGGAACTCAATAAATTTACTTAAACCCAAACTAAAACATCTTAAACCCGACAGTTTGCACATATACCTCGACAAACAGGATCCAGCTGTAATGGGTCATCATGGAGAATTAATGCAAGTAGCTTTGAACTTAATACACAACGCATTATATGCTATAGATAATCACAATCATCACGGCGAGATCAGCATAATCACCTCCACCTACGATGATATAGCCACTCTTACTGTAAAGGATACAGGACACGGTATAAACGAAGAAGATATAGACAAGCTATTCGATCCTTTTTTTACCACAAAACCTGTAGGTGAAGGCACTGGAATTGGGCTGTCCTCATGTTATAACATAGTCAAACAACATGGCGGTGATATTGATGTGGCAGGTAGACCTGGAGAAGGCGCTGTTTTCCAGGTAATATTGCCCCATTTTCCTGAATAGGGAGGATGCCCGTGTCTTATTTAGAACCAATAAGAGTCCTTGTTGTTGATGATGAAGCCTCAATCTGCAGATTGGCTGAGAAGGAACTAGCTCTGCCCCATCGAGAAATTTTTACTGCCAGAACAGCTAGTCAAGCAATGAAGCTCGTTGAAAACCAACCATTTGACGTAATTCTGCTTGATATAAGGTTGCCTGATGGGGACGGCCAGGACTTACTTGTAAAATTTAGAGCCAATCTACCCAATGTGGAAATCATAATGATCACCGGCTACTCTGAAGTATCTGGCGCTGTGGAGGCTATGAAAGTAGGTGCTTACGACTACATAACCAAACCATTCTCATTAACTAAAATAAACTCCGTGATCGAAGAGGCTTATCAGCAATGCGCGTTGCAAAAAGAAAACAAAGAAAATAAAAAAGACAAAGATAGTGAAAGCATACACCAAATTATTGGGCATTCAATTGCCATGCGCCAGACTAGGTATCTCATAAAAAAAGTGGCTAAAACTAAGACTCCAGTCCTGGTAACCGGTGAAACGGGAGTAGGCAAAGACGTTGTGGTTAACCTGATTCACAACTTAAGCCATCTTTCTGAAAAACCGCTTGTGGTAAAAAATTGCGGCACCTTCAACAAGGACCTCCTGAGGAATGAACTGTTCGGACACAAAAAGGGTTCTTTTACTGGTGCTGAAGAATCGCAGGAAGGCTTAATAGCAGCCGCGGACAAAAGCTCTTTGTTTCTGGATGAAATAGGAGAGCTTTCTCATGAGTTGCAGTCCATGCTGCTTCGGATCTTAGAGACGAAAAAATACCGAAGGGTTGGGGACAAAGGCGAAAGACAGGCCGATGTAAGATTCTTTTTTGCCACTAATAAAGATTTGAGCGTGGAAGTTGAGAACGGCAATTTTAATGAAGCCTTGTTCCACAGAATTAATGTCTTCCGCATAGATGTCCCTCCTTTGAGGGAACGAAAGGAGGATTTGCCTGCTTTAATCGAATACTTTCTGGGCCATTTACATCCTGATCAATCCAAATACAGGATGTCCAAAGATGCTTGGCAATATTTTCTGAAATACAACTGGCCTGGGAACGTCAGGGAACTAAAAAACGTGATAGAAAGATCTATAATACTTGCTGAAAATGATCTGATCACCAAAGAATGCTTGCCCGAAAAAATGATCCGAGACTCCACAGAGGGGAACACAAAAATTTTCCCTCCGCTTAGGCACAAGGAAAAACAATATATACTCCAGGTCCTTAATCATACAAACTATAATAAAAGCCTAGCTGCGGACATGCTGGGAATTGGCCGCAAAACCCTGTACAGAAAGCTCAAGGAATACAGAATAGAAGAACAATAAGCAGAGCCCACTAATTCCGCACTGCTTCTCCACCTATTATTCCCCAGTATATTAAGCCCGGCCAGGCCACCGTGCACAAAAAAATGCCTCCGGTGAGTACTGCACCGAAGGCTATATAAAAAAGGCTTTTTGCGTTTGCAAAAGGCCGCCTTTGAAAAGTTGGCGTCCCCAGGGGGATTTGAACCCCCGTTACCGGCGTGAGAGGCCGGCGTCCTGGGCCACTAGACGATGGGGACGCTTGGTGGTGGGCCGTGCAGGGGTCGAACCTGCGACTCTCTGCTTAAAAGGCAGATACTCTACCAGCTGAGTTAACGGCCCGTGGCGAAGTGAAATTTTCTATTTGTTGGTCAGCAGCTTGTCAAGGATTTTCTAAGGATAAATATCCTCTGCCTTGTCCGAGATGCTAACCGCCCGGGCTTATCAGGAGACCTTGGACCCGGGGGGCATATCCCCGGATGGGGTCAAAAGCTCCATTTTGCCCTTGTCCTTGACCGCCAGGATCATCCCCTGGGACTCGACTCCGCGCAGCTTCCTGGGCTTCAGATTGGCCACGACCACCACCTGACGCCCGGCAAGGTCCGCGGCGGAAAAATGCTCGGCCATTCCGGCCACCACCTGCCTGGGCTCGTCTGCGCCTATATCCACAAGGACCCGCAAAAGCTTGTCCGCGCCCTCCACGGCGTGGACTTCCTTTATTTTCCCTATGCGCATGTCCAGCTTCTGGAAGTCCTCGAACTCTATTTCATTTTTTTCCTGAGCGGGTTTCTTGTTCGCGGGCTTTTTATTTTTGGCCTCGGCCTCGGGTTCCGGACCGTCCAGGACCAATTCCCGGCGGGGAAAAAGATTGGATTTGGCCGCAACTTTGCCGCCCGGTTCCAAACCGCCCCATTCCCGGGTCTCCCTGTCAATGTCCACAGTACTTAAAAAGAGTTCGGCCCCCACCTGCCCGAGCATTTCCTCCGCGGCGCCGGGCATCACCGGCCACAGATGCAAAGCGATCTTGCGCATGCCCTCCAAAAGGACGTACATGACCGTCCCCAGGCGCTCGGTATTTCCTTCCTTGTTTAAAACCCAGGGGGCGCTTTGATCCACATACTTATTCAGATAACGGACAAACTCCCACAGGCTCTCCAGGGCCCGGGAGAATCGAAAGTCGACGAACAGGGCCTGATAGCTTTTCAAGGCCTGGAAACCGGCCTGGATACAGTCTTCATCCTCCCGGGTCAGCTCGCCCATGGCCGGGACCTGTCCTTGGAAATACTTTTTGGTCATGGAAAGCACCCGGTTGAACAGATTGCCCAGATCATTGGCCAGATCGGAATTCAGCCTGTTTACCAGGGCCTCTTCGGAAAAAGAGGCATCCAGCCCGAAGTTCATCTCCCGCAAAAGGAAATAGCGGAAAGCGGGCAGGCCGTATTTGTCCTTCATGGACAGCGGGGCGACCACATTGCCCAGGCTCTTGGACATCTTGGTCTCGTTCACATTCCAGTATCCGTGCACCCGGAGCCCCTTGAAAAGGGGGATACCGGCGGACATAAGCATGGTCGGCCAGAAAACCGCGTGCGGCTTGAGTATGTCCTTGGCCACTATATGATGCGCATTCGGCCAGAAGCGCTTAAAACCGTCTCCGTCCGGGCCGCCCAGGGCGGTTACGTAATTGATAAGGGCGTCAAACCACACATAGGTCACGTATTCGGAGTCGAACGGCAGTTCTATGCCCCAGGTAAGCCGGGTCTTGGGTCTGGAGATGCACAGGTCGTCCAGATCCTCCCGCAAAAGACCCAGGACCTCGTTTCTATACCGCTCCGGGCGGATGAAATCCGGATTTTCCTCTATATGCCGGCGCAGGGGCTGCAAATAATCGCGCATGCGGAAAAAGTAATTGGACTCCTTTATGTATTCCGGCTCCACCCTGTGATCCGGGCACAGGCCGTTTTCCAATTCTTTCTCCGTATAAAAGCGCTCGCAGCCGTAGCAATAGTATCCGCCGTATTCGCCGAAATATATATCCCCTTTGTCGTAAACCCTTTGCAGGAGATCCCGGACGCATTGGATATGATCGGGATCCGTGGTCCGGATAAAGCGGTCGTTTTCCACTTCCAGCCCGGGCCAGGTGCGGCAAAACATATCACTGACCCGATCCACGTATTCCCGGGGCTCTTCACCGTTGTCCGCCGCCGCCTGGACTATCTTGTCCCCGTGCTCGTCGGTTCCGGTCAAAAAATACGTGTCCTTACCCGCCAATTTATGAAAACGATTCACCGCATCCGCGATAATCGTGGTATAAGCGTGCCCCAAATGGGGATTGGCGTTTACGTAGTATATAGGGGTGGAAACGTAAAAACTGCTCAAGACTTCCTCCTGTTTATCATCTCTGATTGCCGCCGCTCCCCTTGCGTTTCGGCTTGCCCTTCTTTTTTCCGGGTCCACTTTTTTCGTTTTTTCGGCCTTTTGCATTACCGCTTCCGGAATTGTCGGCGGCCCGGACTCCGAGGCCGCGCTCCCGGGCTTTATCCCGGCTTTTATCTCCCTGGGCCGAGCTTTGCTGTTCCTCGTTGCCGGTGCATTGGCAACGGACAATGGCCTTCCACTCGTCCAAAAATATCTCCTGCTCCTGGCCTTCTTCATTTTGCACGGTCAAAGAATCCCGAAACAGGTTGGAGCGCAGCACACGGACAATACCCTGCTCCGTATGGTAGCGCTTGCCGATCCGGGGCAGTTTCTTCTTGAACTGGGAATAGTTCTCCTGCTCATAGGCCAGGCAGCAAAGAAGACGACCGCACACCCCGGAGATTTTGGCCGGATTCAGAAACAGATTCTGGTCCTTGGCCATCTTTATGGTCACCGGATCGAATTTACGCAAATAACGGCGACAGCAGCAAACCTGCCCGCAGTTTCCAACCGCGCCGACCATCTGTGTTTCGTGTCGAACACCGATCTGCCTGAGCTCGATACGGGTTTTGTACGCCTTGACCAGATCCTTGACCAGTTCCCGGAAATCCACCCGCCCCGGAGCGGCGAAAAAGAAAATTATCTTGCTGCGGTCGAAAAAGACCTCCACGTCCACGAGCTTCATCTCCAGACCGCGCTCGGATATCCTCTCCCGGCAGTACTGAAAAGCCTCGTGACCCACACGGCTATTGTCCTTGGCCGTCTCCATGTCTTCCGCAGTGGCCTTGCGCTGCACTTCCTTCAGGGAATTTTCCTTGATCTTGTCCGGGACCTGGTCGGTCAGGCGGGCCACATAACCCATGCCCAGGCCCTCCTCCGTCCGGACCACCACCCAGTCGTTTTCCCGCAGCTCCAACTCGGAAGCGTCAAAATAGTAAACAGGGCTGCATTCCCTGAATTTAATACCGGCAATCTGGGTCATTAATCAGCATCCTTTTTCAGTCTGCGGGCGATTTCCCTGGCCGCCCGGCGCCCGGCTCCCATGGCCAGGACAACCGTAGCCGCACCGGTGACTATGTCTCCCCCGGCAAAGACCATGGGCATGCTGGTCTCCCCGGTATGGGGATCGACCTGGATATAACCGCGCTCATTTAGTTTAAGTTCCGGGGAGGAATTTATAAGAACCGGATTGGGGCCCGTGCCCACGGCAATAACCGCCATGTCCGCATCTATCTCGAATTCGTCTCCGCTTACCGGAATCGGTTTGCACCGGCCGCTTGCATCCTCCGGCCCCAGTTCCATTCGCTGCAGGCGCAGGGAACACAGATTGCCCTGTTCATCTCCTGTGAATTCCAGGGGAGAGGAAAGTATCTCCAGCTTAACCCCTTCTTCCAGGGCGTGCTCCAATTCCTCGCGTCTGGCCGGCATCTCCCCCTGGGTGCGTCTGTAGACGACTTTTACTTCCTCCGCGCCCAGCCGGAGCGCGGTACGCGCGGCGTCCATGGCCACGTTGCCCCCGCCGAGGACCACCACCTTTTTCCCCCGGGGAACCGGGGTGTCAAACTCCGGAAAGCGATAACCGCGCATGAGGTTGACCCGGGTCAGATATTCGTTGGCCGAGTACACCCCGATCAGATTCTCCCCGGAAAGGCCCAGAAACTTGGGCAGCCCTGCGCCGGCGCCTATGAATACCGCCTTGTATCCCTTGTCCATGAGTTCGCTGATCCCGCTGGTGGGTCCGCCCACGTGGTTGCAGACAAACTCCACTCCCTGGGCCTTCAGGGTCTCGATCTCGGTATGCACAACCGACTTGGGCAGTCTGAACTCAGGGATCCCGTAAACCAGAACCCCGCCCGGCTCGTGCAGGGCCTCGAAGACGGAGACCTTTATCCCCCTGGTGGACAGATACCCGGCTGCGGTGAGACTGCTGGGACCGGAGCCGATCACGGCCACCCGCAGGTCCTCGTCTATCAACCGGCAGGCCTCGTCCCCGGCAATGGCCTCACAGGAATTTTGGGCGTAATAGTTGTCCGCAACAAAACGCTCCAGACGGCCGATGGCAATCGGCTTGCCTGTCTTTCTCAGCTTACAGCTTCCCTCGCATTGATTTTCCTGGGGACAGACCCGGCCGCAGATGGCCGGAAGACTGTTGGTTTCCTTTATCGTCTTAAAGGCGCCCTCCAGATCATCTTCCGCCACCATGCGGATGAAAGACTTGCAATCCACTTCCACCGGGCAGCCCTGCTGGCAGGTGGGAGTCTTGCACTGCAGGCATCTCGCGGCCTCTTCCCGGGCCAGCTCCAGGGTGTAGCCCAGGGACACTTCACTGAAATTTCCGGCCCTTTCCCCCGCATCCTGCATGGGCATGCCCACGCGATCCTTAATTCTATTTTTCTTGCTCATGGCACTTACAAAAGAGTTTATAGGATTCTTGTTCCTGGGGTACAAACGCCTTCAGCCGGCGGGAAAGCTCGTCGAAATCCACCTGATGGGCATCGAACTCCGGGCCGTCCACGCAGGCGAAACGGATGCGGTTGTCCACGCTCACCCGGCAGGCCCCGCACATCCCGATCCCGTCGACCATGATCGAGTTCAGGCTTACCGTGGTCTTTATCCCCGTGGGCCGGGTAACCTCGGCAACGGCGCGCATCATGGGCACCGGCCCCACTCCGACAACTTCGCCCACGTCGGAATGTTCATCCAGATATTTCTGCAGCACCTCGGTAACCAGGCCCTTATGACCGAAACTGCCGTCGTCGGTGGCCACCAGGACTTCCGGACAAAAAGCGGCCAGCTCGTCGTGGAACAAAAGGAGGTCCTTGCTCCGGGCCCCGATAACCGCGGCCACATGATTGCCCGCCTGGTAATGCCCCTTGGCGATATGGTGCATGGCCGCAATCCCGGTTCCCCCGCCCACGCAGACAACGCGGCCCTTTTTCTCGATTTGGGTCGGCTTGCCCAAGGGACCGCACAGATCAAGTATTTCATCCCCTTCGGTAAGGGTCTCCAGAAGGGCGGTACTCTTGCCCAGAACCAGATAGACAATGGTTATCGTTCCTTTCTCCGGGCTTTTGTCCGCGATGGTCAGGGGTATGCGCTCCCCGGTTTCGCTTAAGCGCAAGACGACAAAATTTCCCGGTTTGGCCTTGCCCGCTATTTCCGGGGCCCGGACGGTCATTTCACTGACCCTGCCCGGTATCAATCCCCGTTTCTTGACTATTGTATTGGCCATAGGCTAAGCTCCGTTTATAGCTGCAAAATGAAATAAACCGCTGTTTTTCCCGCCGGAGGGAAACAGGGTTAACCCGTTTATTTTAACGGCATAAAAAAATTAAACATGATTACCCAAGCCACAGCCCAGAATTCTCCCGCTTCCGCCTACGCCAGGGTGCAGAGGGATACAGCGCCCAAACCGCCGGCTGACGCGGCCTTGCGGGAAAAGAACTATTCCCTGCGGATGGGCCGGCTGCGCCTTAAATATTCCACCCGGGAGCCGTATCAAAGTCCGGATGCGGGACAGAAGGCCATCCCCGCGGACAAGGACTTCTCCCACACCTTACAGGCCGTCGGCGAGGAAAAAAAGATCCTTTTCTCTCTGCGCAGCCATGAACCGGGGTCCCCGGCGGTCTCCAGACCGGCCGCCTGCCGGGCATACGCGGCCCAGGAAAAGGCCCCGCTCGGAGCGAACAGGCATATGCTCAGCTTTTTTGTGTAAAAAACCGCACGCCCAAGTCCGATTACATCAAACCCTTCTTGCGTACCGCCCAGGATTTTCCGGCTTTTATCCCCAATCCAAAAACAAATTCAATCCAGGCGGTTTTTTAAAGGATTGCCTTTGTCATATCCGTCTGAATGGATTTAGCTGACTGCCCGAAATTCCGTGCCAACCAGACCGCTCAAAAATCTAAAAGGGCGAGGCGACAAAAAGTTCAAGGTCGCAGCGTACTTATCCGTGGTCAAGAGCTTGAACTTATTTAAGCAACGCAGCCGTTGGGATATTTAGGGCGGCCCGTTAGTCCTTTATCAAATCCTCGATCTTTTCCATGGCCTTTTTAAGGCCGTCTACGTTGGGTCCCCCGGCCTGGGCCAGATCCGGGCGTCCGCCCCCGCCCCCGCCGATCTCCGAGGCCACTTCCCGGATCAGACCGGGAGCGGTGAAACGGTCTTGCAGATCCTTGCTCACGTATAAAATGAGCATGGCCTTGCCCTCCTGACGCGTTCCCAGAAGGACGATCCCGCTTTTGATTTTTGAGCGCAGGTCATCCACGCTCTTGCGCAGCCCGTTTGCATCCGGCACGTCCACTTCCCGGGCCAAAAGGTTGATTCCGGCCACTTCCCGGAATTCCGCCAAAAGATCCTCGCCCTTGGAGGAAGAGAGCTTGTCCATAAGGATCTGCTTCTCCCGGGTAAGGGACTTGACCTGCTCCTGAAGGGCGTTTACCCGCTGCGGCAGCTGCTCCGGGGCCACGCGCAAAAGCCCCTGCATGTCCCGGACACGGGAGCGCATTTTGCGCCAGTAGGCAAGGGCCTCCCATCCGGTCAGGGCCTCTATTCTGCGCACACCTGCGGCCACCGCCTCCTCGGAGACTACGCACATGCTCCCGGCCTGCCCGGTGGTCTGCAAATGCGTGCCCCCGCAGAGCTCCATGGATACTCCGGGGACGCTTATCACCCGGACATCATCGGCGTATTTCTCCCCGAAAAGGGCCAAAGCCCCGTTTTCCACGGCCCGGGGATAGGGCATGACCTCTTCGCGGACTTCGTGATTGGCCAGGATATGCGCGTTTACCTCTTCCTCGATTTTTTCCAGCTCTTCCGAGGTAACCGCCTGGATATGGGTAAAATCAAAGCGCAGACGCTTCTCGTCCACCAGGGAACCGGCCTGGCGGACATGCTCGCCCAGGACATTGCGCAGGGCGGCATGCAAAAGATGGGTCGCGGTATGGTTGCGGGCCGTGGCCACTCTCTTGCCTTCCTCCACTTCCAAATCCGCTTCCTGATCCACGGCGATCTCCCCGCGGACCACTTTCACCGCATGCACGATGAGCTCCGGGGCCGGATTCTGGCAGTCGCTTACCTGGCAAACCCCGGTGTGAGTACTGATC
>Ga0182238_1000628_pt1 | contig 10239 bp, 13 predicted proteins | sample hydfrates6_PW_90_FD_132439 | JGI IMG/M metagenome (GOLD analysis project Ga0182238, IMG submission 132439) | Subsurface microbial communities from deep shales in Texas, USA - hydraulic fracturing test 6_PW_90 | ecosystem: Environmental > Aquatic > Deep subsurface > Shale gas/oil reservoir >... | reverse complement strand
TTTATATCCTTCCCCTTCACCCTCGGCAACCTTCAGCTAGCATTTAGCTGGTGTTTGTCAAGGGCAATGCGGTCATCCAACCATTAAAATTTACTCAAAATTTAATTTCTAACTTCAATATCATTTTTTCATAGTTTTTTAGACAGTACCTTTTACCCCTGGGGTAAGGCCGATTTTTGAGGGATATGTTCACGTTATATATCGCTCCGGTCTTATATATTTAAGTACCTAGGTTTTTTTAGGGGGGACCCCACACCCCCTCACGTGAGATAACCAAAAATTTCTTTTGTCTTATCCCCCTCGCCGATCCCAAGTTTCTCAGGAATTTTCATTTTTTTCGACCCAGGGGTATTTCTCATTTTCATTGTTTGGAAAGAAGCTTTCAACTAACATCAGCGCTAAATCAGCACACCAACTGTAATTAAATAAACTTTCTTCTTCATTAAATATCTCTTTCCATATTTCAAAATCAGGGAAACTAAAACTAGAATCGTTATTAGCTGCATAATTTAATGAATAGATTATTTTTAATAATTGTCCTTTAAGTGCTTTAAAATCACGTTTAACTTTACTTAAATTATCAATGTTTTCAATTTTAAGGGCTTTAATTCTTTCTTGAAACGTAAAAACTCTTAAGATTGTATCATGTAATATAGAAATTAAATCTTCATCAAATATTTCTCTATATTTAAATAATGCTAATGCTGAAAATCTAAGTTTAAGTTTCTTCTCGTCAATGATAATGCTTTCATTCCCCATTATTTACCTCCTTAATGATCTATATATTTCTTCTTGAAGTAACTATCTTTTTCAATCGTCCGGGCCAGCACTTAAATAACTTTTAAAATATTTTGATGTGACAATTTATCTATATCGTATTTTTGTTTGGTTTTTTATCCTTAATGGTTTAAGTTCTTCCCCCGTCCGCTCTTTCAAGGTCTTTAGATCTTAGATGCTGGCCCGGTCCTTAGAGGAAATCATTAATTAGTTTTGCTCGTCTTTCAATATCTTCTAATCTGTTAAAATTATCTATAGAAGTATTCAAATCTTTTAAAATACTATCTATAAACTCAATCCCTTTTTTATTATCATCTAGATTCAATTTATTTTTGGCTTTTTCAAGTTCTCTTCTTATTTCCTTAGCTATTTTTTTCATTCTTTGGTCAATCAATTTTTCTTCCTTACTTCTATCTAACATTTTAATCATCTCGCTTTCTTCAATTTTTTTTCATGTTCTTTTCTCCATTTAACTAAGTGCCAAATGTTTTTGTGTTTTAACCAAAAAGCTTTATTAATTAGTTTATCAATTTCTTTTATCTTTTCTCTATGATAATGTTTTGATATAATAGACATATAAGTTAATACCTCGCTTTTGGATCCTGCCTCTAACAGGATCTTTTTTATTGTTGCAGATAACTTACAGTTCCTCTTACTTTTTTGTCGTGGAAATCTTGAAAATATAAAATCTCAGGTATCCAAATCATATTAAGAACTCCTGTAGCTCCTTCGCGCTGCTTAGCGACTAATAATTCTGCATCATCCTGTACTATTGGTTCATCAATCCCTTTTTCTTTACACTCATAATATTGTGGCCGATGAACAAAGAAAACATTATCTGCTTTTTCCTCAATTTCCCCTGAGTCTCTCAAATCACTCAATTTAGGTCTTTTATTGCTTCGCCCTTTGAAATCTCTATTGATTTGATGTAGTAACATTAGATGACAGTCTAGCTCACTTGACAGGCTCCGCAATTCTCTAACCGCTTCAGCAGTTCCTTTATCAAATCTACCTCCAACTGACTCAACATTAATTTCAGTTAAATAATCAATAATTATCAAACCCAATTTACCATCGAAAATATTATCAGTTTTTCTGGCTATTGACTTAATATCATTAACTGTCAAGCCCCGTCGATCAGTTATCTTTAAGGGTTTATCATGCAGCCAATTCCGGGCCAGCTCAATTGCATTAATCTCTTTTTTAACCACTTTATTTTCTGGATCATTCTTTGTTTTATAATAATCATCTGCTTTTACTTTGGCCTCCTGAATTAAAACCCTATCTAATAACTTCACTCGGTCCATTTCTAAGCTAACAAATAAACTCGGTGTAGTAGTTGTCCTTAAGATAGAAGCCAGTAATCGAAGGCTCATTGCAGTTTTACCCATCGAAGGGCGGCCAGCTAATATACTAAGATGCTTTTTGCTTAATCCTCCACCGGTCATTGCATCCAAAGAATAAATACCAGTTCTAATTTTTTCTACTGCAGTACCTTCCTGTCTTTCCTGAAATCTCTGAAAAGACTCATAAGCAACCGACTCAACATCATGAATTAACTTTTTTTCTAAATTTTTACTTGTAGCGGTGAAAACTTCATCTTGTATCTTAGATTTAAACTGATCTAAACCTAATTCACCGTCAGTCAAATAATCATATGCTTTTTTGAGTGAGTCTTTAACTTTTCGTCTTTCGCTGCACTCTTTTAGTCTTTTAATGATATTCTCTAATTCCATTGGTGCTAAATAATCACTGTCAATTATTTGTTCAGTATGTTCTTCGCTAAAATTATCAGAAGCAAATAACATTACATCAGTTCGGTTAATCTTTCCTGTATCTAAATAATCTGATTCAATTTTTTTATAAATAGCTTTATGCATCTTATTATGGAATAGATCAGCATTAGTCTTATCAACATAATCTCCAAAAGACTCAGGATTTGAAAGTATAGATGCCAGGTACCCCTTTTCTAGCTCTGGATTATAAAATATGCTTTGATTATCTCCTCTATCCATACTTCTCAATCCTTTCCAACTGCTTCTGTCTCATTTCTTCTAGTCTTTTTTGCTCTTTATCTTCCTGATCAGACTCAGTGTTCTTATTTAAATATTCTCTCCAGTGCTCGTCCGGGCCAACAAATGTCTTTAGCTGCTTAATATATTGCTCGTCAGTTCCGTTTCTTTTACATTCTGCAGCATATGCTTTAACCGCCTGTTCTAAATCTTCCTGAGGAACCCCTTTTCTTCTTGTAGCAGCCCATTTACGCCAGTGCGACTTTTTTGTACCTCGCTGACTGGGATAAAGACTATATATTCTCTCAAATTCATCTGGATAATTATAAAATCCATTTTCTTGCTGGTTAATTGAGAATTCATCCCCAGGCTCATTGTCGGTTTTTCCAGAAACCGACGGTTTATTTATTTCCTTTTCTTTTCTTTCCTTTCCTTTGCCATTTTTCGCTATACCGGTGTCATAGGCAGTGCCATTAGCGGTGCTATCTTTTTGCTTTTTCTCACCTTTATCTCTACTACCCCACCGGGCTTCAGCACCTTTTTTTCCAGCTCTTCTTTTTTTTTCTAACTTTTCATCTTTAATCTTCATTCTTCTATTAAGTGATTCGCTCCAAAAGAACTGATCATCTGATTTAAAGAGCTCAAACTCATTAATGCAATCTAAAATAAATTCTTCCATTTTCTCAGCTGACAACTGACATTCAGTTGCAATTGCTCGTATTCCCCAGCCGTTGAGCTTTAATTTATAATTATCCTGTTCAGCCAGCATTTCGATTATTATCCAGTACCTGCCGTAACCCTCTATACCATAATCAGCTTTTAAAGCGCTAATTTTAGGATCATGTCTTGCGTTATAGTCATGCGAAAAGTAATAAGCATCTTTTGGCATTCATATTCTGCCTCCTTTCCTGGAGATCTCTTTTTATCATTGACTCTGTTCTTTTAGCCACCTGAGGAATTCTTCCTTAGTCACCATGTAACGGCCACCTAATTTTATTGAATGGAAGTCATCTCGCTTGAAGATTTCGTACCATTTCTGAGAATTGGTTCCTGTATATTCAGCACAATCTTTAACACGCAGCATCCCTGGCAAATCTTCTGGCCCTTTATATTCTTTATATTTTTCAGCAGTTCTCATTAATCTACCTCCTCTAACAGCTTTTCTATATCCATATTAAAAAAATCTTCTAACTTCTTTTCTGTTGGCCTATAAGGAAGTGATCTTCCGTTTTCAATTTTACTCAATTGTGCCGGTTGTATTCTTAAAGTAAATGCTAAATCAGATTGCGTCATCTCTTTCTTTTTTCTTTCCTTAACTATTCGTTTCATTATATTAATTCCTCCTTTTGAATTATAAGTTTAATAGTTCTTCTTAATTTGCTTTTTCTCCCCTCCAGGTCGAGGCTCCTTGACTATCTCAAATCAGATCTTGGCCCTGCATTCACTCTTACAAAAGCTCTGCATATTATTTGATTAATGGATTTTGTACTTGTCTATATAGTATGATATACTTAATTTAGATATAATAATATAATATTACGTCTAAATTTGCGTCTAATTTACGAAAAGGAGATATTTATTGTATGGATAATCAATTAATAATTAGCGATTTGCAATCTACCGCCGGCAATTCTTTGGAGATAGCTGGACCTTATGCTGAAATGGAAAATTATAAAGTAATTGAACTGGATAACAAAAAATTTTTAACAGGAGATATAGAAATACAGGATAATACCTTTATTTCTAGCTTTGAGGGAGACCATTCTTTTAATAATTTTGATTTATTTTTATCTATAGTTAATCTGTCAAAACATATATCAAAAGAAGAAGTCATTAATAATGTTGAAAGTGGACTAATATTAGGAAAAAGCAAATATAAACAAGATCTGTTAAATAAAATTTCTATTAAAAATATTAAAGATTGGGTTGGAGAATGGGGAGTTCCATATTTACAAGGGATAAAAAACACCTTACATGAAAGAGGTTTCTTTATTAATAAATTTCGTGAAGATGTAATTAATTTATATCAAGATTTTTTTATATACTTATCTTTAATTTATAATGACACTGATTTTTTAAATAACTATCATGTATTACCTTATCCAACAGTAAAACCTAGAAAAAAGGCTTATATATATTATTTGGATGATAGTTATAATAATAATTATAAAATTCATCCAGTATATGATGAAAAAAATGACACTTTTAAAATGCAAGTTTATATACACATGAATTTAATTAGCATTGCTAAATTTCAATTTTATAATTTTATTACCAAAAATATTTCAAAAGATATCAATAGTGAATTTAAGCATTTTAAGAAATGTAAATACTGTAATAACTATTTTTGGGCTAAAGATAGCAAACAAAAATTTTGCAATTCACGATGTCGTAAAAACAATTGGTATCATGAAAATAAAACATCAAAATAATAAATTTTCATTTAGTTCATAAGGATTCATAATTAAACAGCAAAAAGCCCTGGCAGATATCTAACCCGCCAAGGCTTTAATAACTTTCTATTTTATTATTGTACAAAAGAAAAACCAGCTCTATGGCTGGCTAATATTCAAATTGAATAACTTAATCTATCCTTTTCAAATTCTTCTTCTATTTGTTTTTTAATATTATTTCTCTTTTGAGATTTATCATTATCATTTTTTGGCAACATCTCTTTTTCGCCCTTTTCTTTCAAATAGTTAATATATAGGTTCTTATAATCTTTTTCATTATTCATTTTTATTATCCCCCTCCATATTTGAATAGTAATTATCAAAAAAGTGATGATTTAATTTAGGTTCAAAATAATGCTTTCTTTTAATCCAAACAAATCCATCTCCCTTGGAAATCACTGCCACATCAATTGGTCCACCAACAGTTTGATAATTATCGTCAACTGAAACCTGTCTTTTAAGTGAAGTTAAATTAACTAATGACTCTGCCATAGAAGCAAGTTCATCTTTGGGCGATACTCGAATAGACCTTAATATCGGTATCAAATAATTACTATTAGAAAAACTTATTATTTCATTTAAGACTTCATTCCAATTATCATGCAAATAATCCTTTATTATACTTATGGTTTCATCAGTTAAATTATTTACAGGTATTTTTTCATTAATTTCATCCAAATTATTTATAATACTATTTACAAAGTTTTTATCTAATATCTCAATATAATTAGGACTAATTCCATTCAAAAAAGTATTAACTGTTTCAGTTTGAGCGAAAGGTATTATACTATAACTATTTTCTAGACTTATTTGCTTTTCATTAGTAATATTATAACGTATAAATCCATCAATAATTCCTGATACTTTATAAGATATCAATGAAGGAAAGATGTCATTATCGCCAAAACCAGCAATTACTAAACCTGAATATTGTCTGCCAAACCAATCAGTTTTAAAGACTTTAGCATAAATATTTTTAAGCTCTCTTAAAATTTCAGGATCTAAATTATCTATATCAACAAATTTTTTGATATGATTATCAATAATTCCCATATAATTATTTAATACATATTTATCTAAATCTTCTGGAACATTATTTAACAAAGTTTTGTTTTTTATAATTTCTGAAAATTCATTAATGATTTTTATCCTTAGTTCCAAAAGTTCTTCACTATTCATTGGTCTTTGCAATTCTTCAACTTTCTCATTATGTTTATTCTTTAATCGCTCAGATAAATTATTATCAAGCTGAAATAGAAAATTATCAATATATTGACTTTCATATAATCTTAAATTCATATTATCGCTATGTAAAAATTCAAGAAAATGTTCGGCATATTCCTTTAAAGTTTTAAATTCTTTTTCATTAATTGTTTCACGATATTGTTTAATAATTATCTCTAACGGAACTCCCATAAACTCAACATTATTTGAAACCATAATACCGACGGGATAATATTTTGAAAGAGTGAAAATTTTATTTGCAGTATTATAAAATTTATCTCCATTACCAATAGTTACTGCACTATCTGCAGCTAGAGCTATAGCACGTTTATTCATAATAGATATTTCAGCAGTCAATTATCTTACCTCCATTATAAAACAATATTCACTAATAAGTTATTAAATAAATTACAACCTTAGTATATATTTAAACATTCAAGCTTGAATTCCTGCAAAAAATATGGAAAAATAATATAAATAATAAATTTAATATAACAGTTTATAATCTTCAGATTTTATAGATAAAAAAAGCCTCCAGAGCTCTAATAGTTCATATTCTCCAGAGGTTAAATATCACTCTATTTCATTATTGTTGTCAAATCGTTATCAAAACAAAAAATTTGCAATCACCTAAATACTATGTGATACCTCTCGAATCAAGCTTTCTCAAAGTATAAAATCAAATACTAATATTAATTATTTTAAAAAACAAATTTTAATTATTTTCTATTATTGTAAAGTCACCTTTTCCATTATGATTTTCTACTAATTTTATGCAAGCGGTATTTTCCAGAGTTATCATAGTTGAGTGGTGAATTGACAGAACCTTTTCTTGAAGTTCCTGATCTTCTTCTAAAGCAGTTACCTTTAACCCATGGTCTTTTGCTTCATCAAAACAAATTGGTCTGCCATGAGTTTTGTGTTCTTCGGTATCCCCCAGCCAATTTGCAATCTCATTACATTTCTCTTCCATGTCTTCCCCTTTAAACATATAAGAGTTTAACCATTCAGCAACTTTATCTCTCGATAAATCTATAGAATGCTGACATGTCCTCAAAAAACCAGGAGGATAGTTTTCTATTTTTTTTACCCATAAAGGTGCAGTTTTAGGATTTTTTTGAACTTCTTCTTTGGCCTCATTAAATTCATCCAATATTGATTGTGCTGGAGCTACAAAATTGCCCATATTAATCTGAGGATCTATTGGTCCAATGGCAGAATGCTTACCCATCAATATTTCATCACAAGCACACGCTATCATTGTCGCAGCAGACATAGCATTTTGAGGAATAATAGCTCTAATATAATTATATTTATTTCTAAGATAATTAACTATTTGTTCTGCAGCTTCCAAAGCCCCTCCTGGGCTATGCAAAATCAGATCTAGTTTATCACCTTGAAGACCATGAAGCGAAGACATAAAACCTTCTATATCTTGGGGAACAATACTTAAAGCACCCCGTGCCTGATTTGGAACATTCTTAGATAAAAATGCGCTTGCATATACAATAACATCTCTTTCAGCATAATCACTAAGTTCTTTTAAATAATTTCTTCTAACAGTATCTTGAGAAGCTCGTGCTCTCCTCTTAGCCCCAATTATTTCTTGATTAATTTCATCCTTAGTTGGCATCTATAGTACCACCTCTGGTTACAATCCTAAAATTATTATTTTCTTCAGTATTGGAAATATATAAACTTTCATCTAACAATTCTTTCATTTCTTCAGAAATATTATCATTCATTAAATCCACTAAATCTTGTTTATCTTTTTCTATATCAGTTGCACCCGCTGTTTTAATTTTTGCCATTATAACTTTCCCTCCTTTTTGTAAATTAGATCAATAAATTTACAATTTAATTTTAACAGCTGAGAGATCCAAAATCAAGCTTTTTGACAAAATTTTGCAACTAAGTTCCGCCGCTGTGAAACTTTATGAACAAAAAGAATCCTCAGATCTTCATTCAAGATTCAGAATACACTTTATTTTGCTATTGCAGTAACATTGCAGTAAGTTAAATAATTTTGATTAATTAAAACTAATATAATGATTGGTATAACAGCAATCTATCCATAAAGCAATTAATCTATTATGTTAATAAAATGTAAACAAATAAAAAAACCGCCCCGAAAGGCGGTTTTATCTTGCTTATTATTTTATTTAAGTAATTATTAAAATCAGCACTCAGTTAATCTAATAAAAAAGTTTTTAGTTGTGGTTGTGATTGTGGTTGTGATTGTGGTTGTGATCATGGTTGTGATCATGGTCGTGATTGTGGTTGTGGTGATGATCATGGTTGTGTTCGTGATCATGATGACCGGAATCTTGTGGATTAATTGTCTGGCTAATTTTCTTATTAACCTTTGACATTAATTGGCTAAAAGATTGCTGTTTCTGCATAAATGATTTTATCTTCTCATTTTCCCACATTGTTTTCTGCAGAGATGACATTTCTTTTTTTAATTTCTCATCCTGCCTATTCTGATCAATTTTTTTCTGTAAACTCTCAACTTTTTCCACTAATTTTGAAGCCTCTTCATCTGAATCCATTGTTTTTTCAGCTTCAGCCATAGCTTTATATTCTTCTGATTCTAAAATCTCATCGGCAAGTTTTTCAGCTTTCTTTACTATTTTTGACATTAATAAAACCTCCAATTGATTCTGCTAATTTTTTGCAATCTATTTAAATAATTAGTTCATTATAAGTATACTAAAAATGTCTAATTAAATCAAAATTTAAATAACTTTACATCTGATAATCTTTTGAATAGAAACTACAAAATAAATAAGAATACCAAATTCTATGATTTTCATTGTTCTTTAACTGGAACAAGTAATACTGGTATCGGTGATTTTTCAGCAACTTTTTCTGCTGTACTACCAATTAACAATTCTTTAATATTACCTTTACCTTTTGTAGAAATAACAATTAAATCTGAATCTTTTTCTTCAGCTATTTCAATTATATTTTGAGCAGGATCACCATGCCTAACTTCTATATCGTAACTGCTCTTTATATTATTAGCTGCTAGTTTGTCCTGTATATCGTTTAAATCTCTTCTTACCTGTTCTTTTCTATCATTCAATTCCTGCAAATTTTTACTACTCTCAATTATAGAAGTAAGTATTATTTTTTCTGATGGTATACTCATTTTTTTTATCATTTCTAATACTTGAGTAGTAGATTCGGAAAAATCTAAAGGTAATAAAATATGTTGAATACTATCTACTGTTATTTTTTTATCTTTAAATTTTTCAATAAAAACAGGCACTTTACTTTTACGAATTATATTTCGAGTATTACTACCGAGAAGAATTTCTTTTATAACTCCACCACCATGAGAAGCTAATAATATTAATTGACAATTTTCCTTTTCAGCAGTTTCAATAATTTTTTTATAAGGTTTGCCTTCTTTTACAGCTATTGAAGCATTCATTCCTCTTTCTTCTGCTTTTCTTCTGCTTTCTTCTAATAAATTTTTATCAGCTTTTTTTGCATATTTAATTGCTTCAGGACTACCAAAGTCACTTTCTAAAACTTGTAATATTAAGACATTTTTAATCCCTAAGCTTTTTAGCTTTACTAAAGAATCAGTTAATTTTTCTGCATTTTTAGAAAAATCTGTAGCCAATAAAACTTTTCCGTTTTTAAACATAATAACGCCTCCTGAGAATAAAGTTTTTTTATTCTTTGATTTTAAAAAACAGAACTTTCATAGAAATTTAATTAAAATATTATAAATTTTAATTTTTATATATTAATATAAAAAG
>Ga0182238_1000627_pt1 | contig 10241 bp, 8 predicted proteins | sample hydfrates6_PW_90_FD_132439 | JGI IMG/M metagenome (GOLD analysis project Ga0182238, IMG submission 132439) | Subsurface microbial communities from deep shales in Texas, USA - hydraulic fracturing test 6_PW_90 | ecosystem: Environmental > Aquatic > Deep subsurface > Shale gas/oil reservoir >... | reverse complement strand
TCATTATTCCGACCTTCATGCAGTAGGCTGTAAAAATTGGTGTCCCAATCATTAACCTCTTTTAGATGTTCATAAAGTTCATTAAACATTTCAATAAATTTATCTTTTTTATTTTCCATTTTTAGCACCTCTCATTTTCTCTATTTCACTAAAATCATTTTTATATTGATTCCAGTACTAAATGCTGATCCAATTCCTTTGTATATAAAGCATCTACCGCTCAAGTGTTTTAATCATTTTGGCAGACTTTTTTATTTTAATTAAATTATATCATTAAAAGTTTAAAAAGAAACTCATTTTAAGCTTAAGAAGTAAAAAAATCCTGCTTCAATTAAGGAAACAGGATTTAAGATACACATATTATACTTTTTGATTTCTAGTTTTCCAGTTTTTTAACTGCCTCTTCTGCTGCTTTAACTAAGAGATTGTGAGCAGGATAAAATGACTGATAGGGCTGAGATGAATAATTGAAATCTAAAAGCTGATCAACGTCCAGTCCGTACTGAACTGCAATCGTAATTTTATCGACTTTATCGGTAACCGGCTCCCCACTAATAATCTGGCCCCCCAGCACTTTGCGGTCAGCTTTATTTACAATTAATTTTAGTTTAACATCTTTAGCAAAGGGCATAATCGGAAAGGCTGTTTTAAACTCTGCCTGTGCAGTAACTATCTCATATTTATCTGCAGCCATTTTTTCTGTCAGTCCTGTTCCGCCAACATAATGCTCCCCAACCTTGGTAGCAGCTCCATTATAAAAACCTTGATACTTTCTATCTCTACCCAGTAAATTTGCTGCCAGGACTCTACCCATAGCTACAGCATTAGTTGCCAGTTTACCGGAAATTACTTCAGCTGTTATCCCACTTTCAAACTGCACACAGTCTCCTGCAGCATAAACATCTTCAACATTAGTTTCCATTTTTTCGTTAACTAAAATTCCATCGGCAGCAATTTCTAAAATGCTGTCTTTAAGAAAATCGACATTAGCCTTCATCCCTACAGCAAAAACAACAAGTTCACTTTCAATTTCCTCTTGATCATCTAAAACAATTGATTTCAGAGTGGAATCACCTTTTAACTCAACTACCCTTTTGTCGAGATATAGATTAATTCCTAACTCTCTCAACTCTGCCTCAGCTCCTTCAGCAATCTCTGCATCAAGCATATTTGGCAGCACAGTCGGCATCATATCAATTAAATTGGTATTGATCCCCTTTTCATTTAAAGCCTGGGCCAGCTCGATTCCAATTGCTCCTGCTCCAACCACAGAAACATTTTCCACTCCACTGCCGACAATGGCTAAAATTTCTTTTAAATCATTTTCACTCTTAAAGGTCATAACTCCATCCAGTTCTACTCCCGCAATTGGAGGTAAAATAGGATCTGCCCCAGTAGCAATAATCAGTTCATTGTAGCCGTATTCATCATCTTTTGCAGTTTTAACAATCTTATTTTCAAAATCAATCTCTACTGCCAGGTCTCTAATTAAATCTGCCCCGGTGTCTGTTACAATTTCATCAGTTTTTAAAGTTTTCTCATAAGGCAGCAGATCCTCTATCACATAAGGCATCGCACAGTAAATCATCGAATGATCTTCAGGCCTCATGATTCCAATGTCTCTTTTATTTTTTATATTTTTAGTCAATGTAATTCCAGCCGGTCCTCCACCAATAATCAAAAGATCGTACTTATTCAAAAAAATCCCTCCAAAAGATTAATATTTATTATTTACGATATAAATTATAATACACTAATGAGCATATGTCAATAAATTAAAGGGATAATTGAGAATTATTTTCACTAAGTTAATCTACCATCTTTACAACTTTATCAATAAATAAAACTCCATCTAAATGGTCCATCTCATGCTGGATTGCTCTTGCTTCATAGCCTTCAGCTTCAAATTTGATTTCATGACCGTTACGATCTAAACTTTGAACTTTGATTTTTTCAGATCTGATTACATCTCCAGTTTCTCCTGGAATACTCAAACATCCCTCTTCCATAATTGCTTTTCCTTCTTCTGCAATAATCTCAGGGTTAATTAAAACAATTTTATTATCTTCTCGAATATCAACTACTGCAATTCTTTTTGAAATGCCTACCTGAGGAGCAGCTAAACCAACTCCATCTTCTGCATACATTATCTCAAACATGTTATCAATTAAATCATTGGTTTTTTTATTAACTTCATCTATTTTTTCAGCCTTAATTCTTAATACTGGATCACCAATTTTTCTAATTTGTAAAAGATTCATAATATCTAACTCCTAAATTTTATTATAATACTTATTTTTTCTTAAATATCTACTAATATTTTTTTACCATTCTTAATAAATAGTATATTACTCTTTTGAACATATGTCAATAATTGCTGCTATATTATTATCAACACTTTTAATTAGTGCTTGAGGAATCATATTGATGTTTAAAAAAATTACCATATAAAATCCATTTCTCCCCCAATAGTTTTGTTTTATGTAATTAAATAAACCACAAGTTAATTTATTTGTTAAGATAGTTAATAGCAGATTTTATATGCATTTCGACACCTGTTTTTAGTACATCTTCATCAATATTAAATTTAGGATGGTGATGTGGATAATCAGTATTTTTATTCTCATTTGCAATTCCCACAAAATAAAAAGCAATTGGTATGTCTTTTCCATATTCAGCAAAATCTTCCCCTAACATAACTTGAACATCAGATACTATATTTTCTTTGCCAACAATTTCTGAAGCAGATTTTTTAACTAAATCCACTAATTTTTCATCATTTTTTAATAATGAATTTCCTAAGCTAATATCAAGCTCATACTCACAACGATTAGCCTTAGCAATATTAGAAGTAATTCGTTCAAATTTTTCTTTTACAAGATCAAATTTTTCATGAAGACATCTAATTGAACCTTCCATTTCAACTTCTTGAGGAATAATTGTTGGAGAAGATCCGGCTATGAATTTGCAAAAAGAGATTACTGTAGGATCTACTGCATTAATTTCTCTTGCCTGCATAGTATAAGAACTCTGCATTATAGTATTTGCACATACTACAGGATCGATAGAATCATGTGGTGCACCAGCATGTCCACCTTTGCCTATTAATTTTAAATTAAAATAGTGACTAGAAGCCATAATTGGACCTTCAACTACACCAATTTCTCCTGAATTAATTAATGACCAGAGATGAATACCGAAAACTGCATCCACTTTAGGAGACTCTAATACTCCTTCTTCAATCATCAAATAAGCTCCAGCCTGTTCTTCATTAGGTTGAAAAGCAAATTTTATATTACCTTTAATTTTATCTTTCATTTTAGATAAAATTTTTGCTGCTATTAAAAGCATAGAAATATGACCATCATGGCCACAATTATGAGAAATCCCATCATTTTTTTGATTTAAAAGGTAAATCATTTTCTTCTTGAACTGGAATAGCATCTATATCAGATCGCAACATAACTGTTTTACCAGCTTTAGTGCCTCTTAAAATAGCAACAACACCTGTTTTAGCTATTCTTTCGACTTCTAAATCTAAATCTTTTAAATAATTATAAATTATATCTGATGTTCTTTCTTCCTTAAAACCAAGCTCAGGATGAGCATGAAAATCTCTTCTCAAAGCTATCATTTCATCTTCTAACTCTAATATTTTTTTTCGAAGATCCACATTAACACTCCTAGTACAATATAATTTAATTTTAGTTCATTTTTTTTATTAAAATTTCTAGTTAATCTTATTTAAAGTATCTGTATATTTCAAATTCTCAGGTTTTTAGTTTTAGAAATTAATCTCTTACAAATGAAATTATTTTTTATCCCTGGGCCGCGTTTTCTGCAATCTTAACTATTAATTCAGCAGCTCTTTTCATATTCTCGACTGGTATAAATTCGAATCTGCCGTGAAAATTATAGCCGCCAGCAAATAGATTGGGAGTTGGCAGTCCCAGATAGGAAAGCCTGGCTCCATCTGTTCCACCTCTGATTGGTTTAATGTCGGCTTCAATTCCGAGCTCTTCCATTGACTTTTCTGCCAGCTCAATGATTTCAAAATGAGGTTCTATTTTATCTCTCATATTATAATAGCTGTCTTCTATTTCAACTTCAATTCTATCACCATATTTATTATTTAAAAAATCTAACACCTGCTGCATTAAGGCTTTCTTACTGGCAAACTCCGCCTGAGAAAAATCTCTAATAATATAACTCATCTCGGTATAATCTACACTGCCCTCGATCTCAGTTAAGTGATAAAAACCCTCATAACCTGCTGTATGTTCGGGAACTTCGGCAGCCGGCAGCATCGCATCTAATTCCATTGCGATTTTCATTGAATTGACCATCATATTTTTTGCTGTACCTGGATGAACATTTTTTCCCTGTATTTTTAGATCAACACTGGCTGCATTAAAGTTTTCATACTGCAGTTCACCAAGTGGTCCTCCATCCAGAGTATAAGCAAAATCAGCCCCAAAGGCTTCTACATCAAAATGGTCTGCACCTCTGCCAATTTCTTCATCTGGAGTAAAGCCAACTTTGATGGTTCCATGCTTGATCTCTGGATTTGAAATTAAATAATCAAGAGCTGTCATTATTTCTGCAATCCCTGCCTTATCATCAGCACCCAAAAGTGTAGTTCCATCGGTGGTAATCATTTTTTTCCCTTTTAATTTTTCCAAGGCCGGAAACTCATCTGGGCTCAGACTGTACTGCTCATTTAATTTGATTTCCCCACCCTGATAATCTACTATTTGAGGATTTAAAACCTGGCCAGCTAAATCTGGACTGGTATCTAGGTGAGCTATCAAGCCAATAGTTGGAACTTCCTCAGCTGTATTAGCAGGCAGTTCGCCGTAAAGATATCCATTCTCATCCTGGATTACATTTTTGAGTCCTAATTCATTTAATTCCTGCAGCAGAAGTTTTCCAAGTTCCAGCTGGCCTTTAGTGCTGGGAACAGTTTCTGAATCTGGATCAGATTTTGTATCTACTGCTATATATCTTTTAAATCTTTCAACTATATTTTCCATTTATTATATCTCCTCTTTAATTTAAGTAATATTTGAGCATATTAAAAAGCACAATTAAAAGAATTATAGTTTTAATTGCCCGGTGAATATTTCTGGTAAAACTTCTCTTTGGCTTAAGATTTAATCTCTGAAATAAATGGTAGAAAAAATCATCCTCAGCCTCACTGTAATTATATTTTTGCTGAAGCAGCGTTAAATAGCACTCTCCAAAATATAATTCATGGCTTTTATGGAGAATTATCAATAAAAAGCCTAGATAAAATGGCGCCTGATAAGCAAAAACAAAAGAAAATATTATAAAAATTATATGGCCTATTATTAATACATTATCACTAATTGGCCCACTCTTATAGTTCTTATCTTTAACTTTTTCTTCATTTTTTTGTTGAACCATAAAATCATCCCTTATCTTTGAGCAAATTTGTGCTCATACATCTTTTTATCGGCTTTATGATAACACTCGATAATATTTTGGTAGCTGTTTTGTTGATCACTAAAATTTGTTGTTTCATAACCCAGAGCAATGCTTAGTGGTTCAGGCAGCTCTGCCCCAATATTTTTCTTTTCAATATTTTTTAAAATTCTTTTATTTACAGACTCAGCTGTATCAGAATCAGTTTCAGGCAGAATTACTGCAAATTCATCTCCACCGATTCTCGCAACAAGATCTTCAGTCCTTAAACTTTCTTTTATGGCTTCTGCTGTTAATTTTAGATATCTATCCCCCATGATATGACCATAGTTATCATTAATATCTTTTAATTTATTTAAATCCCCTATAATAATACTGATTGGATACTGGCGGGAATCATCAAGCCTTTTTATTTCTTCATTAAAATATCTTCGATTATAAAGATCTGTTAGTTCATCGTGATTTGATAAATATTCATTTTCTTTTTTTGCTCGTTTTTCTTTGTCTATATCAATATGGACTCCTACCATTCTGACTGGATTTCCATTTTGATTTACTTCTGTTACTTTGCCAATAACTCGGATCCATTTCCAGCTGCCAGCTTTAGTTTTTAGTCGATGTTCATTAAAATATTTTTCATTTTTAGCATCCAGATGCTCTTTAAGGTCTTTTAAAGCACCAGCTTTATCATCAGGATGAACTAAATGAAGCCAGGTGTAAATAGTATTATTTAATTCTGAAACCTGGTAGCCAAGCATTTCAATCCATTTTTCATTAAAATGGATATATTTGTTTTCTACATTCCAATCCCAGATCCCAATATTAGCACCAGCAACAGCCAGTTCCAATCTTTCTTTTACTTCTTTTAATTCTTTTGCTTTTTCTTTGCTTTCTGTAATATCATCGAATGCAACATAAGTTAAGTTTTCAAGTTCTTCATTTTCTACAGAAAAGATATGAACATTACAATATTTTATTTGATTATCAACTTTAAACCTTACCTGATCTTCCCAATTACCGTTATCTTTTATTTTCTTCACTTCTTTTTTTATATTTTCATGCTTTTCAAATAAAGTTACTGCATCAAAAATATCTTTATCTTTAATATTATTTTTAGAAAGATTAAATATTTCTTCAAATTTCTTATTAATATTCAGTATCTTATAATCCTGGTCTAATAAGGCAATACCTTCCAGTGAATTAGTAAATAGATTTTCGAATATTATCTTTTGATTTTCTAGTTCATGTTTTTGTTCAATTCTATGAGAAATATCAATAATTTCAAAAAGAGTTTTGTCAGCCTCTAATTCTGAGTAACGAAAATTAAAATATTTATAATTTCCAGCAGCAGTTGTTATTTTATAGGTTCTATCTTGAATATTATTTTCTAGATCATATTGAAAAAACTTTTTTGCTTTTTTTCTGTATTCTGGTTTGGGATAAGCCTTTTTATACCAGTCTTCCATAGTTTTAATTTCGGCTTCTTTATAGCCGGTCATTTTTTTAATAGCTTTGTTTGTAAATAAAATATCTCCCTGTTGATTGGTTATTACAATCCCAATCGATAAATTATTTATTAAATTTTTTTGGATTTTTAGGTTTGGATCCATAAGCTCACCCCATATATAATTTTTATAATACTAATATTAATTATTCTGCAAAAATTTACTCATTCCTGTATTTTATTTCTTTATTTTTACTTTTCTTTAGCTTAACATGCTGGAGTGACAGCCCTATGTCGCGAACTGGTGTATAAATAAAAAACCCTTCTCAAAAGGAGAAGAGCAATTTAGTCAGTCATCAGTTTAATAAATTTGGCTGCCAGTTCTGGATCAAATTGGCCGCCAGTACATTTTTCTATTTCAGCTAAAGCCTCTTTTTTAGAAAAAGTTTTACCATAGGGTCTATTATTAGTCATCACATCATAAGCATCAATGATTGAAATAATTCTCGCCAAATAAGGAATATCTTCCCCTTGTAATTTTCTAGGATAACCTTTACCATCCCATCTTTCATGATGGGCAAAAATATCTTCAGCAACTAATGCAAATTCTTCCGATGAATTAGCAATCTTATAGCCTCTCTCAGGATGTTCTTTTATTCTCTGCCATTCTTTATCATTCAATTTACCTGGTTTTTTTAATATCTTTTCTTCTATAGTAATTTTACCAATATCATGGAGAATAGAAAGCAGAGAAAGTCTATTTAATTCCGAATTAGATAGATTTAAACTTTCACCGAATTTAAAAGCCAACTTAGTCATTCTTTCTGCATGTTCTTTAGTTTCATTACTCTTAACTTTTAGTGTATTCAGCAGGCTCTGAACTATTCTATTTTTATTACTCCTGCTTTCTGATAATTTATTTTGATACATATCATTATCAGCTGACCTTAAAATCTCTTTTATATTCTGGTCGGGATCATATTTAACAGCAATTCCAAGAGCAATAGAAACTGCCAGTTCTTTATCATTTACTTGCTTAGTCTTTTTCTTAATTCGAGAAATTATTTTTTCAGCTTTTTCTTTTTCTGTTTGAGGTAATAATATCGCAAATTCATCACCACCCTGACGAGATACGACATCTTCTTCTCTGGTTGATTTATTTAAAATAGCAGCAGCTTGTTTAAGCATCTGATCCCCTTTTCTATGACCTAAAGAATCATTTATTATTTTCAAGCCATTAATATCTGCTACAATAATGCTGATTGGCAGCTGCCTTTCAGTATCAATTCTTTCTAATTCTTCTTCAAAAAATCTCCTATTATATAATCCTGTGAGCCTATCCTTATAGGTCAACATTCTTATTTTTTTATCATTTATATGTTTAGAAAAAGCATTAATGATTGTATCAGTAAATATTTTAAGCAGTTTAATTTCTTCATCTGAAAATTTTCTTTTATTTTTAACAGTATCAAAAATAAAAAACCCAAATAATTCATTTTCATTAAACATGGGCATTATAACTAAAGATTTAATACCTAATGCCTTAATAATTTTCTGCTCAGCCTCTGCCTTTTTATTCATTTTATCTACATCTGAAATATTTAAATGTTGATTCTGATTTAACTTTGTTAATGACCAGGGAAAATTTGAAATAGGTATATTCTGAAAATTTTCTTTTTCAGATTTAACACCTTTTCTGCACCACTCATGGGTATTAGATAAAAACCCATTTTTAGATAGCTGAATAATGTAGCTGCGGTCAACTTCAAAAAAATTACCTATTTTCTCTAAAGAGTCATTTATTTTTCTATCAATATTGGCTGGATTAATTTCCAGTAAAGCCGTAGATATTTCAGCTAGTGTTTTAGTGAATTTATGCTGATAATTTAATTTTTGCTCTTGCTTTTTCCTTTTTGTTATATCGTTAGTATTTCCATACCAGACAGTACTGCCATCAGGAAGTCTCTCTGGTTTTGCCTCGGTTTTTACCCATCTTAAACCTTTTTCTGGTAAAACAAATTTTACCTCTTCTTCCCAGACTGAAAGGTTTTTAGCTGACTTTTGAATAAGCTTAAACACCCGGTCATAGTCATCTGGATGAATTCTATCAAATAATTTAATGGGATCTTTTATTATTTCTGCTGCATCTAATTCGTAAATTTCCGATGCACCTTCTGATATATAAGGAATTGCGAAAGATCCGTCAGCAAACAATCTGTACTGATAAGCAACTCCTGGTGCCTGATTAGTCAAATTCTCTAATAATTTTTTTGTTTCTTTTATTTTTGCTTCAGTTTTCTTTTTTGCAGTTATATCTTCAATAGAAGCCATCATACAGAGTGGTTGATTATTATCATCTCTAACCAGGCTTGTATGAATTTTAATATCAAGTTCTTCACCATTTTTCTTTAAAGCTTTTGATTCTCCCTTCCACTCTCCCTTTTCTAATGTAATTACAATAGCTTTTTTTAGCTTATTAAATTCTGTTTCAGGAATTAAATCAAAAGGACTAATCTTAGCCTCATAGATTGCTTCAGCTTTTTTGTATCCAGACATTTTCAAAAAAGAATTATTCGCATAAAAAATTTCTCCCTGCATGTTTAAAAAAATAATTCCTGCAATTGCAGTCTCAATCGCCTTATTTTTGATTTTTAAATCCTGGACTTGATTCAATAATTTAAGATCATTTTCAATAAACTTTTTAAATACCTTTAATAATTTCTTACTGCTTTGATTTAAATTCATTATATTATCATCTAAAATACAGATTGTACCAAAGCTCTCTCCATCGGGCCAGTTAAGAGGTAATCCATAATAGGAGATCATATTCCAATCAAGAGCCGGATTATCTTTCCAGACTTCATTTTTTAAAGCATTTTTAATAAAAAGTGCTTTATTTTCAGCAATTACAGTTTCACAATAATGACCAGCACCTAATGGTTCTTTAATTCCAATTCTATATGGATTGTCTTTATTTTTATTTTTCAAAAAGACTTCTTTTGTGTTCTGATTAATTTTGTTTATTAAAACTGCAGCAGCTCCTGTAATATCAGCCATTCCATTAATTATATTTTGCCATTTATCAGCTAGTTCATCATTTATCTCCGGCTTTTTAGAATCAGTAATTTCTACTTCTTTAAATGTTTGATCTTCTCTTAAAAAAACTTTTGTCTGCATCTAAAAAACCTCCCTCAAAAATAATAAACTTTATTAAAAATAAAATCGGATTTTTAAAACTAAACTCTTATAATAATACTTAAATTTCGGACTAAAAATACAATATTTTGTGGTTTCCTTATAAATTAATCTTTTTAATACTTATGCTATTTATTCAACTTAAATATAGCTATTC
>Ga0182238_1000625_pt1 | contig 10277 bp, 10 predicted proteins | sample hydfrates6_PW_90_FD_132439 | JGI IMG/M metagenome (GOLD analysis project Ga0182238, IMG submission 132439) | Subsurface microbial communities from deep shales in Texas, USA - hydraulic fracturing test 6_PW_90 | ecosystem: Environmental > Aquatic > Deep subsurface > Shale gas/oil reservoir >... | reverse complement strand
TGAAAGGCGCAAGGGCCGTACTCAATGCTGCGGCTTTGACCTACGTCGCCGCGACGGTTATGGCGGCTATGCAACTGGTCAGGTTGTTGCTTCTTCGCGGAATGAGAAACGATTGACCCATACAGTCTTCGAAGAATTATGTCGAGAAGCGACCGGTCAATGACAGGGTGGCAAGGGCCACCCTGTTTCTTTGACGTGATTCCGGAATGATGTCAAGGAGGGAACCGTGGCTATGCCACTGCTTCTTGTAGCTTTGATCCTGCTCTTTGTGATGCCCTGGCTCGGGTTGCTGTTTTTAGGGATTTTTGTCTTTTTGATTCTGTTGGTACCGTTGGGTTTTGCTGCCCGTTCCCTTGTGTGGCTGGTGATAGGGCCGAAAGAGCTTTTCAGGGTTCTTTCGAACAAGAAGGTGCGGAGAAATCACGCCCTTGAACATGGCACCATCAACGTCATTGAGGAAAAATACGGGATTCCCATGATGTCCGGTCTTGCCTCGGAAGAAGGATTCACGGTGAACGGTCCGGTCTCCGGCGAACTTGCGCTCGGGGCGGCCCGTGAGGCCCTTGAGAGACTCAGGAGGGGCGAAAGAAGGCTCGCCGTTCATGAACGGTGCGGGACCACAATTGTAGCCGTCAATACGCTGATGTCAGTGGTGTTCATTTTGCTCCTTCTGTTCACCGGATCGCTCAGCATTTTTACCGTGATCCTTGCACTGGGCGCTTCATGGCTTCTGGGGCCTCATGCCGGGCGGTATGCCCAGGTTTACATGACAACAGCGACGGACGTCGAAGGAGTTGAAATCGTGGGGATCGAGCGAAGAAGCAGGTGGACCAGGGTCATGGGAATGAGGGTCATGACTCCCGGAGAAACGTTCATCCGGACAAGAATGCGTGGAGAGCCGCTGAAGGCGGAGGTCATTGATCGATGAGGGGCATTGAAGCGGCTCTTTTCATCTGGCGGGATGTCACGAAGGGGGCATTTGCGAGCGAAGCGATCAGGAAGAGGACCCAGGATCTTCCAAAAAGTGAAAGGACCCTCGCAACATCGCTCGTTTATGCGGGATTGAGACGGGCTCCCCTCTGGAAGAGTCTCGCAGTTCGTTTTTCCGGAAAGCCCCTCGGCGCCGTGTCCCCTGTCGCCGGAGATGCCCTCGTTCTCGGGATCGCCGGCCTCGTGGAGTTGCGTAATTTCGCCCCCCAGGTCCTCGTCAGTGCCATGGTGGAAGCTGTCAAGAAAAACGGTTTCCCCAGGGACGCGAGAATGGTGAATGCCGTGTTGCGGAAAGCCGAGGAACGTGGGAAACGAGCGGTGGCGGAGATTTCAAAAAGCCGGTCGTTGCGGGACCAGAGCCTTTATGGAGGGGTCCCCAGGTGGGTCGGGACGTATATTGGCGACAACTGGGGAAAGGATGAGGCCCGTCGATTGCTTCGCCTGATGGCCATGAAAACCTGTATGTCACTCCGCCTTTCGCCGGGAGCCGATGCCCCGAAGATCATTGATGAGCTTCGGGATTCGGGCTTCCACGCCTGGCCCTCGCCCCACGTTGAACGGTCCCTGAGGATGGCCTCTTCGGCTTTCCCGCCCGGGCTGCCCGGTTTTCAGGAAGGTGAGGTGACGCCCCAGACGGAATCGTCGATGATTGTCGGCGAAATTGTCGCTTCCCTTTATGATGGCGATCCTGTCCTCGAAATGTGTTGTGGAAGGGGAGTCAAAACGGGGCAGCTTGTGCAGATGGTCCCCGGGATCGAGATCGAGGCCTGGGAGCTTTCCAGCGGCCGCCTTGAAGCTGCCGGGAAGGAAATCCGTCGCCTGGGACTCCAAAATGAAAAGGTCGCGTTCCACCAGGGAAACGCTCTTGAACTTGAACCTCATACCCCCCCCGGTCTGGTTTTCGTCGATGCGCCGTGTTCGGGAAGCGGCACATGGGCCCGCCACCCGGACGCAAAACTCCGTCAAAACCCCGAAAGACTGAAGGACCTCGCTTCCCTTCAGGGGAAACTGCTTTCAAGAGCCCTTGATCTCGTTGTCCCGGGGGGGATCGTCGTTTATTCCACCTGCAGCATCCTTCGCGACGAAAACGAGAGGGTCGTGGCCGAGACATTGGGCAAACGCCCCAATGTTGTTGAAATGCCCCTTCCCAGCAACTATCATAATGTTCATCGAGGGAAACCATGGGGATATTATCTCTGGCCGACGCTTCCATGGCATGATGGCTTTTTCCTCACGGTGTTGATGAAGCGCGACTAGGAGGACAAGATAATGAAAAAAATGTTCCGGATTACCCTCCTGATCACCCTATTGGTTATCGTCGGTTCCGGGGTTTTTGCCTTTTATTCGATTTTTTTCGGATTCCGGGATGTGGCAGTACCAGGTCTGGAGGGTATGAATGTGGTTGATGCCGTTTCGGTGACTGAGAAGATGGGATTGCTTGTCAGGGTTGACGAGGTGGAATCTCTTCTCCCGTCGGGAACTGTCGTTTCCCAATGGCCTGAAACGGGAACAACCATCAAGAAGGGGAAAGTCATCGTCCTGAAGGTCAGCAAAGGCGGAAAACGCAGACCGGTACCGGATGTGAGAGGTATGGAATTCGGGCAGTCGGTGACGCATCTGGGCGATAAGGGGTTTGAAATCGGCGATGTGGTGAGGATCCACAGTGACGCCCGGCCCCCGGGTGTGATTATCGCACAAAGCCCTGCCGCTCCGGCCATGGTCCCGGAAAACAGGAGAGTTGATCTTTTGGTGAGCCTCGGAGCCCCGCGGGTGAACGGACAGATTCGTGTTCCGAATGTCCTTGACCGCAGCGAGGATGTCGCCAGGCAGATCATTGGACAGAGCGGTCTCAGGGTCGGCGGCGTGACATACGAATATACCCTGATGACGCCTCAAGGGATGGTCATGGACACCGAACCCAGGCCGGGGAAACCCCTGCCTGAAGGGCAGCCTGTGACGCTTGTGGTGGCGACGACCAAGAAACCGGTCGCCGAAGAAACCCAGGAACAGGCAAAGAAAGACGATGAGCAGGGGGAACAGCCGGCGGGCACGGAACCCGGTGGTGTCGTTCAGACGCCGGAACAGGAGCCTTCAAATGGAAGGCCTGCGCCTTCTCCTTCACCACTTGACGAATGGTTGAAGCAGAAACCGGCAGGTCAAAGTCCCTCGACGGACAAACCTGCTGTCGAAGAACAGCCGCAACAGCAACAGACATCTCAAGAGGGGCAAAAGCCCGGGGAGAGTTCGCAGGTTTCGAAGCCTCAGCAGAAAGAACCAACAAAAACGGCGAAGATTCGTTACCAGGTGCCGCCCCTTGCACAACCAATGTCGGTTCGGGTGGAGATTATCGATGATAACGGGACTCGGACATTGTTGGACAGGGAGGCAAGAAGCGGCGAATACATTGTCCTGGATGCCCCTTATGCCGGCGAGGCATCGGTGACGATTTACCTCGGCGGAGAATTCGTCTGGCAGGATCGATACCGATGACACGGCTTAAAAATCCTGTCATTGCGCCATCGTTGTTATCGGCTCCACCCCTGGAGATGGGTGCGGCCCTGGAATCGGTGAAAGACGTGACGGACTGGCTGCATCTGGATATCATGGACGGTCATTTCGTTCCGAACCTTTCCTTTGGTCCGAAGCTGGTGGGTTCTCTTCGGGAGGCCTGCAACAGTGCAATCCTGGATGTCCACCTCATGGTCGAGCACCCGGAAAGGTTTATCGATTCCTTTGCATCTGGCGGGGCGGATTACCTGACCATTCATGTGGAGGCCACGCCTCACCTGCACAGGGCTCTGGAATTGATTCGAAAAAAAGGCTGCAAGCCAGGTGTAACGCTGAATCCCGGAACTCCCGTCGAGTGGCTCAAACCTGTCCTGCACATGGTGGACCTTGTCCTCGTCATGTCCGTAAACCCCGGATTCGGTGGCCAGGCTTTCATCCCGGAAACCCTGGAGAAAACCAGGTCTCTTGCGAGGTGGAGAGTTGCCCGGGACCAGTCCTTTCTCATTGAAATGGACGGAGGGCTTGGTCTTGATACCGTGGGAGATGCCGTGCGCGCCGGAACGGACGTTGTCGTCGCGGGCAGCGCGGTTTTCGGGGCACAGAGCCCGGCCGACACGGTGAGGGCACTGCAAAAGCGCGCATTGGAGGCGATTCGCGATTGAAAGACCGAGAGAAAAGTCTTGCGGATCTGAGTGAACAGGCCAAACAGCGACGAGAGGCCGCGGGCCTCTCCCTGGAGGAAATATCACAGAGCACGAAAATACATAGAAGGTTTCTCGAAGCCATAGAACAGGGAGATATCGACAAACTTCCGGGAATGGTTTTTTCCAGGGGATTCATCAAGAATTATCTGGTTTCTATCGGTGCGGAAGACCTCTACCCCGAGTTTGAGAATCTCTTGAAAACCGATGCCGGGGCCGTCCAGACGGAATCGCTCGTCAGCTACATGCCGCCGCAGAAAGGATTCCAGAAAAATTCCAGATGGTGGCTGTACGGTCTTCTCTTTGCAATTATCGGTATTTCGCTTTTTATCGTATGGCAGCAGCGGGATGACCTCATTGCGTTAAAGGAGAATCCTCCCGCGACAGACACTGCCGTCCTGTCGGAGGACCAGTCCACAGAGGCGGAATCACTTGTTGAACCTGAGATCGCGGCGGTCCCGGAGGAGTCCGGGGAAAAGGTGCAGAAGCCGGAAAAGTCCGGAGAGCAGAAGGGAACGGAAAATGCTGAAGTAGAGGAAATTGCCGCCCCTGTCTCCCAGGGCGGGACGGATCGGCCGGTATCTCCCGACGAAGACATGGCCTGGCTGCCCGGCAGCGAGGAACGGGAGGCTTCTCTTCAGGAGGAATCTGTTGCGGAAGGGAATCTGGTGATTCGTGCCGCGGGTCCGTGCTGGATCCGTGTCACCAGAAATGAAGAGATCACCTTCCAGGGAACGCTTCAAAGTGGGGACGTGCATCGAGTTACCGTAGATTCGGCAACGAGGATTCGGTACGGAAACGCCGGCGCTGTCAGGCACTCGTGGAATGGAGATGACCTCGGAACAATCGGTGGAAGCGGAGAGGTCGTGACATTGGAATATCTCCCCGACGGCTCAAGAAACAGGTTGTAGATCTTTATGAAAATATTCCTTCTCACGCTCGGGTGTGCGAAAAATCAGGTAGACAGCGAAAGACTTGCGGGGATGCTTGAAGCCTCCGGGTTTGATCTCGTCGACGATGTCAAGCAGGCGGAGACCGCTCTGGTGAATACCTGCGGATTCATCCTTCCGGCCGTGGAGGAAAGCCTTGACGCGATTCTCGACCTGGAGCATCTCAAAAAATCGGGAGACCTCGAAAAAATCGGCGTCATTGGATGCCTGGTGAATCGTTACGGGGATTCCCTCAAAAAGGAACTGCCGTCCGTCGATTTCTGGGCGGGAGCCGACGAAGCCGAAAAGGTGGTCGAAGCCCTCGGGGGGACTCCCGGGGGGGTGAGGGGCGCACTCCTGCCTGGAGACTCGCCCTGGTCCAGATATCTGAAAATTGCCGAAGGTTGTGACAACAGGTGCAGCTATTGCACCATACCAGCCATCAGGGGAGCGTTGCGAAGCCGGAGCGAAAGGGACATCCTCGACGACGCCCGCAGGCTCGCCGACTCAGGGGCCAGGGAAATCTGCCTTGTTGGTCAGGACCTGACGGCCTGGGGTATGGACAGATTCGGGGAGTCAGCCCTCACAGAACTGTTGCAGCGGCTCGAGGAAGCCCTGGAAGGGCGCGACCTCTGGATCAGGCTTCTGTATCTGCATCCCGCACGGGTGACGAAAAGACTGGTGGAAACCATCGCCAAGAGTTCCGTCATCCTGAATTATTTGGATGTTCCTGTCCAGCACGTGGACAAAGATATCCTCGAGGCCATGAACAGGGGGCGCTTTTCGGAGGAAGAAATACGAAGGCCCTTTGAATGGGCCCGTTCCGCCGATGCCGATTTTGCCCTCAGGACGACCATCATTACCGGTTTCCCCGGCGAAACGGAGAGCCGGTTTTTGAAACTGGTTGACTTTCTCGAGGATCTCGAGCTTGACAGGGTGGGCGTGTTTCCGTACTCCGAGGAGGAGGGGACGGCCGCGGCCCTTCTTTCTCCCTCGATTCCGCAGGATGTCAGGCAGAGAAGGGCCGAGGAGATCCTGGAAGTCCAAGAGGAAATCTCCTGGAAGAGACAGCGCCGTTTCGTGGGGCGCCGTTTGCGCGTTCTGGTGGAAGGGACCGGTGGCGACGGGGAAGGTTCGGCCTGGGGCAGGTCCTTCAGGGATGCTCCTGAGGTTGACGGGATTGTGGAAATCAAAAAGGGTTTCGGTTGTACTCCCGGTCATTTTGCCGACGTTGAGATCACCGAAAGTTACGAGCATGACCTTGAAGGAGTTTTCGTGCGGAATGAGTCTTGATGCTTTCTACAGGCAATGCAGCACGTGTTTCGGAATCGGGTTTCTGACGAATATGCCGGGAACCGTCGCATCGGCGGCGGCCTTTCTGGTTTACATCCTGGTTCCAGTCCCCCTTTGGCTGGTTCTGGCAGTTGCGGTACTGGGCGTTGTTACCGCGGGGCGGTATTCCCTTGGACAGAACAGGGAAGATCCCTCGGAGGTTGTCATCGACGAAGTGATTGGTACCTGGATCGCCATGACAGGTCTTTCCCCCGGGCTTGGACTCCCCGCGCTTTTTTTGTTCAGGGTTTTCGACATCATCAAGCCCTTTCCCGTGAACACGGCCGAGAAGCTGCCCGGAGGCACAGGGATCATTGCTGACGACATCGTGGCAGGCCTGTACGCCAATGTGATCGTCCGGGCCGTGGAATGGCTTTTCCTTGCGGGAGGTCTCGCGGCCTTTTATGAACGAATCTTTCAGTAGAAAAAGCAGGTGTTGCCCGTGGCTCATGAAGCGGTACTCATTGCTGTAGGGGACGAATTGCTCTCAGGAAACGGCCGGGAGGGAAACTGTTCCTGGCTTGCGTCACAACTGACGACCCTTGGATGGAGAATCCTCTCGATACAGATCGTCCCCGATAACGAGGAAGTTCTTGTCGATGTCATCGGTTCCTGGATCGGGAAAACGGATGTGCTTGTCCTTTCCGGCGGACTTGGGCCGACACATGATGACAGGACCCGGGAGGCCCTTTCCCGCCTTCTGGGCAGTCCCCTGGTAAAACGGGATGATGTTTACGAGCGCATCCTGTCCCGTTACCATGGTGACATACGATCCGTGCTTGAGGAATCGGCGAACAAGCAGGCCATGGTTCCTGCCGCTGCCGAGGCTCTTTACAATTCTCAGGGGTCTGCTTTGGCCATCCGGGCGGAAAGGGACAGGACGGCAATTTTTGCCTTTCCCGGAGTTCCCTGGGAGTTCCGTGCACTTGCCGAAGAGGAGCTTTTGCCCCGTCTTGCTCCGGACGGCAAAGTACAGCGAATAATCAGGGTCTCGGGGTGGCCCGAGAGCCGGTTGAAAACGCGGATCGAACCCGTTCTTGAAGACGATTCCCTTGCTGTCTCGATTTTGCCATCCCCAAACTGTGTGACCCTTTCGATTTTCGGTCTCCCCGAGGCGGCTGACGAGGCGGTTCGGAAGGTGCGGCAACTGGTGCCGGAAGACATCCTTCCCGATGGTGCCGCTACGCTTGCGGATGCCGTGTATATCGAGGCTTCCAGGCTGAAGACCAGGATCGCCCTTGGCGAATCCTGTTCCGGCGGTCTGATCGGGGCGGCTCTTACGGAGATCCCCGGTATTTCGTCGGTTTTTGCAGGAAGTGCCGTGTGCTACGAAAACGAGGCAAAAATGTCCCTGCTTGGGGTTCCGGAAGAGATTTTAATGACACACGGGGCCGTAAGCGAGGAATGCGCCCGGGAGATGGCGGAAGGGGCATCGCGTGTTTTCGCCACGCCTTTCAGTCTTTCCGTCACAGGAATTGCAGGTCCCGGAGGCGCAACTTTGGAAAAACCGGTCGGGACAGTCTGCTTTGCCGTCAAGTCACCCGAGGGTCTCTTGACATGGTCAAAGAGGTTTCATGGTGACAGGAGTGGCGTGAGGAGATGGACCGTTGCCTTCGGGCTTGAGAAACTCTGGAGGGAGCTGAGGAGGACCTGATAGATGGATGAGAAGGTACGCTGTTTCGTTTGCGTGGAAATCGATCCTGGGATTCGGAAAAGTCTCGGAGCCTGGTTGACCCGCCTGCGGGCGTTGGCTCCAAAGATCCGTTGGGTCGATAACGCAGCGCTGCATATCACGATGAAGTTTTGTGGCGAGATCGAACCCAAGAAACTCATAAAGCTTCAAGCGGCGATGGAACAAGCCTTCTCGGCGGCAAGGATACGCCCCTTCGATCTTGAAATGTCAGGTGTCGGGGCCTTTCCGGGATGGCGACAGCCAAGAGTCCTCTGGGTGGGGCTCGGTGGAGATGATGACCAGCTGTACAGACTTTTCGAAGTTGTCGAGAAGGCTGGTACCGCCGTCGGCCTTGAAAGGGAAAGGCGTCCCTTTCACCCTCATGTCACCATCGCCAGGATCAAGACGCCCGCAGAACTTCCGGTTCAGTTGATGAGGGAGCTCAATGACGAGAATGCCGGACAGGGACGATGGACCGTTCGATATATCACGCTCATGCAAAGTGATTTGTACCCCGAAGGGCCGGTCTACACGCCTTTGGCCCGATATTTGCTCAATACCACGGAGGAGGGCGATTAAATGGCAAAGCGCAAAAACTCCATGACGAGGGAAGATGTTCTTGAGCAGGCGATGTCGGATATCAAGAGCAAATTCGGCGATGGTGCGATCATGCGCCTCGGCGATGAAACCAGGGAGGCCGTGGATGTCATTCCCAGCGGTGTCCTTCCCCTCGATATCGCCCTCGGCATCGGAGGATACCCGAGGGGGCGGATCATCGAGGTCTTTGGCCCGGAAGGAAGCGGCAAGACGACCATGGCCCTTCATGCCATTGCAGAAGCCCAGAAGGCGGGAGGCGTTGCGGCTTTCATCGATGCGGAACATGCTCTTGATCCTCGGCTGGCGCACGCCATGGGAGTCAAGATCGACGCCCTGTATGTCGCGCAGCCTGACAGCGGAGAACAGGCGCTGTACATTCTCGAAACCCTCGTCAGAAGCAGTGCTGTGGATGTGATCGTCGTCGATTCCGTGGCGGCGCTGACCCCCCAGGCGGAGATCGACGGGAAAATCGGAGACAGTCAGGTGGGCTTGCAGGCAAGGCTGATGTCCTATGCCCTCAGACGATTAACTTCCTCGATTTCGAAGAGCAAGTGTATCGTGATGTTCATCAACCAGCTCAGGGCGAAGATCTCAACCATGGGGTACGGCGGTCCCCAGGAAACGACGACAGGCGGGAGAGCCCTCAAGTTCTACAGCTCCGTAAGGGTGGAAGTGAAACGGGGCAAAAGCGTTACCAAGGGTGATGAGAACCTGGGGCATGAACTCTGGATCAAGGTCGTGAAGAACAAGCAGGCTCCTCCCTTCAGGACGGCCCACGCCACGCTGATCTACGGCAAAGGTGTCCCGGAGGAAATGTCCGTGCTCGACATGGCGATCGACTATGACGTTATTGTGCGCAAAGGTTCCTGGCTTGCCTACAAGGGGGAAACTCTCGGACAGGGCAAGGAGAACGTTGCCTCTTATCTGAAGGAACACCCTGATCTGATGCAGGAAGTGGCGAAAGAAGTGAAAAACAAGGTGGCCGAAGGACTGGATTTGATTCTTGCCCCTGAAATAGACAAAGAAGATGATGGGTTCTCGTCTGGTGGAACGGAAGTGAACCTCGAAGAGGGCGTTCTTGAACTGGACGTAGACGAAGAAGAATAAAACGGAACCTTCGAACTGGAATGATGAATACATAATACGATCTGTTTATCACAGTGCAAGGACAAATCAAAACCTGCCTTTTATTCGAGTCTTTTCCAGGAACCAGGTTGAAAATCATTGTTTTATGACATTAAGTGGTCTAATGTAAGCATTTGAATACAACGTGGCTTTTTTGGTGGAATAGTCAGTCTATTTGTAGGTGTTGACACGGAAGGCAAGGCTCGTTATTATATCCTTCGCCCCTGAGAACAAGGGCGGTTCAACGCACATTGACAGCAGAATATAGGTGGACAGACAGAGCGGGCAAGAAGTATGAAGGGATTGAATTCTTTTATGGAGAGTTTGATCCTGGCTCAGGACGAACGCTGGCGGCGTGCTTAACACATGCAAGTCGGACGATCCGGCACTCAGCCTCTAATGGTCAGTTGCTCCGAGAGGGAC
>Ga0182238_1000624_pt1 | contig 10283 bp, 6 predicted proteins | sample hydfrates6_PW_90_FD_132439 | JGI IMG/M metagenome (GOLD analysis project Ga0182238, IMG submission 132439) | Subsurface microbial communities from deep shales in Texas, USA - hydraulic fracturing test 6_PW_90 | ecosystem: Environmental > Aquatic > Deep subsurface > Shale gas/oil reservoir >... | reverse complement strand
GCCGGCTCAGCAGACAGGGGAGTTAAAGCAGCAGCTTTTTCGACTGGCTGAGTTTTTAAATAATAAATCCGAGCGGGAATGGACCAGCCGGGAGGAGCGCTCCCTGGAGCTGTTTGCAGATGAGAAATTTTTGAGCAGAGCAGAAGGGAAAAAGCTTTTAAATAATTTAAAGTTAAGCCTGGCTGATTTGAAGGCCCAGCAATATAATCATTTATTTGTCTACTGGACCCTGGACCCGGCTCAGATCAAAAATATTTTGATCATGGAAAACCATTCAGCTTTTATTGGCGCCAAAAAAGCACTGGCGGCAGGAATTGATATTTTTAATCAGAATTTTGATACTGTAATTTATGGTCAGGGCAAAAAGATTGTCAGCAGTTTTTCATTTTTAGAGGAGCTGCAGGGTATTGATCTCCTGCAGGATGAGCAGGGGCGGCTTGATAGGATTAAAAAACTAAATATTTATTATGCTGGTGATTTTGACCCGGAAGGTTTTGCAATTTATAAATCTTTAAAAGAAAAATATTTGCAGTATGAGATTAAACTGCTGGCAGAATATTATCAGCTGCTTTTAGATGAGGCAGATCAACTTTATCCCTGTCAGAAAAAGCAGAATAAAAATGAAGAGGTTTTAGCTGAGGCTGCAGCAGAATTTAGAGCTCAGGATTTTACTCAATTAGCGGCCAGCTTAGAAAAGGCCTGGAAAAAAAATTTGAGGCTGCCCCAGGAGCTTATAACCTTTGAGGTGCTGAAGAGATATTTTAGTTAAAATTATTATAAATTAATTAAGCAGGAGGATAAGTAATCATGGATCAAAAAGGAATAACTATGGACTTTTATTCTGAAGAAGAAAATTTCAGTAATCAGGGTTTTAAATTTAAAGATAAAACCCAGACTGATTTTATGACTGATGTTGAAAAATTAATGGATAAAGCCTATGGTGGGGAAACAAGATATAAACTCTACGATGTGGGCCGCAATGATCCCTGTCCCTGCGGCAGTGGTAAAAAGTATAAAAAATGCTGCGGCCGAGTTAGAGCAGAACATACAGAAGAATATTATATAGAAAAATTATCTGAGACTAATGATTTAGACCAAGCCTATGAAATTTTAATTGAAGCAGAAGAGAATCATCCTCTCGATATCGGATTTATAGTAGAACTTATGCTGATGTCCGGTAAAAGAAGGGATTTAGAGATAACAAGAGAAAAGCTGCTTAAACTCTGGCGGCTGCTGGGAATGGAAATGGGAGAAAATCTGGTTTTGATGCTGATTGGTTTGTTATTAGAAAAGGAGCAACTTGGTCCGATTGAAGAAATCGAAAAAGACCTGCAGCCTAAAGAAATTAATAATCCAGATCTTCTTTTGTTGTTTAGTCTTTTTAATATGGTCAACTTGTATTTTGATCCAGCCGTTCAATATTTAGAAGCGGCTTTCAATAGAGCTGATTTACCGCAGAAGATTGAGGTTTTACAGGAGCTTATGTATTATTTTTACCAGGCTGAAGAGTATGAGATTATGTTTGATCTCTGGTTAAATAATTTTGAAACATTAAATAAATTGATAGATCAGCATGGACTTAAAAATATTCCTCTGGTCAGCTCTCTAAGAAATCTTTTAAGAGATAGTTTTGGTTTTGAGAGTGATCTTGATTTTAATTCTAAAAATGAAATCAGAAAAAAAGCTGATATCTTTTTAAAACTTCATCAAAATATTGAAGCACTAGATGATGAGCAGATGGAGGAAGAGATAAAAGATATTTTAACAAAAATCGAGACAGTAATTGACGAAATTTCTTTTGACTCAACTTTATATCTGATACTTCTGGAAAGACTAATTGGAATAGAACAATATACTGCTGCAGAAAAATATATTGAAAAAGCAGCAGATTTTAATCAGAAAAACTCTGAGTATTTAATGTTTAAAGCCCGCTTGAATTATTATTTAGAAAATTTTTCTCAGGCGAAAGAAGATATAAATCAGGCTTTAAAATACTATTCTCCCAAAACAGAATTTAAGAAACTAATACTAATGACAGATAAATTATTAATTTTGATGGCTCAAAAAGATTTTGAGCAGGCTGCTGAACTATTAAAAGAAATAAAAGCTGAGACAGAAATTCCTCTGATATCTGCTTTAGCTAAAGGTTTAAGACCTCATCCAATAAGTACCTATGTAAAATTATTTAAAGCTCTAATAAAGCTTAAACTTGAAAATCTGATTGATCAAAAGAAATTATACATTGGTACTTTATATAATTTGTTTGTGGAAAGGGATATGCTTGGTCTCAGTCTGGCTGAATTAAGAGATGATTTTGAGGAAGTACTGGCTGACATGCCAGGAAAGTATAATAATCAGCTGGCTCAAATGGCAGAAATTTATCTAAAAAGCGAGCAGCTAAGTGAAGAGGAAAGTTTAAAAGAACTTACAAAAATTAATCAAAAGCAGGCGGAATTTACTGAAGAAGCTGAGCTTAAATTTGAATATAATTTAAAACTAAGAAACTATGACTATCTTTTAGAAGAAAAATATTTTGCAGAAGAAAAAAATCTGCTTCAGCCGGGTGATTTTGCTTTTTATAAAATGATAGCTCTTTTAAACAGAGAAGGTCTAGAAACAGCACTTGATTATTTAACGAATCTCCAAACAGCAGAAGGCATGAAAATTTTTCAGCGAATGATGCAGGAAGGTGAGAGCTTTTTAGAAGAAGAAAGACTTCTAGAAGATTTTGAAAATAGCGATATATTTTAATAGACTAGAACTAAGATAGCTGCTTCTCTTCAGGAAGCTGCTTTTCTAACTGGTACAGCTCTGCAGCTTATGTTATAATAAATCAGACTGGATTTGCTTATTTCCTATTCTAAAAATTTCTGGTCAATTTTGGTCAAACGCTTGACTAATTAAAAATTAAGTATTATAATATAGATAAATCGAAATAGTAAGATAATTAAAACTAATGAATCAAAAAAATAATTTGTTTAAAATCAATGAACTTTAGAAATAATAGATATAAATGGGGTTTTAAAAATGGCTGTCACACTAAAAGATATAGCAGAAAAAGTTGGAGTAACTGAATCAACAGTTTCTCGAGTTTTAAATGGTATCCCCAAGGCAAGTAAAGAAACCCAAAAGGAAATCTTTCAGGTTGCAGCAGATTTAGGTTATAAGCCCAATCAAATTGCACGCAGTCTGGTAACTAAAAAAACACATACTATAGGTTTAATTATCAGTGATCTTGCAAATACTTATTTTGCCAGGGTTGCCAGTGGAATTGAAAATATAGCAAGTAAATATGATTACAGCCTGATCATTTCTACTACTGGTGGAGATGAGAGAGAAGAATTAAAATACATAAATTTATTAAAAGAAAAGCAGGTTGATGGAATTTTATTTGCCAGTGGTCGGATGCCTAAAAGCTGCAGAAAACTTTTAAGAGAAACTGAAATTCCGACAGTTGTTGTGGCCCGAGAGGTTGAAGAAGAACTTCCTTCAGTCCACATTGATAATGTTAAAGAATCATATAGGGCAGTAAAATACCTGATTAATAATGGTCATCAAAAAATTGCGATGATCAGTGGAAATGCAAATGACAAAGAGTCAGGTCTATATAGAATTCAGGGATATAAGCAGGCACTTAATGATAATAAGCTTGAAGTTCGCGAAGAACTAATTGTTGAGGGAGATTTTAAACTGCAGAGTGGTATCAAGGCAATGGAGAAAATATTAAAAAGAGATAGCTCAATTACAGCTGTTTTTGCAGCCAGTGATGAAATGGGAGTTGGAGCTATTAAGGCAATTAAAAAGGCCGGGCTCAAAGTTCCCGAAGATATTTCTGTTATCGGTTTTGATAATAATATAATTTCTTTAGCCAGTGATCCCGAGCTAGCTACAATTTCTCAGCCGGAAGCAGAATTGGGCTGGCGGTCAATGGAAATGCTGTATAAAGTGATCAATGGGGAAGAGCTGGAAGAGAAAAAAATATTTTTACCCTGTGAATTAAAAAAGAGGAATTCTGTCAGAAAGCTATAATCCGAAGATGATTTTGGCTGCTTAAATTATTTTAATCAGCCTGAAATTATAAATGATGGAGTAAAGCGGTTTTTTACCATTTTAGTCAAGCGATTGACCAACAAATTTCGCTATTAATTTTGGAGGTGATAAGAGACTATAAAAATTGAGAGTATAAACGGGAATAGAGTATAAATTCAATTTTTTAAAAATTATTAGGAGGGCTAAAATTGAGAAAAAACAAAATTTTAACACTAACATTATTAACAGTTTTAATACTGACTTTAACAACTGCTGCTTTTGCAAAGACAACCGTTGAGTACTGGACAACTCAGACTGAAGAAAGCCGTGTTAAAGTGCTTAATTCTTTGATAGAAAAATTTGAAGCAGAACATCCTGCATATGAAATTGAATTAGTTACTGCACAGGAGAATGATATCCCGACTAAATTAGTAGCTGGAATGGCTGCTGGTCGTTTACCCGAAATTGTAGAAATGGGTTCTGAGGTTATCATGAAAATGGGTGCTGAAGGAATGATCGCCAGTGATGAGGTAAGTACAGTTATTAATAAAATTGGTAAAGACGATTTCTTTAAAGGAAGCTTAACAATGCTTTCCCGTCCAGATGAAGGTTATTTTGGAGTTCCTTTCCACGGTTGGGTACAGGGAATCTGGTATCGTCAGGATTTATTTGAAGAAAAAGGTTTAGAGCCACCAACAACCTGGGACAATATTATTAAGGCAGCAGAAGCGTTTTATAATCCTGATAAGCAGGAATATGGTATTGTAATTGGTACAGATAAAGATAGTTATGCAAGACAGACTTTCACTCAGTATGCTCTATCTAATAACGCTCGAATTTTTGATAAAAATGGAAATATAGTTTTTAATTCTCCTGAAATGGTTGAAACATTAGATTATTACAGCAGACTGGCTAAATTCACTCCTCCGGGACCAGATGGCTGGAGAGATGCACGAGATCTTTATTTAGCAGGTAGAGTGCCAATGATGATGTATTCGACTTATATTATGGATGATATTGGTCTGGAAGCAACTGGATATGAAGGAGAAAAGGGTAGTATTATTCCAAAACTTGTTGATAAAACTGCATTTGCTAATAAGATGACAAAAACAAGAGATGCTGTTTTTGGTCAGATTAATGGTTTGACCTTTATTAAAGGTAATGAGGAAAATCAAATGGCTGGAGCTAAGGTTTTTGCTGAGTTTCTTTTAAGCGGCGATAACTATATTGAATTCCTACACATGGCTCCTGGTGGAATGAACCCTGTAAGAGCATCAATAGCTTCAAATCCTAAATATCAAGAAAATGAAGTACTTAAAGTATGGGGAGAAAAAGCTGGAGAAATTGCAGGTGGACTTGATAGTATTGGTAAATTTGGCTATGTAGGTGGAAAAGTATTTCCTGAGATCGGTAATATAACAAGTCAATTTATTGTTGGTCAGACAATAATGAAGATGACTGAAAGCGGCTGGACTGCAGAAAAAGCAGCCGAGTGGGGACAGAAAGAAATGGAAGACGCAGTCGAGTGATTTAAATTGAAAATTAGATCAAATCCCGTCAGATTTATTTCTGGCGGGATTTGATTAAATATTGATAGCAGAAACAATTTAAAGGAGGAAAAAAATGCAGATTAAAACTGATAGAGATGCCAGGTTAGGTTACTGGTTGATTTTACCAACGGTAATTGCAATAAGTGGTCTTATCTTTTATCCAATATTTTATAATCTCTGGCTGAGCCTGCAGGAAGTTAATATGAATCCAGTTCAGCCTAATACTTTTGTTGGGCTTAAACACTTTGCTGATGTTTTAACTGATGGTGATTTTTGGGGATCATTTAAAACTTCACTGATCTTTACTTCTACAACTGTGGTTGGAACAACATTACTGGGGTTGGGAACTGCCTTATTATTAAATCGAGATTTCCCCGGCCGATCCATAATTAGAGGGGTTATCTTATTACCTTATGTTACTCCAGTTATCTCAGCTGTATTTGGCTGGAAATATCTTTTTGATCCAGTTTTTGGAATGGCCAATTATTTTATGGTGGATGTTTTACATTTTCTGCCTCAGCATATAAACTGGATTGAATCACCTGCTTATGCAATTTATGCGGTTATTATATTTAATGTCTGGAAGAACTTTCCTTTTGCTTTTTTAATGATTTTAGCAGAGCTGCAGTCAATATCTGCAAATTTATATGAGGCGGCAGAAGTTGATGGTGCCTCTACCTGGCAGCAGTTTAAACACATTACTTTACCGCAATTGAAGTTTGTAATTGGCGCTCTAGTAATTTTAAGAACAATCTGGAATTTTTATAAATTTTCAGAAGTTTATTTGCTTTCCTCATCTGTAAATGTACTGCCGGTTTATATTTACGAACAGGCATTTGCAAATTATAATTTCGGGCAGGCAGCAGCTATTTCAGCTATTTTATTTGTATTTGTTTTAGGCTTTATTATGTTCTATGTGAGGAAGGTGTTAGAATGGTAAAACAAAATACTATTTTAAAAAATATTGTTTTTGTTCTTTTGTTAGTACTATTATTGGGCTTTGTTTTATTACCTTTTATTACTATGCTCAGTTCTTCTTTTAAACCTGATACTGAGCAGGCTGTTTTTCCACCAACTGTATTACCGGAAAACCCAACACTGGAACATTATAAAGGAGTTTTAAATCCAGAGATATTTCCATTTTTAATGTATTTTAAAAACAGTTTGATTGTAGCCTTTTTGTCAGCCGGGATTGGAATAGTAATTTCTATTTTTGGCTCTTACAGTTTTGCTCGGCTTGAATATACTGGAAGAGCTGCAATTCAGAGGGGAGTACTTTTAGTCTATATGTTTGGTGGAGTTTTATTAGTAGTTCCTTTATTTCAGATGATAACTAAGTTAGGACTTTTTGATACAAGGACTTCGCTGATTATAACTTATATAGTTCAGACCCTGCCTGTTTCCCTCTATATGCTTGGAAATTACTTTAGAACAATACCCAAAAGTATAGAAGAAGCGGCAATTATTGACGGCTGCAGCAGATTGGAAGTAATTTATCGAATAGTTATTCCCTTATCAGCTCCAGCAATAGTTTCAGTTTTTATTTATGCTTTTATGATCGCCTGGAATGAATATCTATTTGCATCTGTATTTATTAACTCCAGCAGTCTGCGTACTCTGCCCATAGGATTAAATCAGTTATTCTACACACAGCATTATATCTGGGGTAGAATGATGGCGGCATCTGTTTTGACTGCTATTCCTGTAATTATTTTATTCCTATCCATAGAAAGATTTATTACCAGTGGTTTGACCTTTGGTGGAGTAAAAGAGTAATTACCTAAATTTTAAAGTTAATCGGAAAGGGGCAGGCTTTTGTTAGAATATTTGTCAGATAAGGTAATAGAATATTATATTAAAGATGAACCCGCTAATGAAATACAGAAGTTAATTCTGAAGCTCCTAAAAGGGAAAAATAAACTTCCGTCTGAAGCTGAGCACAGTTCTATTATTAGTTTTTTTGAGCAGACTGCAGAAAAAAGCCGGGCTGAATTAGATCTTTTCTCACAGAGATTAAAAAGCAGTCATTATCAGGAAAATATTGAGCCTGCTTTAAAACTGGCCCAGTGCTTTTTCCCAGAACATAAGCTTGATTATTCTGAGGCTGCTGTTAATCAGATTAGAGCTAGAAAGAAACTGGATATTAAAAAGTTTAATCCAGACCCAATTACTAATCCCTTCAAAGAAGTGCTATTTACTGCTAATATTCTTTTGACGATGCCGGCTGATTTTAATAATTTAAGTGCAGAGATCAGAAGTGAACTCAAAGAAGATGAAAAACAGAAATTCTATTATGATCATCCAATTCCATTGGATGTTGAAGATCAAAATAATGAAATCATCTATGGCTTAAAAGAACTCAACCAGGCAGTTAAAAGAGAAAGCTCAGCTGAGCTCGACTTAGTTTTATCAGTTTCCTGCACCCATCCTTCGATTAAAAATGCGGCCAAAAAATATATAAAAAAGAAGCTTGAAAAGCTGCAGCTCGAGCATTTAAATATCTTCATTTTTACTGAAAATGAAAGTGAGCTGCTCTTAGAAAAAACAATTTTTCCTTTGCTTGAGCTCGAAAAGAGAAAAGAAATCAGAGCAGCAGTTGGAGTTGACGGGAAATACGGCCGCCATTATTCATTTTTAAAGGCGGTGGCGCTCTGGTGGCAGCGGTATCTTAATCCTGAGCTTAAGGGCACCTTCAAAATTGATTTAGATCAGGTCTTTGACCAGCAAAAATTAAAGCAGGAGACCGGTCGTTATGCTTTTGAAAACTTTAAGTCTCCCCTCTGGGGGGCTGAGGCATTAGATTGTCAGGGGAGGAAAGTTGAACTGGGAATGATTGCCGGTCAGCTGGTAAATGATAGTGATATTGAAAGCTCAGTTTATGAGCTGGATATTAAAAAACCGGCTTCTGATTTGGAATATGATCAGTATGTTTTTTATAAGCAAAAAGTTCAGTATATTTCTACAGCAGCAGAGATGGGATACAGAAGCGAAAATAAGAATGATACAATTCTGCGCTGCCATGTTACCGGTGGTACAAATGGAATTTTGATTGACGCTTTAAAAAAATATCGCCCTTTCTGTCCAACTTTTATTGGGAGGGCAGAAGATCAAGCCTATCTGCTTTCGGTTTTGTTTAAGGCAGAAGCTGATTCTTATTTGAGGTATTATCATCAGGATGGACTGATAATGAGGCATGACAAACAGAGTTTTATTCCGGCAAATATTGAAAAGTCAAAGACTTCGAAACTGATTGGTGATTATGAGCGCATTTTATTATTTTCCCATTATGCTGCTCAAATTTTAGATGATTTTGAAAGAATAAAAAATGAACTCTTTCCTTTTACAGCAGCTTTTATTACTGATACACCTTTCCTGCTAATATATTTTCGCTCACTGCTGAAGGCCTACAAACTAGCAGCTGAAAGACCGGCTGAGGCAGAAGAATTTTTAAGTGAGCTGGCAGAGCGCCTGGCTGCTGTTTATCAAAAAATGGAAGAAGGCTGTTATCAAAAGCGATTTGAAGCTGAAAAAAGAGCCTGGGATAATTATTATGATATTCTCAGTCAGAATAAGCTCAGCTCAAAAAAATTAACTGAGCTGCTGGAAAAGATTAAACTTTAAAATAGGCAGAGTTAAAATAAACAGAGTTAATATTTTTAAATATTTGTTACTGGAGGTTTGATAATGAAAATAGCTCTGGTACATTTCCGGACCGGTCAGACTGACGGAGTTTCCTTAGAGATGGATAAATGGCGCTTTGTTTTAGAAAAAATGGGGCATCAGGTAGTCTATATCTCGGGAACTCCGGAGGCTGAAATTCAGATAGAAGAATTATTTTATAAAAATGAAAAGAATCTTAAGTTTGTTGATAATGCATATAAAAAGTTAAAAGATTATGATAGTGAAGCAGAACTAAAGGCTGCTATTGAAACTGAAGCAGCTGTAATTGCTGAAAAACTGGAAAAAGAAATAAAGACTGCCGGGATTGAACTCTTAATTCCCAATAATATATTTTCTCTGGGCTGGAATCTGCCGGCAGCAATAGCTTTTAATAAGGTGATCGAAAAGCTAAACTTAAAAACTATTGCTCATCACCATGATTTTTACTGGGAGCGTGAACTTTACAGCAACCCTGTCTGTGATTTTGTAGAGGAAATACTGACAGAATATTTTCCACCTCAGCTTGAAGAAATAGAGCATGTGGTGATCAATAAAATTGCTCAAAAAGAGCTCAAAAAAAGAAAGGGCCTTGACTCGACTGTAGTGCCCAATGTTTTTGATTTTAAGCAGTCTTTATGGAAACCAGATCAGTACAACCAGGATCTGAGGGCTAAACTGGGTATTAACGAAAATGATATTGTCATCTTACATGCAACCAGAATTGCTGAGAGAAAAGCAATTGAGCTGGCGATAGAATTTACAGCTAAACTGCAGCAGCAGAATCTGCAGGGAGAGCTCTACGATGGCAGAGAGTTTGCTCAAGAAAATAGGATTATCTTTTTACTGCCCGGCTTAACAGAAGGAAATGAGGAATATGTTGAGTTTTTAGAGCAGGAGGCAGAAAAACAGGGTGTAGAAATAATCTGGGCCAATAATTTATTTGCCCATCAGCGTTCAGCCAGAGGAGGAAAGAAAATTTATTCTCTCTGGGACAGCTATGTAATTTCTGATTTAATTACCTATACCAGTATTAAAGAAGGCTGG
>Ga0182238_1000622_pt1 | contig 10298 bp, 12 predicted proteins | sample hydfrates6_PW_90_FD_132439 | JGI IMG/M metagenome (GOLD analysis project Ga0182238, IMG submission 132439) | Subsurface microbial communities from deep shales in Texas, USA - hydraulic fracturing test 6_PW_90 | ecosystem: Environmental > Aquatic > Deep subsurface > Shale gas/oil reservoir >... | reverse complement strand
GCCTAAAGTCGAAGACAAGTTGGGCTACTAGAAATAGACTGCCTTCTAATCATTCGACAACCTCGTGACGGCCTCGATGGCCTAATATCGAAACTATCATTTCGTAATACAAAAGAGAGTTTCGATGAAAGTTCTTTTAAAGAATCCTCGTTTGTGAGTGTTAACGAACGGGCGGGGAGGATGTCAATCTAGCACCCCTAATTTATCTACTTATTGAGCGCAAGAAAAGGGGAAGAAGTTGGAATGATATAGGTTTTAAGTTTAAACAAACACTATCTGATCTAAAAAATAATTGGTATTTAGTCATCTTAGTGGTAATTGTTACCCAGGTGCTTACCCTAATAATTGGTGAATATTTTTTTGCTGGTTTTCTGCAGCATATACAATCCAGAATTCCTTTAATTGATCCTTCACACTTAATCCCCTTTATGATCATGTTATTTGCAGCAACACTGGGAGAAGAATTAATATTTCGCGTATTTTTTCAGAAAAGATTAAACTGGTATATCGGGATTATACCAGCAATTTTAATATCTTCAGCTGTTTTTTCTTCTCTGCACTATGCTAGTGGACCACTTTCTATTATTAGTTTTGATATTATCACTATTTTCATAGACAGTATTATCTATGGGATAATCTATTATAAAACTAAAAATGTTTTTGCTGCCTGGATTCCCCATCTTTTAGCAGATGTTGTTGCGATTTTTTTAATAGTAAATTTTTTATCTATAAGTTGATCTATTTAAATAGAGATAAAATTAATTTGGGGATTATAAAAAAATATGCTGGAGGGATGAAATGAAAATATTTGGGAAGCTTTTATTATTAGGTAGTGGATTAATAGCAGCACTTTTGATTTTTTCCACTTTTTATCATATATATCAGCTCAGAAATGAAGCCAAAAAATATCCTCCTCCTGGTAAATTAATAACGGTTGATAATAATAAAATGCATGTATTTACTGAGGGCCAGGGTGATATTACTCTTGTATTTATGGCAGGATCTGGCACAAGTGGCCCGACAATAGATTTTAAACCTTTGTGGAGTAAATTATTAGATGAGTATAGGATTACAGTAGTAGAAAAAGCTGGTTATGGCTGGAGTGAACAATCAGCAGGCTCAGGAGACATAGAAAAAATGCTTGAAAAAACAAGAAAAGCACTAAAACTTTCAGGGGAAGATGGGCCATATGTACTTGTACCTCATTCAATGTCAGGTTTAGAAGCAATTTGCTGGGCTCAAAAATATCCAGACGAGATTAGAGCAATTATAGGACTTGATCCAGCAATTCCAGATCATTATTTGAATTCAGCTTTTAAACTCCCCAGTAAAAGTCAATTATATATCATGTATTTTATGTCAAAAATAGGATTAACCAGATTTATGGGGAGGTCAGAATTAGAAAAAAATTTACCTCTACTTAAATCTAAAGATTTAACAGTTGAAGATAAAGAAAAACTTACTGCAGTTTTTTATAAAAGTTCTTTGACAAAAAATATGTTAAACGAAATTGATTATATTGAAGAGAACGCTTCCAAAGTAAAAAGAAACGGCATACCTTCAGATATCCCAATGTATTTTTTTATAGCAGAAAATAGTGATATCAGTATTATTCCCAATTGGACAGCAGATTTATCTAAGTACTTAGATGAGGTTAAAAGTGGAAATTATAAAATGCTTAATACTGGACATTATGTCCATCATGAAAAATCTGATCTTATAGCCCAGGAAATAAAAAGATTTATAAGAGAAAAATTCTAAGAGGGAGGTTATTATGACAAAGATTAAAGATCTAAAAATTTATAAGGCAAAATCTAAGACTTCTCGAAAAATTTCTGACGCAACCCATGATATTTCAGATATTTCTTTTCATATTCTAGAGATAGTTACTGACAAAGAAATTAGAGGACAGGGTTATCTGCTTTCCTTTCATTATTCTCCTAATGCAATAAAAGGTGCTCTAGAAGATTTAAAGAATTTTATTTTAGAAAGAGAATATCATATTTATGAAACAGTTAAATTAAAAAAAGATTATGAAGCTGAAACAGAATATTTTGGTAATCCCGGTCTGCAGAGATGGGCTTTAGCAGTTTTAAATATTGCAATGTGGGATGCCTGGGCCCATCAATTAGAGCAGCCAATCTGGAAAATTCTTGGAGGAAGCAAAATCAAAATTCCTGTCTATGGAAGTGGGGGCTGGTTATCTTATTCAGAACAAGAATTATTAGAAGAGGTTAAAGATTATAAAAAACGGGGGTTTAAAGCAGTAAAAATAAAGGTCGGTTCAGAAAATATTGAAAGAGATGTTCAAAGAATTAAAAAAGTAAGAGAAACTGTTGGAAGAGATATAAAGATTATGATTGATGCAAATCAGGGCCTGGAAGTTCCAGAAGCAATTAAACTCTCTAAACTTGCTTCAGAGATAGGTATTCACTGGTTTGAGGAGCCAATTTTGCACAATGACTTTTCCGGTTATGAAATTATTAGACGTAAAACAAATATTGCTCTTGCAATGGGAGAAAGGGAATACAATTGTACAGCTTTAAAAGAACTCATTAGAAGAAATGCTATAGATCTCTGGCAGCCAGATATCATAAGAATTGGTGGAGTTGAAGAATGGAAAAAATCAGCTTCTTTAGCTATTTTAAATAATATTCCTGTTCTTCCTCATTATTATAAAGATTATGATGTTCCCCTGCTCACAACAATTTCGAAACCATATGGAGCTGAATCTTTTGACTGGATTGATCAATTAATAGACAATAAAATGAAAATAGAAGATGGATATATATATCCGAGAGAAAGAAATGGCTGGGGCTTTAAATTCAAAAAAGAGTATTTAGAAGAGATTTAAGTTGAAGAAGATTATTTTTCATAAAACATTATATTAATCTTTGCCAGCATAGAGGAGGTAATTATGGAAATTCCAAAAGAAATTAAAACTTTACTGAAAAACAATAAATTGTGTAGTATGGCAACCTGTTGGAATGAAAAGCCTTACTTATCATTGATGAATTATACCTATCTAGAATCAGAAAATATAGTTATCTTAAGCAGTAGAAAAAACAGCAAAAAATATACTAATATTCAAAAAAACAAAAATATATCACTGCTCATATTCTCAAATTCAACTAATAAAAGTGCTATGTTTTTAGGCACAGCTCTAACTTTAAATACGGGAGATGAAAAAGAAGAGTACTATAGAAAAATGCACATGAAAAACTGTGAGATGCCTCAATTTATTCTGGGAGAAGATATTAATTTAATAATTTTTAACATTGAAGAGGTTATTGTTTCTGACAGAGAGGACAATGTTAAATATATTGGTGAATAAAAATATCTTAAAACCCTAACTTTAGATGGGTGTATTTGTTTATAGAATAATATATTATTAATTCACAATAAATCTTTAGGAGGGGTATTTATGATATTTTCAGTAAATCAATCAAGTATATTACCAGTTAATAGGATTATTTTATCTGCAGTGATCTTTATTTTCTGCTCACTTATTTTACTATTTTCATTTATTGCATTAAGAAGGAAACTAAAGGGCCAACGAATAAAAATATTTGGGGTTTGGACGGTTTTCAGTTTGCTGGCAGCTTTGCTCTTGTATTACACAGGTTTTTTCGGCACTTATATTGATGTGCAGGCTGCTCAAGATAAAAACTACAGCAGAGAGGAATTAGTTCAGGATTTAAAGCAGATAGAAAGCGCTATTATGGATGAAAATCCACTTATATTTACTTATAGAGAGAAATTAAAAGCAGATTTTGCTCAAAGATATAATCTGATTGAAGATGGAATGACAGAGTTAGAATTTTATAGATTGATTAATCCTTTAATTGCTAATATCAACTGTGGACATACAAATCTGTATATTTCAGAGGCATTAGAAAAAAATAGAGAAGAAAAGGCAAAGTTTTTTCCTCTGCAGGTAACTCTGATAAATAATGAACTTTTTTTCTTAGAAGATGATCCAGAAAGTGGAATTAAGACAGGTAATAAAATCAAAACAATTAATGATTTAAACAGCGAAAAAATCATAGAAAAGCTGATTGAAAACATTAGTGGTGACGGAGATGGTGAGGCAAAACAGCGGTATATAATCAGCAACTATTTTAACAGCAGTTTCTATGATTTTGTTGATAATTCAGATAAATTTATTGTTGAATATTTTGATGGAAATGGAAATCAGTTAACTGCTGATCTAAATGCAGAACAAAACAGCAGCTATAATTTAACTTCCTGGAGCCTTCATTTTGCAGCTTATAGAGACGGAAATTATTATGATAATCAAATATTTAATGACTACGCACTGCTTGATCTAAATGTTTTTATGCAGGAAAAAGAAGAAAAATTTGATGATTTTTTAGAAGATTTTTTCCTGGAATTAAAAGAAGAAGAAATCCCTAACCTGGTTATTGACCTTAGAGGAAACTTTGGAGCAAATCCATTCATGTCAAAAACATTACTTTCTTATTTAGTTAATAAAGAAACAGAATATTTTACAGATGATCTTCCTTTTCTGCAGAGACTTTTAGGTTTTGCCGATCCAATTGAAGCTGCTGAGAATAATTTTGAGGGAGAACTTGTTCTTCTAACAGATGGTGCAAATTTTTCAACTGCTGCCCATTTTACTGCCTTTTTTAAATACAATAAACTTGGTACCATAGTGGGAAGTGAAACTGGCGGATCATATGTCTGTACCGATAGTTCCAAAGACTTAGTTTTAAGTAATACCCGGATGCGCCTCCATTATTCTACCCTGGTATATGAGCTTGCTGTAGAGGGTCTTCCCAAAAATATGGGAATCAAACCCGATATAGTCGTTAAAAGAGAAATTAATGATCTGTTAAATAAGAAAGAGCCTCAGTTGGAACAGGCTTTAGAAATTTTAAAAAGCAAAGGTGATTTTTTATGAGAACTGAAAAAGAAGTTTTGTCTCATTTTAAAAAATGGGCCAGAAAAAATGATTTAATTAGAGCTGCAGTTTTAACCAGTTCACGTGCTAATCCTGAAGCAGAAGTAGATTTTTTGTCTGATTACGATATTGAATTATATGTATCAGATTTAAGTGAATTCAAAAAAAGCGATGAATGGCTTGATGAGTTTGGAACTATTATGGTTCGCTGGCCTTTTAAACCCCGTTCAACAGGATTTAAAGATGGAAACTGGATCACCAGACTGGTATTATTCAATGATGGTGTGAGGATTGATTTTCAGATTACAGATCATTCAAAAATAGAAAAAAATGCTTATAAAAATGGTTATCAGGTTTTAATAGATAAAGATGGGATAACAGAGGAACTTTCGGAGCCAACTTACTCAGAGTATATTATTAATAAACCTGAGCAAGAGGAATATGAAACCCTGGTAAATGAATTCTGGTGGGATGCTTATTATGTTCCTAAATATCTCTGGCGTGATCAGCTTCCTTTTGCCAAATATATGCTCGATTATTCTCTTAGATATTCATTTTTACATAAAATTATCGAGTGGTATATAGGACTTGAAAATGACTGGTCAGTAGAAACAGGCGCTTTTGGCAAAAAATTTAAGGAGTATCTGGAGGCTGAACTCTGGTCGGAATGGGAAAAAACATATGCAGGAGCTGACCTGGAAGAAAATTGGGAAGCATTTTTTAGAATGACTGATTTCTTTAGAAAGTTAGCCAAAATATTAGCAACTGATTTAGATTTCAGGTATCCAGATCAGGTAGATAAAAGGGTTAGTGAATTCTGTCGCAAGATAAGAGAGAAAAAAAGAGAAAACTCCTGAAATGAGGCTCGAATATTGAAAGCTGGAAGAAAATAAATAATTATAACTGTCAAAGATTTCATCCTGGGCACGGCAGTATTTTTACACAAGAAAAATTTATTAAAACTTTGAATAAAAAATTATAGTATAATTGAAAGAAAGGAGAAAATAAAGATGAAAAATAAAGATTTAATAAAAAAATATGGTTTAACTGAAGAAGATAAAGAAAAATTACTTGAGGAAATAAAGAACTGGCAATACGATGGTTTTGTAAAAAATATTTATCTAGATCCCTATTTTGAAAATATTAATGAAAATTCTTCTGAGTTGAGAGGACCGGGAGGGTGTAAAGGTTTTGCAGCTTTAAACAAAAATAAATTAGCAGGACTATTTGAATATTACTTTAAAGGAAATATTATAGAAATTGGTCTTGCCTTAAATCCTGATTTAGTTGGTAAAGGATATGGAAAAGACTTTGTAGAACAGGGGATAAGTTTTGGCATAGAACATTTTAATTATCGAGAAGAATATATAAAGTTGAATGTGAATATTAAAAATAGAGCTGCAGTCAGAGTTTATAAAAAAGCTGGGTTTAAGGAATATAAAAGAGAATCTGATTCAATTGAAATGAGAATATACATTTAAATATTTTCAAAAAATTGGATAAATATATAGAATGATAATAATTTTTAAAATATTTAAATTTTTCATTGACAAATAATTAAGTAGTTGTTATAATTATCTACAGGAAATTTAGGAGGAATGTTTTATGAGAGTTAGTTTATTAATTTAATCAGTCAATTGAATATTGTGTACTTCGTTAAAACTTTAAATTTAATTCCCGGGGATTAGTATGTCAATATATAAATATCTTTTAGGGTTAAGTTTTAAGAAGTACAGTTTAAATTAATAAACTCTAGTATAATTAAAAATATTAAATATAGCTATATATATTATTATATAGCACATTATTGGATACTATGGGATTATTGCCCGTAGTTTTTGTTTTTTAATGTAAATAATTTCTAATAGCAATTAGATTTACTTTGTCTTAAGAATTTTAAAATTGCTTTTATTAGGAGATTTTTATAAGAAATCAAATTATACCAATATATCAATCTAGCCATGGGTTTATTATCTAACCCGTGGCTTTTTTATGTCTAAAATATATAAAACGGGGGGAAAGCAAATGAATTATATCAAGATTTTCATTATCGGGGAGAGTTTAGAAAGGAAATTTGAATTCTAGAAAGTTAATTATTGAAGGGGGCGATCATTATGATTATTATAGAGGTAAAATTTAAATAAAAGTAAAATGAGTATCGGGACTGAAATAATGGCTTGAAATATATAATTAATAATTAAATAGTGAGGTAAAGAAAATGTTAAAAATAAATAATGATTTTATAGGAAGACATGTTATTCTTGAAATAAATGAATGTAATAATAAAAAAATGAAGGATATAGAAACAATTGAACAAATAATTACTGAAGCAGCACTTACTGCAGGTACTGAGATTAAAGAAGTAATATTTAAAAAGGTCAATAATCAAAGTATTATAGGAGTGGTTATGACAGCAGAAACTAATTTGACTATCCATATCTGTCCTGAAATAGCATATGCGGCAGTTAATTTATTTACCTATAATAAGGGCGTTGATCCTTTTGCTGCTGTGGATTTAATTACAGAAAGATTTGAAGCAGAAATAACAAAAGTTGATGAAATCAAAAGAGCAAATATAAGAGAAAATAAATTAGGCAGTTTAATACACTTCTGCTAAGTTAGAGCAGTTTTTAAATTGCTTAATTAAATTAACAGGGAGGAAATAAGATTGAATTTAATAGATTTAGGATGGAATCAAGATTTTGAAGATAAATTAAAGCAAATTAATAAACAAGAAAATTTTCAAATAGCTCGAGTAGCTGTAGAATATAAGGGAATGTATAAGCTGTATACTGAAACAGGAGAAGTTTTAGCTGAGATAACAGGCAAGATGCGTTACAATAATCAATTTCCTGCAGTAGGTGACTGGGTATTAATTGATCTTCAGTCTAATAGAAAAAGAGCTATCATCCATAATATTTTGCCCAGAAAAAGCAAATTTTCACGCAAAGTGGCAGGCGAGAATACTAAAGAACAGATAGTAGCAGCAAATATTGACATAGTATTTATTGTTACTTCATTAAATCAGGATTTCAATTTAAGAAGACTGGAAAGATATTTAACAATTGCCTGGAATAGTGGTGCTAAACCGGTAATAGTGTTGAGTAAGGCTGATTTGTGTGAGGATGCTCAGGCGAAAAAAATAGAAGTAGAAACTGTAGCTTTTGGAGTTCCCATTCATATAGTTAGTTCTCTAACCGGAAAAGGACTAAATGAGCTAGAAGAATATTTAAAAACAGGTTATACAGCCGCTTTATTAGGCTCTTCTGGAGTTGGAAAATCAACAATTATTAATCAGCTGCTGGGTCAAGAAAAAATGGAAGTCAATGAAATTAGAATTAATGACGGCAGAGGTAAACACACAACTACCCACCGAGAATTAATAGTTTTGGAAGATGGAGGAATAGTGATAGATACTCCTGGAATGAGAGAAATCCAGCTCTGGGATGGTAATGAAGGCATCAAAGAGAGCTTTGAGGATATAGAAGCTCTTGCCCAAAACTGCAAATTTAATGACTGCCAGCATGATTCTGAACCCGGCTGTGCTGTTAAAAAAGCAATAGAACAGGGAGAACTGCCGGAGAAAAGATTGGAAAGCTACAGAAAATTAGAAAGAGAATTATTGTTTATTGAACGCAAGAAGAAATATGGTACAGTCCGTGCCGCCAAATTAATGAATAAAGACATATTTGGATTTTAGAAAAATAAAAATCCTTCAAAATTATATTAAGTATTTTTGGAGGATTTTTTGTTTTATAAGGGAAATATAAGTTATATTAAAAATAAAAAATAGAGGAGGCTAATTTTTGGGCGAAAAAATTATAATACGTAATTATAAAAAAGAAGATGAGTTAGAATGGCTGGATCTTCATGCCAGTTTAATGGTAGATTCATATGCCTGGTGGACAGTTATTCATCAAAAACCTGAATATAAAAATGAGAGTATTGATCTTGTGGGAGTTATTAATGATAAAATAATTGCTTTACTAACAATTGAAATTAATGCAGATATAATTGATCTAATAGAAGATGATTATGGTTTTGCCTGGGAATATGGAATACACAGGGATTACAGGGGCCATGGTTATGGCAAAAAATTAATAAAAAGAGCTCATAAAATTATGAAAGAAAGTTATGGAATTAACAAATCTATCTGGTTTTCTCAGGATAAAAAAGCTCAAAAGTATTATGAAAGTTTGGGTATGAAAGAAATAGAAAGACACTGGCAGTTTAGTTTTTTGCCAACTGAAAAACAAAAGAAAGAGTTTGAAAAAGATGGTTTAAGCTCCTTAGAAATTCGAGCCTCTTCTAAGGTGGATGATTTTAAGAAAATTAAAGATAAATATAAATTGATAGAAGATGATGCTTTAAAAGCAAGGATCTGTATTGGCTATGAATATATTCCTTGAATTAAAGTACTTTAAAGGGGGAAAGCTAAGTTGATGAATTCTTTTATATTAATTCTGCCGATTATTTTTATCCGGTATATTTTTATGGGATTTATAAGTAAGGAGGCATTAGAAAGAGCACGGTATTTTCCTCCTACCAAAGGAAAAGAACAATCTGCCTTTTATGTTTATCAAATAACTATACTTTTTTTATTAATTTATTTATTTTTTGCAGAAATTAAGTTCAATAAACCTCTTAACTATTTAGGTTTATTAATCTTTTTATTAGGGGCAATACTATATATGAAATCGATAGTTGATTTTGCCAGACCAGAAAATAATGGAATCAATAAAAAGGGATTATATAAATATTCACGAAATCCAATGTATGTGGCTTTCTTTTTATATTTTCTCGGCTGCAGCCTTTTAATAAATTCCTGGTTTTACTTTATTATCTTAATTGTATTTCAGATTTCTGTTCACTACCTTATATTATCAGAGGAAAAATGGTGTATTAAAAAATTTGGAAAAGAATATAATGACTATATGAAAAAAGTTAGGAGATATATTTAAAATTTAGTTGCGGCAGTTTACATAATCCTAATATTTTTACATACTATAGCTAACATAATATCAGGGAAGTGATAAAAATGAACACAAATCAGGCTGAATTTAATTATAAGAGAATTACTACTTTTATAATAACAGCATACATAATGTCCTGGCTTATCTGGCTGCCCAATCTAATCAGCCACAACTTTAGTGTTAGCTGGGAACATTCTAATCTCCTGCATTTAACTGGCGGTTTTGGTCCTCTAGTTGCTGCTGTTATTACTGCTAAGATTTATTACAAGAAAAAAGGTTTAAAAGAATACTTAAAATATAAATAAGGACATTTGTCCGTCCCTAATCAAGTTCGACTAACAAAAGAATTTGGTATAATATATAGTTAAGGGGGGACACCAATGCCTAAAACTGAACTTGAT
>Ga0182238_1000621_pt1 | contig 10361 bp, 10 predicted proteins | sample hydfrates6_PW_90_FD_132439 | JGI IMG/M metagenome (GOLD analysis project Ga0182238, IMG submission 132439) | Subsurface microbial communities from deep shales in Texas, USA - hydraulic fracturing test 6_PW_90 | ecosystem: Environmental > Aquatic > Deep subsurface > Shale gas/oil reservoir >... | reverse complement strand
TACAAAATTTATATTACTTGATTTTAATAACTCTACGAGGAAGTTTCTTTTTTCTGAGATTGTCTTAAGATTTAATTCATCTATATGTTCCTTAATAAATGAATTCATTTTCTTAGCAGTATCTAAAGTGAACATTTTTAATTTATATTTATTTTGCATTTTTATTTACCCCCATTGATATTAAGTTATTAAATTGTTTGGTATATCGGTGTTTATTGATTAAAAAAACATATCGTTGATAATGTATATTCCAGTTATAGTAAACACTACTAAAAATATTAAAGATATATATTGTAGTATGATTAAATTCGAAATTATCTTGTTATTAAAATCATTTATAGTAACTTTTAAATTCTTTTTTATTTCTAAAATTCTATTAATATTTATATAGTCTAGATAATATGTGAATATCTCTTTTTCATTGAACCCTAAATAAACTTCTATTCTTATTTTCTCTCCATTGTAATTATCTTTAAGTAAATCAGATGTAAAAAAGAATCTATCCTGAGTTCCATACTCTGCATCAGGATCTCCATTTAAAATTTGTATTTCATCGGTAACACGGAGGCTGTTTATCATATCATATGCATCTTCATCACTTTGATTAATATAAAGTATTTCATTTTCTTCGTTATATACTAAAACTATTGAAGCAGCTGAGGCATCTATTATTGGATTCAAATGCATGGAAATAAAGTCTTTAATATAATTATCTAAATTTTTATCCTTGTCAGTAATTTCTGTATATGCTTTCCAGCTTTTTTCAATTATCAATAAATAATCTCTGTGTTGTTCTATTCGATTAATAAAAAAATCATCTATAGTTTCCTTCTTATATAATTCTATATCTTTAAGTTCTCCATCCATAGCCTCTAAATCAGATACAACTAAATTAGATTCTTGTCTTATGTTTCTATTAGATAAACCAATAAATGTCACAAAAAGTAATACACTAGACATTAAAACTACCAATATTATTATCTGTAATATTTTTTTATTCTTCATCCTTATACCCACCGTCCTTGTTTAAATAAATATAAATTAGATTTATTATTAAATGTATAAAATAAAATAATGAGAAATAGAACCATAATGAAACAGAATGGTTTTGCAAATAAATATCTGGTTCCATAAAAGCATAAATTATGTTAAATATAATTATAATTAATGAGTATGAGATTAAAATATTCCGATCGTTATAAAACTTAAGTATAGATACTCCTATAAAATAAATAAAAAGAGCATAACTATTATTTATACCTAATAAAAAATAAATACTTGAGAATACAATACCAAGTGATACAGTATTTAACATTCTAAAAAATCGATTATCCTTTTTATCTACTCGTGATAAAAACATATAAAAAAAGAATGACCCTAACAGTAAAGTATCTAATTTAATATTAGATTCGAAAAACATTGTAGACGATAATAAAAATAAACCTATCAAATAGAATATAACTTTTGATACAATACACTTCTTACTTTCTTTTTTTATTATTGAGAATTTAAAGTTTCTTACAATTAATTTTTCATAATGTTTATCTTCCATTTTATACACCTTCTTTTCTATTCAGATGACTTATAGTATTTTCAATAATCCAATATTTTATATTATTTTTAAATTTATCATCTGTATTAATAAACTGAAGTGATATTTTATCATGTTCAACATAAGTAACCTCTGCTGTTATCTCATTAAAATAATTCATTTCTAAAGCTTCATGTAATAACAGCTTAACCTTATCTTTAATATTTATTTTAATATCGTCTACATTTTTTATTTTCATACCACCTGGTCCCAGATCTATTATTTTACCTCTATTAAATTCTGTCTTATTTATTTTTCTAAAAGATATGTAAATATTTAAGAAATCTAATTTAATTCGTTCTATGTTTTTTAAATAACCTATTAATACTTTGATATCTTCATCGATATAGTCATCCTTTACGGATATCTCTTCTTTATCATTTAAAAATTCTTTTGGGATCATATTAAATACAACTTTTATTATATTTATTCTATCTATAAATCCTAATATCTTTTTTTCTCCCCAAAAAGAAAATAATCCAGATAAAGTTATCAATATCATAATATTGTCCACTGTGTATTGTGATATAAACATAGTTAAAACTACACTAAGAAAAGATGATGATGACCATAGGATGAATATATATTTTATTTCTTTCTTACCATTTTCTTTTATAAACACTCTATATAATGTACCAGTCAATCCTCCCAATAGAGAAACCACCAGCACTATAATAAATACCCAACCACTATCAACAAGTACGGTGTCTAATTCAGCATTCAATATTATCACCACCTAACTATATAGGTGTTTTCTTTTTAATTAAAACGGATTGATAACCCACAGGAATTAACCTGTGGGTTTTATTATTAATGATTCAATATATAATGTACCTCTTCAACCTCATCATGATTGAGTGATTTAATCCAATCTGAGATAGAAGTAATATGCTGTGTTATGTTATTTTCTAATAGTTCTAATAAAGAACTCTCCATAAAATAAACTAAAACATCTTGAATCTTATTTACGTCATCACCCAATACGTTAAGATGGTAAACTAAATAAAATTTTAATACAACAGGATTCTTTTTAATCTCCCCAATAATAAATTTACTATCATCCATCATATCGTGAATCTCAGTTGAATAATTAATTAATTCATCAAACCCATGTTTTTTTCCTTTAAATTCAAAAAAACTTTCATGACATCTTCTTGATACAAACCTGCACTCCCCAACAGTAACATCGACATCTATTTTATCTGAACACTCATCCTTTTTAAATTCATTGAGTGCTTCAAGTATGTTCATCTTATTACCATATCTTTCAAAGCCGTGTTCTATAAAGATATTACCATCAGGATAAACACCATATTCTTCTTTAAAATCATCAATTAAATTAAGTCTTTCTGTTACATTACCCTCTTCTCTGATTTCCTCTAACATCTCATACATAAGTTAACCTTCCTCCTTTTTATATTTTTTATATAAGCATCTCCCCTATATCTATACAGTTGTTTGATTTTTACAAATATTACTAATTAATAAACAAAAAAAAACAGAGAGGATAAACCCCTCTGTTAGATTATGTTCTTATCATTAACCTTTACAATCTATTGGACAATCATAGAGATCATCAACTGTAGTTGGATTAACTCCCTTGACTGTACCTTTCATTATTCCACCTCCTCTTCTTCTACCTTATCTAGAACTCCAGAACGTATACCATCAATCTTAACTGATACATCGTACCAACTCACCATTTGACCATATACCATGTTCATAAATATAGTGTGCAGTAGACTGATAGGATCATTAGATAATATATTCCTAATGAACACCATATCCTGTCTTTCAGATTTAAGCATAATATACATGCTTAAAATAAAAGAAACAAATCCACCGACTATATGACCTATAATCCAAAAACTAACGATATCCAACAATTCCATTTTTATTCCTCCTTAATATTTTTTGATTAGAAAATTAATTATTATTTTATTGATTAACCTATCTAATCATTTATATAATATATACTTATATAAATAATAAAAATACAGACACCCCTATTAAGGATGTCTGTTATAATATTCATTAACTTGTATATCCTGGATGTTCATTACCTTTATATTCTCCAGTTGAAACTAATCTGTTTTCTTTATCTTCTACAAGATCATTATGCTCTTTCCATATGTCTATATTAGAATATGAGTCAGTAATTTCTTTACCGAAATATTCTGGTGCTTTAAAGTTTCTCATTTCTTCTTCATTGTCAAACTCAATTTCTACAATTGATGGATGTTCAATTGGATCGTCATAGACAGAAAGTTCTACTTTATAATCATCAAGCATGAATTCATAATGTGTTTTAATGATAGGTAGTTTATGTTCCTTTTCAGCCAGCATGTTATTTAATATAACCCACTGATCTCTTTCTATATTATCCTCTATCTCGACTCTATTACTACCCTTACCTATTTTGGTAGTTCTTTGATATTCACATTTATCCACACCGAGTTTTCTTCTTATTCTATCCTCTTTACGTTTATCAAAATAAAGATAGTTTTGAATGAATATAATAGATTCATCATCGTTAATATAATGATTACTCTTTAATTCATCTAGATCTTCTACTTCCCATCTTCTTTCTAACTCTACATTAATCATTATCTACAACTCCTTTTGATATAATTTAATCCAAGGTGGTCTATTAAACCACCCTGGTAATATATTTATTTTATTAGATTACTCTTCTTTCACAGGTGTAGACTTTGTAACTCTACCTTGTGATTCATAATAGTTTCTAGCATTTGAAGAAGAGAACATAATTTGATTACTAGTAATTAGAATTTTTACAATCTCTAAAGCAGCATCTAGAATAACCTTCTCTGCTCTATAGGAGTTTACAATCTTATATGATAATTCTTCTTTCTTAATATCATATGTTTTTAGAATATGTTTTTCTTCATCTTTTAAGTTAGTTACTTCTTTAATTACATCTTCACTAACATCTCTTCTTGACTTATCCACAATAAGATTTAATAGATCCATATAGGATTCTCTTATAGCGTCAAAAATAGTGTCATCCATAGATGTATTCTCTACATTAATGGTTGAGATAGTCTTAGGGATAGCTGTGTTCATACCGGACACAATACCATCCTGAGAGTGTTTGATAGCTAAGGTTGCATCTTGGAACATGTTAAAGATTCTATCTCTATCTTCACTGGTGTTAGCTCCCACTCTAATAGATACAGTCTCTTTAGTTAATCTATTGTACCTTTCCTCTAACTTTCTCTTTTCTTTACCTTCTAAACTCTCTAACCCTCTTTCAATCTCATCTAATTTTTCTGTGTATAAAATATCTTCAGCTCTTTCTCTAGCAATAAAGATTGTACTAGTTTCTTTTGTATGGATATCTACTGTAGATAGATTATCAAAATTTTCAAAGAAGATATCAGTAAAGTCTTCTTCACTTACATTTAAAGTAATAGTACCTAAGTAAGCCATGAAGTCATCATAGAATTTCTCGTCATCTAATGTGCCACCAGAAGACACTTTAATAAACAATGTATTCATAGGTTTCTTTTCCATATGCATTTTCTGCATTTTATTTCTAATCATTCTTTTAAAGTGATTATTACCATCTGGATATAACACAATTAAATGTTGACCTTCATCAGAACAGTAATCCATGATTTCCCATAATTTTTGAATGTGCTGATTATTTTCTAATCTTTCACCAATAGATAAAACTTTGATATCTTCAAACACACCATCATTAGCTTTTAATCCATAGTCTAAAGATTTAGCAATCTTAAATCCTTCAACAGCATCAACATATGTTCTGTGGTCTTCTGTATTTTTAGAAGTCAGGATATCTGGATCTTCACCTTCTTCAAAATGAGTTAATGCTTCTTTGATATATTCTACTAATTGATCATCATTGTTTAATGAAGTGTGTGCTACATTAACATAATCTTCTTTAGACTTTGGTTCATACTTAATCACATCTAAAGTTTCTAAAATTAAATCTTTAACTTCATTAACATCCATAATAAATTCCTGAGGTGTTTTAGTATCCTCATACTTTTCCTCATAGACTTCATTTAAGTTTCTAAATAAAGCTTCTGCTAATAATACAGCTGTAGTTTTTCCATCACCAGCAGTAAATAATGTTTGATTGGTTAAACTACGAATTGAATTAGTAACAAACTGTTCAAACTCACCTTCAGGTTGTAATGAATTAAGAATCTCGTATCCATCTTTAGACACCCTATCTTTATTAATCATAATAGATGATGATCCAAATGGAGAATAAGATCTAGATAAGATTTCCTTTAATTCAGTAAGTACCTCAGATGTTCTTTCTTTTACATTTTGAGTTGCATTGAAATGCTTCATAATTTAAATTCCTCCCAATAATTATATTTATCTTTTATTAAATTTCTATCTACTCTTTTGTTTGGTACATTAGTATTTATTTACCAGATGTTTGCTATCGATAAATGATTCATTATTTCTTCTGGTAAATCCATATATTGACACGCCTTAGGTTTTATTAAAGCAGCACCTTTATATTTTTCTTCCTCTTCAAATACAGTTCTTACTATATCTGGATTAGAAGTTATAATTCTTACATCCTTTTTATTAGATAATTCTTTTTGAACTCTTTTATACATTTCATCTACAGACACAACTGGTAATCCAAATTCATCAATACCGTCATCTGATTTAAACATTTCACCTTCAAATGTTTTCTTAGCTATGGTATCATCATACACTATTGTATGTGTATCTGTAAATTGACCAGTCAATGTAACTAACCCCTCAGCAAACCTAGATGTTATAGATGATAGTCTAATAGGGAAAGAAGAGTGTATATTAAAAAGTTCTTCTACTTTAATAACTCTTCTCTCCTCTCTAACCAACACACCTTGAGGTAACTCTTCAGGATCTTCTATACCCAATACTTCGACATATTCATTTAACTTATCTTGACACTTCTCTAATATATTTACTAACTCATCACTGTTACCTTGTTTATAATCAACGAGTATTTTTTCAAACACTTCATTTTCAGTTTCGGGTATATCCAGTGTCTTATTCATATCATCACCATCAAGTATCAGTTTATTATCATTCATTTTTTTAGAGAATCTAAGCAATGAATTAAATAACATATACTGAGTGGATATTAAAACATCGTCAATTGTAACAAAATATCTCTGTTGTTTTTTAAGTGGATGTTTAGGCATTTATAAATACCTCCTTAATTTAATCTGTCTTCCATATCTTCAGTCTCATCTATCTTAACATAGTCGATCTTTTTAAATGTGGAATCAAAATGTTGCTTTAGTCTTTTATAATAATTGTAAGTGTTATAAAAGGATAAGTCTATAATCTTTTTATACACACCTTCCATACCACCTATTCTACCAATACGTCCAGTAAGCTGTTTAAACCTTGGACCACTGCCAAAGGCTTCGATATCTAAGATACCATAAATGTTTTCTATATCTAAACCACGACCAATAGATTTAGAAATAGATACTATAAAGGGTTTGTCTAAAGCACCCTCTCTATCCTTTTCATCTATGTCAGAATTATAAATAGATATCTTTTCAGACTTTATATTAAACTCTTCCATCAACAATCTCTTCATCCTAACACAGTTATCTATTCTACCGGTGGTTATAATATGTTTTCTCTCAGGATGTTTTTTGTGAGATTCTTTAAAATCCTTTATAGGTCCTTTGATAGATTCTATAAAAGATTTTTTAGGATTATAATTGTTTTCATCACCCAATAAATAGATATGATAGTTATGGTTATCAAAATACTTTATAAACTTATCATTATTTTTATTAGATATCCATTGATGGTTAAACTTCCATTGGTAACAACTTTTCTCTTCTTCTTTAGACGGTGAAGAATAGTAGAATATAAATTCACCCAACCTATTTGGTTCCACATCTTTATAATAATCAAGTCCAACTTTATCAACATCTTTAAATGCTAACTGGAAAGCAGCATCATCCCACTTAGAAGATCTAAACGGTGTGGCTGATAAATATAATGAATAAGGTATAGATGAATGAAAATCTATATCAAACATATTCTTTGATTCCCTATCAAATTCATCATATATCTTAAAACCAATAGATGTATTAATGAGAAACTCATTGAATTTTTTGTAACCGTGTTTTTTAATGAAGTTCCTTATTGTAGCATGTGTTGTAATGAACACATCGTACTCATAACCGTGTTCTAATAGGTGCACCATATCTTTACCACCATTGATTAAATAAATCTGCTCAGGCTCAATATCAGTATGATCTAAATATGCTTCAGCCCACTGATCCTGTAAGTCGGTATTATAAATAAAGATTAGAGGTGTTACTTTAAGAAGGTGGTTTAAATATATACCAGTAAATGTTTTACCAGTACCAGTTTTCATATTAATAATGTTTTGTGTCTTACCATCTTTATAAGATCCATATATGTCTTTAATAACTTTAGACTGTCTTGGAAAAGGGTCATGTACCATATTCATTTCTATCTCATCTGGTGTCTTAATTAGACCACCGTTTTGAAATGAGTTGGCATTAAACCATTTGAAAATAGTATCAGCTCCAATACCTTTAGGCAACCTTAATATTTTCTTGTCATCATCATATTCATATGCATATGGACTTTTTTCTTGTGTTTGATAGTTTACTGTAGATAAATTTTCTATCACCTTTTTCATACCCTCTTTATGAGGATTTTTTATTTTATAGAATGTAGAAAATTCAGTTACCTTCATTTTATTTTTCTTCGACAATTTAAAACACCCCCTTTCAAGTAAAAAAAAAGAACCCATGGTTTAATCCACAGGTTCTAAATATTATTTATTCAACTTTTTCATTTCTATAATCTTTAGTAATTCCTTCTTTACGACTTCTAAATAATACATCGAACTTAGTGTCAATAGTGGTTTCATCTCTGAAGTTTCTAACATCAGATAGCATATATTTAAACCAACCTATTGACATCTTAAGTGATAACTCTTCTAAATTCTTAATAGCATTACTCATAGATAGTATTGCCATAGGTGGATTTTCCTGTCCAGCAAAATCAGGTCTCTTTTCATTATTATCTGGATCTCTAATTAAATTACGAATAAGTAAATAAGGTATAACTATTTTATCATCATCCATTAATACAATCAAGTCATCAATAGCCTTTTTAACCTGACCATTATTTTTTCTAAAGATTTTATTTAATGCATGATAACCTGATGAAACAGGATTATTTGTAATCCACATATGCAGGTCACTACTGTCTATAACAGTGTTCGACTTAGAGTTATAATTCTCGATAGTTGTATAGAAATAACTCTCTTGTACTTCTAGCACAAAAGTTTCTCCATCTACAAAGATTACTCTTATTTTAGAACTCATAGCTTTCTTTCTTGTTAAGTCTGGTTCAAGAAATTCTAAATTGGCAACTTCTCTATCAAACTTCATTGTATCTAATTTCCATAGTTTAAAAATGTGGTCTAACTCATGATAGTAAACTGCTTCATCACTATCTCCTTCTTTAATTTTTAAGGTGTTCATATTGGCAGTATTATTATGTTTAGCAGATAAATATCCCTGAACCTTTGGTGCAATCTTTTGTTTGGTAACAACAGCACCTAAGTTTCTTTGACCACCTTTATAACCTTCAATATTATCAAAGTATAATTGATCACCGATACAGTATCTACATATACCATCATCACTTGTACAGGTAAGTGGTTGTCTTAAATCAACCTCTGTACCAATTAAATCTTTTATATTTTGTCTAGTGATTAATTTAGGCTCACCATCTTCCATATAATAAGTTTGGATATATCTTTCATAATTATCCTTTGTAATCTTTTCTCTTGTGAAGTTTATAGTATCACACATATGATCAGGATCTTCATTTAAATAAGAAGGTTGGTTTAACATGGTAACCCTTTTATTAAATGTACCTGTCTTAGTAATGTGTAACTTCTGTAAGATTAAAGCGTTTCTTGCAGAATCATTCTCAACCCAAAAGGATTCCTTATGTTGTAATCCATTAATCCAACTTTCTGGAATAATATATGGGTAGATTTCTTTACGGAATGGTCTAATACCTATATAAGTTGTAATGTCGAAAAACTGTGGTCTACGCATTCCTGAACCACTAGCAAGCATAGTATAGAAAGGGTCAATCTTATTATCCATAATTTCCTTTTCTATAATCTCTTGCTGTCTATGTTTTTCTTCTATAACCTCATAAGCAGACATTTCTTTATTGATTGTCTCCTCAGTTAATATCTCTTCCATCTCTTTTGATACTCTAGCCATTCTAATAAAATCATACATAGAGATATCAACATTCACTTCCATATTAAACATTTCAGTATGTTTAATAATCATTCTTTTTAATTCATATATAATCTCTTTAACTCTATCTAATTCATATCCTTCGTCAAACAACCTATCAGCTATTGATTGTTCATAAGCATGTAGGTTATCTGAAGAACCATCTTTTAAAAATAAAGAATCTTTATCTTTAATCTCCTTAGGTAATACTGACAATAAAAGAGCATTTAAATTTGCTCTTGCATTTGTTATCTCCAATTCGTTTTTATTAATAGTATAAATATTTTTCTTTCTATGTTCTTTAATATTCTTTTTTACACTCTCATGTATTTTCTCCCAATCTTTTATTAAATCCATTTTTGTCATTTTATCATCTCCTTAAATTATTTTTTATCTCCTTACTATTATTATAATATATAACTGAATGAATGTAAAACAAAGAGGGAGAT
>Ga0182238_1000619_pt1 | contig 10387 bp, 10 predicted proteins | sample hydfrates6_PW_90_FD_132439 | JGI IMG/M metagenome (GOLD analysis project Ga0182238, IMG submission 132439) | Subsurface microbial communities from deep shales in Texas, USA - hydraulic fracturing test 6_PW_90 | ecosystem: Environmental > Aquatic > Deep subsurface > Shale gas/oil reservoir >... | reverse complement strand
GACCACTGGCGTTCCCGGTAGCCATTGCGGTGCGTGTTCCGTTCTACCTTCCGTTCGCCATACCCAGCCCCAGCGATTGCGCTCACCTCAGCCTCCATCACTTCGTGCACGATCGCAGTGACCATCTCTCGGAGCCAGTCGCCATGCGATTCCACGAACACCTTGTCGAACCAGTCTCGACCTGTCATTCTTTTCTCAGGCATGCCGTTTGTTCCTCCTTAGGGCTTGTTGTCGTTATCAAACCCTATGGAACAAACGGCGGCCTCTTTTCAAGGCCGTGAGCCTTTACCCCCAATTACACCACGTGTTGAGACACTATCTGTGATGGTTAGTCTTCAGACATTTGCCGTCTGGATTTCTCCATAAATGTCTGGATGTCGGAAAGAGGAACTCGGATCCCGCGAGGGCCGACTCGGAAAGCCTTGGGGAATTCCCCTTTGTTGATGAGTTCATAAAACGTTGTCTTGCCGATGTTCAACATCTTGCAGACCGTCTTGTAGTTCAGAGCCGGATCCTCGTGCGTCATGATTACCTCGAAAACCAGGTTGGGCGCGTCCCCACCAGAGAACCTTGTCTGGCCGGGCGGGCTGTGGGTTGCTTGGGGGCGGATCCGGGCCGCTTGAGGAAGGGACCGCCGAGCGCATACCATGCGGCCCTCGCGTACACCTCGCAGTCCCAGTAGTGGTTGTCCTTGTGGTCCGGGCAGAGCCAGACGCGCTTTTCCTCGTCGAACCATTCCGCGCAGAGCTGCTGGGCGTAGTCCTGAGACGTGTCCGCGTGCAGGTGGAACATGCCCGGATCGCCCGGCTCGATGGCCATGGCCGCAGCGAGGTCGTTCTTGAAAAAGGTCGTGTCGATCTGCATGAGGCTCAGTCCGCCAGGGATGCGGCTCTTGGTGCCGGGGTAGTATTCGATGTCCGAATACTTGACCGGCGTGGCCGCCAGATACTGCTTGCCCTGAATGGGCATGATCTTGCCCCGGTGCCCGGCGCAATACTGGTAGACTTCGCGCGTCCGATCTCCCATGGCATCGATGAGCGTCAGCCGGATGGGGTGCACGTTGCCGTCGGCGTCCCGGTATTCCGAGCCCCAGAGCACGGACGTCAGGTCCTCGAAGGTAACGACCTGACCGGCGCGCACCAGCCAGCTCTCCCAGTTCTCTCCGTAGGCAAACGCGCGTATGGAGTAGTAGAAACCGCGCTTCTGGGTATCCACGCCGGCCACGAGCCCGGCGATCAACGACCGTTCGCCTTCGGGCGTGGCGGGCACGCGGCCGCGTGGGCGGCTGTCGCACAGTGCCAGTATGCGGTCCTCGTCGCGTTGGATCTCGTACTCCTGCCACGGCTCCGCCTTGATGGCGTTCATGAAGTGACGCAGGTGGGCCAAGCGCTGCCGGTTCTTTTTGTCGTTTCCCTTGAGGAACCAGTAGACGCATTCGGACAGGGAGACGAAGGTCGAAAGCCACGCCGGGATATGGAACGCCACGGACTTGGGTTCGGCCTGCCGCAGATGCTGCGCCAGCTCCATGCCCGTGGACTGCTCTCGCCACTGCCCGGCGCGCACCGCGCGGTCGCGCGCCGAGTCATCCCAGAACCCGCCGCAGTGGGGACATTCGTACCAGGCAAGCGCCTTGTTCTTGATGACTTCGGGGTTCCGCTCGTCTTCGGGAAATTTGATCTGGTCGAAGGTCATGACATGGAACATGCCGCACTCGGGACAGCGCACCCAGAACTCGAAACGGGCCACCGCGTTGTTCCACGCCAGCCAGATCGGCCCGTCCTCGGTGGTCGGGGTGCTGATGCGCCAAACCTTCTTGTTGTAGCGGTAGGTCGTGGTGCGGGCCAGCGCCAGCGATATGGGGTCGGCCTCGTCCTTGCTGGTCAGGCGCGGATACTTGTCCACTTCGTCCAGCACCAGATAGCGGATAGGGCGGTTTCCGAGCCGGGATACCGACCGGGCCCACGCCATGTAGAGCGGCATGCCCACGAGCTTGAGCTTGATCCCGGTCTTGTCGTTGTCGCTGCCGGAGAGCAGATCGCGGAGCTCCGGGGATTCCTCGAACATGGGAGTGATGCGTTCGCGGTTGTTGTCCTTTGCCGTTTCAATGTCAGGGTAGACAAACATGCCCGGGCCCGGGTCGAAGCTGGAGGCGTAGCCGATGCAGTTGTTGACGAATTCCGAACCGCCGACCTGAGGGGATTTGATGACGGCCACGTCCTGCACCGCCGGATGAAAGCTCGATTCCATGATGCCGGTGAGGTAGGGCGTGCGCGAGTTGCGCCACGGTCCGGGCTTTGAACTCATCGACAGAACGCGGGCGTGCTCGACCCACTTGCTGATGGGCTCGCGCCGACGCTTGCGCATGACCTTTCGCACCTGATGCCCGAGGCCGAACCGGTGGCGCTGCGCCTCTAGGCACAGGGCCCGCACGGACTCGGGCAGCCAAGCGGGCGGGCTGACCCGCACCCGCCGGACCGTGTTTTTCTGCTTCTGCGGGGGGACAGGTTTAAGCATCGCTGAAAATGACCTCCAGACTGCCGCTCGTGGCCAGTTGCGTCAGTTCCTCGTCAAGGATGGAGTCCAGCAGCTTCTTCAATTCGTGCTCACGCTCAAGGTCTCCGCGGACTGCCTCGATGAGTCTGGCCGCGTCATCCTGAAAGCGCTGCTTCACAAGCGATTCGATGGCGGTGACCACGCCTGCCATTTCCAGGTAGTGATCCTCGCGGGGGATGTGCTTGCCTTCTAGAATCTCCAGTTCGCGCGCCTCTCTCTGTTGCCGCTGTTCCTCCCGGAGCGTGCTGGCGATGAGCTTGCGCTGCTGCCATTCGTCCACCGGAAAATCGTCCGCCTCCTTCTCGGGAGGAACGTCAAGGGGCTTGAGGGTAGTGGCGTACTGGCGCAGCGAGGCGGGAGGGATGGTTTTGTCCGGCAGGACCTCCACGGTCCCGGCGCTACAGTCCTTGTAGAACTTGGATTTTCCTATCTTGTATCGGGAGCTCAGCCACTTGAAGGCTTCCGCTTTGGTCATGCTGGTCAACCCGTCTCCCCCGCCTTCGCTGTTTCGGTTGGCAAAGAACTGATCCAGCATCTTCCCGGCGCGGTCCAGAGAACGCATGTTGGCGTCAGAAGGATCTTCCACGACGCGCCGCTTGTTGACTTCGTAGGCATTCCTGAGGACTGCCAAATCGGTGGCTTCGGCATCGTTCAAGTTACGGATCAGTTCATCGCGATTCATGTTACCACTCCAAAAGGCTGTGTTGTTTCGGCTGGGCCCACTCAGGGACCTCGAAACCCAAGTGCTGCTCTATGTATCGGGCCAGTATGTCGCGGTGACATTCACTGCGGTCACGTTCGTAGCAACACAGTATAGGGGCCTCCACGACATCCAGAATGAAGTCGAGTGCCTTTCGCAGACTTTGCGCGTCTGGGTAGCGTTCGTGCAGTTCGGCTTGATAGCGGGCCCGCCAGTCTCCATCTGAAAACGGATCCAGCGGTGCAAAGTCGGGGAAGGCCATGCATTCGCAGAATTTTGGACATTTCTTGGCGATGCATACCTTGCGCTCGGCCGGGGCCTTGCTGCCGAAGTAGCTGGTTTTGATGTTCATGGTCCGTCGTACTCCTGTAGCCGGAGGCCCATAGGACCCCCGGCTACGGTTGGCGGTTATTTGGTCATACCTACTGTCTGGCCTGAGACTCAACCGCTCCGCCCTGCGAAGCGATCTTCTCCGAGTCTTCATCCGCCGCAAGAGTTTTCATCTCGCCCGGATTATCCTGCTCGATTACCACCTCGGGTCCACGGAGCCACTCGGGGGTCAGGTCATACAGGCAGGTGTCGGCCTCAGCTTCCACCGGCATAATGAGGCCAACGAACTCCCGGTAAGAGCCATGGCGGACCACCACGGGGCCGGTTGCCTCAGATGAGGGATGAAAGGTTAGCGCGCGGCATTCCGAGCGGGTGGTGAGGTAGAAGGGGCTCAAATCCATAGGGAGGACCGGAAGAGGCTTTTTCTTTTTATTCCCGGCCGACTCCAGCGCTTTTTCATATATCGAGAGCCAGTCAGGGAAGTCGCCTTCCGCAGTGACGGGCTGAGGTTCGATATGAAGGGGCGCACCGATATGATCCCTGACCGAAGCTCGCCCTTCGGCATCGATTTCCAGCCACCGTCCATGCTCGGAAACACCGGCCTTGCAGTGTTTGATGATATCCGGCCTGACTTCCATCAACGTCTCGACTCCGCAAACGCCCCGTTTGTCATAAAAAACGCCCGCCTTGCTTCCATCCAGAGCACAGAGAAGCACTCCCCCGTCCTTGTGGGGGAGAGCCTGGATATACTGCAATTCTCCATGTTCGGGATTCTTGGACACGAACCGTGCGAGCAGCATGATGAATTCAGCGTTTACGCGCAGTCGAAGGTCGCTGCGGTCCTCGGTGGTTATTTCAAATTTCATGTTCAGCATTGGCTGTCTCCCTACTTCTTTACGATGGTTATCTGATATTCGTTGCCTTCGATGTCTTTGGCGACAATGCCGGAGTTGTATGTCAACACTCCTGCCTCTTCGAAGGTTCGGGCTTCCACAAGAGGGCTGCCGTCAAGAATGTCGCTTACCTCGGACCTGCCGAAACCAGTGTCGCAGACCACCTTCAACATGTCCTGGATATCCCTTTCATAAACTGGCATTTGGTTCCTCCTTGTTTGGGTTATTTGTGTTCTTTAAATGTTCGTAAATACTAGCATTTTTACCCAAGTCGTCAATTCAGGATCCTTGTTTTTTCGTCTGCTTGTCGTATTTTTTTCGCCATTTCGACAGCGCTTCGGTCAAGGAGTGTGCTCCCATCGCTCCATAGTAGTTCAGGCGGAAGCCCTCGGGGTTGTCCAATCGCTTGTGCAACTTGAATACGCCGCGGTATTTCATGCTGACGGCGTGTCGTGAAAAGGCGGTGGTCACCGCATAGCAGAACTCGTCCTGTAGTTTGTCTTCCACCATTGCCTTGACCTCACGGGAAAGGGCAGCCAACAGCACAAGCTTTGACAGTCGCGGATGTTTGCGGCTCGGAACAGCAAGATCGCTTTGCAGGTAAACCATCTGGCGAGGCTCAAGAGACCATTGATGGGTCGTTCGTTTGAAGTCCAACTTGCCGATGATTTTTCCATCGACGACGATGCCGAGAGAGAGCGCAACGTCAGCCAAATAGTAATCTACACGGGCGGCCATATAGAGTTCATTGAGCCTTACTGTCTGGCGATGGTTGAGAGGGGTCAAACCAATCTGGGAGTCCTCATGTATGGTAGCGTCAGGATCAAGCACCGGCCCGGCTGATTCCGACTGGAGAAAGGTTCGCACCACCAAACGCCTTTCTGCTTGGCGTGCATAAACGTAAATGGTGGACCGCCGCCCTTTGTGAACAACTGATGCGGGCGGCCCCAGAACGGTTTCCACTTCGGGGAACGGGCGCTCCATAACAACGTAGTAGCCATCGAATCGAGCTATCTGTTCATACAGATCGATGCTCTGGAAGTTTATGTCCGAGTATGAGGGGCGTCGCCACCTGCAGATAGCCTCGAACATGCGTTCCTGATTGAGGTAGTCACTTGTTCCGAAGGTAGGGGGAGCTATAAATACAGTTCCTGACGGTTCATGCTCATCCAAAAACTCCAGAGCATCCTGAGCCCGGTAGTCCATCTGGCCGCAATGTTCGCGATATCTGTTAACCCGCTCCACACCCTTTTCGATAAATTCGTCCCAACGCCTGCGGTATTCGGCAATCTGTCTGCGCTGCCAGGGATGGCGGCCGGTCCATATTTGCCGCATACCCAACAACAGCGAGACAGAAGCCGCCAGATGCGCAGGATCCTCAGGTCGCAACAATCCCCGTAGGTGTTTGGGGCAGCTTTCCCTTTCCTGTATATCAAGGTCGCTTCCAGACAGATGCGACCCCAAAGCGGAAGTGTAGAGGGTGATGTCGCAGGCTCGGATCTCACCGTGAAAACCGCCGCTTCGCAGTGCGGCCGCCATGGTGAAATTGCCAGCGCAACAGAGCAGGGCCGAACCATGCACCGTGTGAGCGTTTGCGGCCACCATCAGCTGGGCGTGCTTTGCTATTCCTCCAAGAAAGCTCATTCTCCAGCCTCCTCGCTCTCAATAATGCCGAGAAGCTGAGCCAACGCCAGAGATCCGTCCTTGATGTTGTCGCGCTGCTTGACGCGTTGGATGCCGGTGAAAAACGGTTCGTACAGTTCCGCAGGAGCAAGATAGGTCATGTTGGCAGCGGGCAAGGCGGACAGTTCCTGCAATACCTCATCCAGTCGCTCCAGCTCATGTGGAGTGAAGGCGAACATCATCGTGCGCGTCGTAATGCTGGGCGTCGAAAAGTTAACGAGTTCGATTTCCGGAATATCCCCGACCTGCTCACTGGTCAGTCCCGAATACAAACGGTCTTTGACGTCATCGATCTTCTGCCAAAGGCTGGCAAGGATCGACTCGTCATCCTCTCCAACGATGGCATTGTGGCTGAGCTGGATAGCAATTTGCCTGCCTTCCGCCACATCTCCCAGCAGGACCATTACCATGATCCATTCCAAACCGGCTTCAACAGCCGCCTTCACTCTGTGGTTTCCGGAAAGGACTTCGACCCGGCCGTCCCGGTTTTCGAAGCAAAGGGGCACACTCGAAAGTCGGTCGTCCCCACGTACGTTTTCCACCAACTGACGAAAGACGTCACGCTTCATATACCGCGCGTTCTCCCGGCGCAGCTGTATTCCTTTCGGTGCAAGGATCCGCAACACGGCCTCATCTCCGAAGAGGTCTTTAGATGATTGTTCCAACACGAGATTCTGCTGCTCCACCTGTTCATTCGTAAGCTTGTTCATCCGATGGCTCCTGTGTTAGTCCACCCCTGCTTCGCGCGAAGCCAGAGGGTTGGGTGTATGCCTGATCGGATGCCACATCATCCGGTCGCCGGGCGGAGCCGCCACTCTTCCCGGCAACCCTCGCCTCGCTAAATTCCTTCGTGCGTCAGCGTCATTTCCCGCTTCTCCACGATCAGTTCCGGCCAATAGAATTCGACGACCTCGAAGACGCGGACCGCCAGAGAATCCACTTCCTCAGCCAGCTCCGGGTTCTCGCGGATCCACCGCGCGTCAGTCAGTTCCACCCACTGCATCGACCTGTCGGGCAGTGAGCAGAGCTTGACCGGGCAACGCGGATAGAGTTCGCGGAAACGGATGAGATCGTCAGCCAAAGCGTCGCCCATGAGGCGCCGGACGTCCTCGACAGCCTGACGAAACTTTTTCTCTTTCGGAGACTTTTCTGGATGAGAGGACGAGAGAGCGACGCCGGTCTTGCGCACTCCCGCCTTACGTTCAATGATGGCGCGAAGTCCCGGCGAAAGGGCTGCGGAAATCCATGCGGGGATGTCTCCGCCATGGTCAGCGAAATATTCGCCCGGATCTTTTCCTTGCGGCACCGGCCACCGTTTGACCCGGCCGCCGTACGTGGCTTCCCACCACTCATATGCTTCACGGGCCACGCGCTCTTCGGCGTCCAGAGCCACAAGGATGCGGCGAGCCTGCAACAGCGCTTCGTGCATCTCGCTGTCGGGCTTGATCTTGACGGCCGTCATGGCGCAGACCCCTATGCCGGAACCGCATCGTTCTGCCACGAGGTAGGCGTCGAGTTCGCTCTCCACCACAACGAAGACAGGGGAGTCCGGATTGATCAGAACCGGACGGTTCTTGCTGCCATCCACCATGCAGTATTTGGGACCGCTTTCGTCATCTGCGCGACGGATGCGCAACCGGACAAGTTCTTCGCCGGCAAAGCGGCACAGGACAAGCCCCTTGCGGATCATCAGCTTCCGCTCGCGTCCGTCCTCCCAATACTTGGCCGGGAGTCCCCACGCCGCCCGGGGGCGATACGCGCGCTTCGGGTTCCAGCCGATGGCGAACCGTTTGACCGCATTGGCATCCAGACCCCGCTGAGATGCCAGCCATTCCAGCACGTCGGGATGATCCCATATCTTGCGGCGGCAGAACTCGAAGAACTTGTAAGCCTGACGCTGCCACCTTCGACGAGGAGATTCCCCCGGCGAAGGCGCCCATACCTGCCGCTTGGGGCGAGGCTTCCGATCCGCCGGTTCCATTGGCTGGTCGGCAGCATAGCGGTCGCGAAAGGCGCGGAAGCCATCACCGGAATCATCGTCCATGCCGTTCACCACGTTGAATACGCCGATCAAATCGGAGCTGTGCTGACATCCATGGCAAACTGCGTCGTCACGGTCCGGGTAGTAGCGGAATGCGCCGAGTGTTTCCTCGCCGTGGAAAGGGCACCGGGCAAGGATGTAACTCCCGCAATCCTTGGAGTCCCGAAGGAGCCCCATGGACACCGACCGGCAGCCGTCCGGGCCGAGCCAATCAAGGGCCTTACCCATTGCCGCCCCCCCTTACCTCATAGGATTTCCGCGCAGAGGTCTGGTTCCTCGACCTTTGAGACCTTGGGGTGACGATTCTCACCGCTGGAGTCACTCGAAAAAGTGGCGTATTGTTGGTGTGTTGCGGCTTTGAAGTGACCTTGCAGACCCTTTTGCCGTGATTTTTCCCTCTTTTGGCTCTCTTATTATTAATAAATGATTTCCCTTTTCTTCTGAAAAGGTCTCTAAGATCATTAGAGTCAAAAGAAGAAAACAAAATCAAAGTCTTTACAGCTGCTTGGAGATTGCTGCCGACAATGACCTTTCTGTGACCATCGGTGATCCTATTCATCATGGACGGCCTTCCAGTAGTCTTCGCTCACAGTGAAGCCGAGGTAGTGCACCACGCTCGACTTCTTCGAGTCCGTCTTGCTGATTCCGGGCGTTCGCTGCACGAAAGCGGTCATCTCCCGGCCCCACTTGTTGGAGCTCCACAGGTAGCGTTTCTGCTGTACTCCGGACTCAAGCGCCCAGACCTTGAACGCCGTGTACAGATCCGAGGACTGGATTCTGCTCTGTTCGTTTTCGACACACACCTCGCGGAAGAACTTGAGGCAAATGTCCACTTCATCCCGGTAGCCTGTGGTGGCTTCCTTGACGGCCTGGCTCCATTCAAGATGGCCGTCGGCCTGCCACTTCTGACAGCCGTCAACGATCCATCGCAGGATGCCGGGCAACTCCTGAGTCAGCTCCAGCTTCAACTTCGGGTTGTATGGACGCTCGAAACTCTGTCGCGGGTTTTCCACGAAGGAGAGATTGAAGGGGACCACCCGGCAGCGTGACCAGAACGCGGTCTCCTTGGCCGAAATGCCCGGGCGATGGTTCGTCAGCAGGAACAGGGAGTGTGTGGGTGGAAACTTGATCGGTTCCTTGGCGTGGGGAGCGCGACACCAGACCGTATCCCCGCCGGCAAGAAACTTGACTGCGGCCGCGCTGAATCGGCGGTTTTCCTCGGTTTCCGATCCCCATATGACGCGCTTGCCGTAGAGATCGTACAATGATGCTGACGGCGCGTCCGGATTCTTGGGCACGCCACGATCGAGCAGCATTTCGGACTGGATCGGCGAGGCGTAGTCACCCAACACCTGAAACAGCGTTTCCAGCATGGTCCCCTTACCGTTCTGGCCATGCTCACCGTAAAACAGATGGAACCGGTTGATGTTCGCCAAGCCAGCAATGGAGTAACCGAATACCTTCTGAATATATTCGATGGTCTCCACATCACCGTCGAATATTTCGAGAAGGAACTGTTCCCAGGTATCGCACTTTGCGTCCGGGTCATACTCGGCTGGGCTGGCAGTGCGGATGTAGTCCTGTGGTCGTCCCGGCTCCAGCTCGAAGGTTTCGAGGTTGATGACGCCGTTGGCGCAGGCGAAGCGCAGCGGGACTTGATCCCACTCCCCGTGGAACAGGAAGTCGTCCATGGTCTTGGCCAGCGAAATGATAGATCGCTTGCGCGTGATCTTCTTGAGAGAGTCGGCGCGGCTCTTGAAGCGCTTCTCCCATTTTTCGAGACGATCACATTCATCACCGTCGCTCGTTTCTTGCCGCCGCTTCTGGTAACGCCACATGGCGCGGGTCCATTCCTTGACCAGATCGCGAGTGCACGAGAGGACCTGTTCGCCGTAAAGCCGGCGCCATGAATGGTCCTCAAAGCGGTACCATGCGTCCTCGCGGTAGTCGTACACAAGACGACCCTCGAAGATCCTCCGGAACAGATCGGCGTCACCGTCCTGATCCTCCCAGAAGCATTGCTCATAGAACCGATCGGTGACTGGCTCTTTGCCACTGGGATTCGCACTGCCAAACTCCCGCTGCTCGTTTTGAGCGCGTTCAGTGACAGCTTTCTTAATTTCTTCTGGGTGTTGCGACTGAGAGTTAGGCATGGGAGAAGTCTCCTGAGGTAGCACAGGTGGGAAG
>Ga0182238_1000617_pt1 | contig 10397 bp, 12 predicted proteins | sample hydfrates6_PW_90_FD_132439 | JGI IMG/M metagenome (GOLD analysis project Ga0182238, IMG submission 132439) | Subsurface microbial communities from deep shales in Texas, USA - hydraulic fracturing test 6_PW_90 | ecosystem: Environmental > Aquatic > Deep subsurface > Shale gas/oil reservoir >... | reverse complement strand
TAATATTTAAATCATCAACAAGATTAAGCAGGCGGCTTGTTACTCCAGGCATATCAATAACATCTATCTTAAAAGAACAGCTCATATTTTTCTCCTTTCAGAAAAATCTGTTTTATTAGTTATAATTAGAAAAATACATGTCTGGGTTAGTATAAAGGCAAAAAAATAACTTCTATAGAATAACAGACATCTATTATTATAATTATAACATAGAATATATTAAAGATGAAATATTACAACTTCTAGCCTGGGTTAAAAATAAATCACAAAATCAAAAAAAGTCATACTGCTTTTGTTTGACTTTTCAGAAAATATATTATATACTTTTTCATATTAAAAAAATTAATAACTATAATTTCTCAAATTATATCCTTAAACAGAAAGGAAAACCCTATGAAAAAATATGCTTTGACACTTATAGTCTTACTGGCAGCTATATTTATTTTGACTACCACTATTTACGCTGAAGCAGTAGTAGAAATTTTTGATGAATGGACAGTTTACCAAGATCAAGATTCTACTACCGGACAAATGAATATATCGATCCATCAGATGACAGATTATGCTATTCCTCTATATATAAGTTTTTATCAGGGACAAAGGACTATATCGATAGTTCCTAGAGATTTAGACAAAGCTGCAGATACACTAGAGGTAGATTATAGCTTTGATGAAGGAGCAATGCAGACTGTAACTTGTAATATAAATGAGTATAAAAGATCTTTTTATTTTCCAGATGGAATAGAAAAATCTTTTATAGAACAAATGACAAATCACGAAGAGCTCAGAGTTGAATTTTTTAGAACCCCAGATGCAGAAAAAACTATTTTAATTTATGATTTAAACAAGTTTAATGAAGCTCTTGAAAATTACAAGGATTTATTATTATCAAATTGAAAATTTTAATCTATATTATTGATACTTAAAAAAAAGAAAAAACCCGCCTCTCAGCGGGTTTCTTAAAATGGGCGTTAGCCCTTAATATTCAATGGCGGAGAGACAGGGACTCGAACCCTGACACCTTTCGGCTTCACCGGATTTCAAGTCCGTACTGGGTTTTGTTAGCTGGTATCAGGTATTGCCATCCATTCCGCTAAAACAGTGATTTAAGTTAATTTTTAGCCAATGGTTTATTAGCTAGTATCAGCTGTTATCATATTTTTTGTTAGGATTTTGTCAGGATTATTAGTTATATATTATAATTAACAACCTTAACAAATTATTAGTTAACTGTGATTACTTCTGAAATTTACTTTAATAATCTATAACTTATTAACTTTTTTTATAATACCACTTCCCTCAAGTTGAAAATAACTACTATCAGCGCAGTCTTGGCATAAAATTTTATTATTTCTTTCTATTGCCTTCGCTGCCATTAATTTTTCTTGACATTTACTGCAGTGTTTATCTTCAAAGATTGGAGCATAATCAGGTAGAGCTATATCTATGTTTTTCTCAATTTTAAAATAATTTTCAGGGTCTTTCTCAATTAATGAAAAAGCTATTTTCTGCCATAATTCTTTCATTTCTTCTGACTCTTCTTCACTTCCATTTCTTTCTTTAATAACTTTTTTAAAAAGCTTTTCTGCCTCAGGATAATCTTCGGTTATAAAGTCATTATTAGCTAAATAATATCTGATATTATTTTCTGGGTTATTACGACCAAGAAAAGTAACTGCTGTTTTACCAAAATCTCTGTAGATTAAAGAATTATTGCCGAAAGTTGTTCCAGCGGCAAACTGTATACCATCACTGAAACAACTGTTAGTCTCTACTACTGCCATAACATCTTCCATCCCATCATTAATTAGCCCAAGTTTATTTAAACCATCAGCTGCTGCCATTACACCGAGAGCAAGATAAGGACAGAAATGACCGTGTAGTTCACCAGATTTTAAAAGAAGCTCATGTCTATTCTGATATTTAATCATCTTATTAATCTCATAGCGGGGAGTTTCTTTTTGCAATGATAAAAACTGATCGTCCATAAATGCAGTATAGGGTTTAATATCAACTACAGGAGTCTGGTCAATTGCATCTAGTCCATATATAGATAGATGATTGCCTTCTCTTTTTAATAGTTCTACTGTGGTAATACCAAGTGGGCTCGGTCTCCTAGAGCTTCGTGAGGCAAAAAGTCCCCTAGGCAGTCCTTTTCTTCGTGATCCGATAAGATTATAATCTTCCGATTGATTAAAATAAAACACTATTTGCAGGTATTTATAATTTTCTATCTTATCTAAGCCATCAGCAAATTCTTCTCTTATTTCAATTACACTGGTAGTTTTTTTCATCTCATCCGAATCAACCGGATACTTATGCTTGTTTATTACTTTACCTATTTCTGTTACTTTCATATTTTACCCCATCCTTAGTATAATTAGTTTTATAGTTTAAGATACATATCTTGATATGTAATTTTAATAAATGAATCTCGCTTTATTTAAATTACTACTTTTTCTGGAATTATAATTTTAGAACCTTTATGATCTTTTAAACTAACTTCTACTCCGTAAACTGAATTAATCTTGGAAGCTGACAAACTATAAGCTGTATCATCAGAATAAACTTCACCATCTTTGAGCATTATGATTCTATCACTGAAGCGATTAACAAGAGATAAATCATGCATTGTAACAATCACTGTTTTTCCGGTGTTTACTTCTTTTTCTATCATCTCAAAAATTTCAAGCTGGTGTTTTAAATCCAAATTATTTGTTGGCTCATCTAAAAGAATAAGTTCTGCTTCTTGAGCTACTGCTCTCGCTATAAATATTTTCTGTCTCTGTCCGCCACTTAAATTATTAATGTCTTTAAAAGCAATTTTTTCTAATTTCATTTCACAAATGACTCTTGCTGTTATACCTTTATCCTTTTGAGTTGCTTTCCAACCACTATGAGCTTTTCTTCCCATTAAGATTGTTTCAAAAACATTAAGATTAAATTTTGTTTCTGAAGCTTGAGGTACATAAGCTATAATTTTAGCCAACTCTTTTTTAGTGAAGTCTTTTATATTCTTATTTTTAATTTTTATAATTCCTTGATTAGGTACTAAATAATTATTAATACATTTCAAAAGAGTACTTTTACCAGAACCATTAGGTCCAATAAGTGTTATTAATTTTCCTTTTTCCGCTTCTAAATTAATATTTTTTAAAACTCTTTCTTTATTATAGGCAAAATTTAAAGCTTCAATTTTTAATATCACCAGATCTGCCTCCCTTTAACTATCAAATAGATAAATAATGGTGCCCCCAAAAATGCAGTTAAAACTCCTACAGGTAAAACGACCGGTCTAAATAATGTTCTGGCTAAATTATCTGCAATAATCAAAAGCAGTCCCCCCGCTAGTGCCGAATTAAAAAAGAGCTGTCTCTGGTTTCCAGCTGCAATTTTTTTAATAATATGAGGAGTAACAAGACCAATAAAACCAATTACTCCGACAAAAGAGATAATAACTGCTGTTAAAATAGAAGCTGCAGTCATTGCAAATAACCTTAATCTTTTAGAATCAACTCCCAGGCTTGCTGCCAGTTCATCACCAGAATTTAAGATTCCATAGCTCCATCCCTGATAGATAAAATAAACTAGACTAATTAAAAGTACAGTTAAAATTATAAAAAATTGATTCCAATTTGTTCTCCCTGGATCACCAAAAGTCCAATAAATCACTGAAGCAAGCTCTAAATCATCTGCGAAGAATTCTAAAGCTGTAGTCCCAGCTGTAAATAAGGAAGAAAGAGCAATACCTGCTAAAACAATGCTTTCTCTGCTAGCTTGCTGTTTAACACTGATTAGTAAAACAATAATAACTGCCAACTGTGAAAAAATAAATGCTGAAACTGAAGGTAAATAAAATCCATCTAAAAATGATAACAAGGGGAAATTGCTAAAGTCAACAACTACGATAGCGAAAGCTGCTCCAAAAGCTGCAGCATGAGATATTCCTAGAGTAAAAGGTGAAGCAAGAGGATTCTTTAAGATACTCTGCATAACTACTCCAGCCAGAGATAAACCCATACCTGCAGTCAAAGCTGTTAAAATTGCAGGCAGCCTAATATTCCAGATGATATTATAAATCATTCCTCTCTCACCTTCAAAAATAACTCTTACTAAATCACTAAAATCTAGCTCAGCAGCTCCTACAAATAAAGAATAAATCGAGGCTAAAATAATTAGTAATATTAATCCCAGACTGAGGAAAATGATCTTATTTGAATTCTTTTTCTCTTCTTTTATTATTTTTTTTTCTATACTTAATTCATTAGTTTCCATTATTTTACCTCTTTAATTAATATTAATTTAAGTTCATCTTTTTAAAGCCACCAAAGATATCTGTCATTTCATCATAGACATAATCACCTACAAATTTTTGATAAATTTGGTCTGCTTTTTCTTTCGAATCTAAATAATCGAATTCTTCTGGATATAATATTTTAGCTATGTAATAGGTATCAGCCAGAATGGTTGCAAAATTAGTTGTATAATAATTATAAGGTAAAAGTTGATAGATATTGTTTTGTTGATAAGCTTTAAGATATTTAAATTCTTTTCTTTTCAAATCATTTTCTACTAATTTAAGTCCTCCCTGATCAATAAAAATTAGATCTGGGTCTTCTAAAAGTAATCTTTCTTTGCTAATACTAAAATTACTTTTATCTTTTTCTTCAATAATATTTTTGAGTTCTAAATATCTAAAAGGTGGATAATTAGATTCAGTAGAGCAAATTCCTTGAGATCCTTTATTGCCTATACCACCAATATAAAGACGTAGATCAGATTCCAAATCACCTGTTTTTGCCTTTAATTCAACTTTACTTTGATTAAAAAAATTAATTAATTCTGCTGCTCTTTTTTCTCTATCTAAAATTTTCCCTAAAAAATTCAAGGCTGATTTAAACTCTTTTTCAGTCATTGAACCTGGCGACCCATCATTTATGGAAACTACAGGTATCTTAGTTTTGTTCTGCAAGGTATCCATTTCACCTCTCGTTAGATAGGATGCTATTATCAAATCAGGACTCTGGGCAGCAATTAATTCGGCATCTCCTCCAAATTGAGGTCCAATTACTGGTAGCTCTAAAAGTTCTGGTTTTGCTATAATATACGGTCTTTTTTGATTTCTTTTTTCAAATTCTTCTATCCCTACTACTTTATCTTCTGCTTCTAGATAAACTACAAGCCTCAATGATCCCGGTCCAACTGCTATAATTTTTTCTATTTTATCTGAAATACTTAATTTTCTTCCTGCCAAATCAATAATCTCATCAGCATTAGTAGCACTTGGAAAAATTAAAATGATCAACACTGATAAAATTATTGTAATTTTAATACGCTTTAAATAATCCAACTATTTTTCAACTCCTTCTACTTTGGTCACTGTTAGTTTTCCATGTTTAATTCCTTTTAAAGCAATTAGTTTGGAACTCACTTTCTTTAATTTGCTGTGTAATCCTTCTACTACTATTACTTCTAAACAATAATCACTATTTAAATGCAGATGAAGATTGCTTTTAAATAGACAGTGGTAATCATGTTGAACTTGAATCATTTTATCACTTAATCCAGTTTTATGATGATCATAAATCAAAGTGATTGTCCCGACTACATCTGAATCTTTTTTTGATTTTTCTTCTTCAATTATTTTATTTCTAATTAAATCTCTGATAGCTTCTGAACGATTATCATAACTTGATCTATTTAATTGATCAAATTTTTTAAGTAAGCTTTCTTCTATAGAAACTCCAAAACGCTTAATATTTGACATTAAAAACTCCTTCCGTAACATTTTTTTAAAAAAAGTGTTACTTATTAAATTCAAGGTCATTTAATAAATTCCTGCTTGTACATCAAAAAAGTGACAGAAGTTGGATTTAAACCATCTAACTGACACTTTAGTTAAATATTAGAATAATTTTTCTGCTGATTCTTTTTTTAGTAAGTCAAAGACCTGCTGCAGACTTATGTTTTTTCCTACCGCTAGCTTCCTACATTCTTCGTATTCGGGAGAGTATTTAATTAATTTACCTTTATAATAAGCAGCCTTAATTGTAACACTGCCTATTGAGGAATTTAACTCAAAATATTTCCGCTGCAGACAGCTTCGCTCGACTTTTTTTCGTCTGATACCTAAAGTAGAAGTTTCTTTAAATATTATTTCCTCTATTTCATCTCTCTTTTCTTCAGCTATGAGAACTGACAGTTTTTGAGCTGGACGATTTTTCTTCATCATTATATTTGTTAAATAAACATCTTTGGCTCCCGCCTCTAATAACCTTGGGAACAGATAAGAATAAATCTCTCCACTCATATCATCGATATTAGTTTCTAAGATTAATAAGTTTTTTTTGCTTTTTTTTTAGCCTGATAAACCCGCAGCAGATTTGTAATTTCAAAATCTTTCTTTCCGGCTCCATAAGCTATTTTTGATATCTCAACTTCAGGTAACTGAATAAAATCTTCTGCTAAAGTTTTAATTATAGCAGCTCCAGTTGGCGTAACCAATTCTCTCCTAACTCCAGTTGAAAAAACAGGCACCCCTTTTAAAATTTCAATTGTTGCTGGTGCTGGTACCGGAATTCTGCCATGAGCAGCATCAACAAATCCTTTTCCTAAGGCTACAGCTGAAGCATATATATGATCTGGATTCAGCATTTCAATCAAAATCGCAGTTCCAACAATATCTACTATAGAATCAACTGCTCCTACTTCATGAAAGTGAACTTCATTAATCTTTTTATTATGCACCTTTGCCTCTGCTTTTGCTACTTCTGCAAAGATATCAATACTTAAATCTTTAACCTTTTGACTTAAGTCACTTTGATTAATTAATTCCTTAATATCATTAAAATTACGGTGAACATGACTGCTGCTGTGACTGTGAGAATGCTCATCTTCATGGCTCTGCTCATGATGAGAATCATTGTGTTCAGCTTCACTGTGATCATGATTTCCGCAGCCATTACAGCCACCTTGATGATTACTGTGCTCATGTTGATGTTCAACCTCTACATGATCTGGGTGACTGTCATCATCTAAAATAACTTTAAAATCTTTTGCTGTAATTCCATTTTTCTGAACAGTAGAAATCTTAATTTCATAGCCTGCAAGTTTTAACTTCTTTAATTCTTTTAAAAATTCATCCTGATCCAATCCTAAATCAAGTAAAGATGCAATTGTCATATCTCCACTGATTCCTGAATTAATATCAAAATATAAAATATCTTCCATCTTATCCTTCCTTCCTTGCTTTTTCTATCTGTAAGTTGATTGTACTAGCCAGATATGCAGCCCCAAAACCATTATCGATATTGACTACTCCAATACCACTGGCACAGCTATTGAGCATTGTTAAAAGCGCTGAAACTCCACCAAAATTGGCACCATATCCAACACTGGTTGGAACAGCTATCACTGGTTTATCAACCAAACCTCCAACTACACTGGCTAATGCACCTTCCATTCCAGCTACAGCAATTATAACTTCAGCATCATTTAATTTATCTAAGTTTCCAAGTAATCTGTGTATTCCAGCTACCCCAACATCGTAAAGACGTCCAACCGAATTTCCTAAAGCTTCAGCTGTCACCACCGCTTCTTCAGCTACGGGAGTATCAGATGTTCCCCCGCTGACAACTAAGATTTTGCTCTTAGTTTTTTCAAGCTTCTGTTTTTCTATAAAGATCATCTTTGGCCGCTCATGATAAACCGCCTCAGGTGCAAATTCTTTAATCATTTGATAAACTTCTTTTTCAGCCCTGCTCGCTAAAATATTATTATTATGTTTTAACATTTCTTTAACTATACCTTCAATCTCATCTAAAGATTTTCCCTCACAGTAAATAACTTCGGGAAATCCATTACGTAAACTTCGGTGGTTGTCTACTTTAGCAAAACCTAAATCTTTAAAAGGTAAATCTTTTAGCGAAGATGCTGCAGATTCAACTTCAATTTCACCACTTTTTACTTTTTCTAAAATTGCTGTAATATCTTTTTTATTCATCTTTAACCTCCAAAATTTCCTTATTCATACTTCCACTTTTATAAGCTGAAAGATCTAATGTAACATATTGGAATCCTAATTTCTGTAGTTTGTCAGACAATTTATCCATCAAATTCAAATCCAAAATCTTATCTCTGTCAGCCTCAGATAACTCTATTCTAGCTAAATTATTATGATCTCGAACTCTAAATTGATGAAAACCATTTAGACGAAGTAATTCTTCTGCTAAATTTATTTTTTCTAATCTTTTTGCTGTAATTTGATTATCATAAGAAACACGTGTAGCTAAACAAGAAAGACTTGGTTTATCCCAGGTTCTTAATCCCAATTCTTTAGAAAGCATTCTAATTTCTTCTTTGGTCAGTTGAGCCGTAAGTAGTGGACTTTTAATTCCTAGTTCTTTTAAAGCCTTACGACCCGGTCTGTAATCACCTGTATCATCAAGATTGGACCCTTCTACAACTGTTTTACCAGCTGCATAATCCAAAATTTGATTAAATATCACTTTCTTGCAGTAATAACAGCGTTTAGCCATGTTCTCTGCAGCCTTTTTTAAATCTTTGAGTTGAATTGAAATTTGCTTATGCTTAAAGTCCAATGACTCAACTAAATTTTCAACCTCCTTCATTTCTCTATCCGGAACAAAGGGACTGTTAACTGTAACAGCCTCAAATTCAACACCAGCTTCTTTAGCAGCCGCTGTTAAAAAGGTGCTGTCTACTCCTCCTGAAAAAGCTATCACAAATGGCTGCATTCTTTTTAAATTATCTATTAATATATTGTATTTATCTTTTATGATTGCTGTTGACATTAAAAACCCTCCTATTTTTATTTTGTTAAAAACTGATTTAAGTAAGATCAGGTAACGTCAAGTATTTTGTGTAAATAAATTAATAGGTGAATTGCAACATGTAATGCACTTTTTTAATTATATACAACATTCTTCTTAAGTAATGTAAATAAATGTGTAAATAAAATTATGATACTTTTTAAAATAAAAAAAGAGGAATACTTCTTTAGATGGTTGAATTATTTATTAGCGAAATAAAAACCATACCACTAGTAGAACTCCTCATGAAAAGTATAACTGAAAATCCAAATAATGGTCAAGTTAATTTTTGCTGTTTGATCAAAATTTTATCGAAAAACTTCTTAAAGGTAAATTAACTGAATTTCTAGATTATGATAAATATTATTCTGCTGGTAAGAACTGTGGCAACAGCCGCAATGGGAATTACTCTCGTAACTTCCAGACTAAATATGATGTCATTGAAAAATTAGAAGTTCCAAGAGATAGAAATAATGAGTTTTAGATTGCTCTATTTGAGACATATAAGCGTCGTGATGACTGGTTAGAAAAGAATGTTATCCCAAAATGTATTGCAGAGGTCTATCTACTCGTGATATAGCTAATTTAATTGAGCAGATGTATGGACAAAAATACAGTGCTACCAGTATCAGCAACCTGACAGATATAGCAGTAAAGGAAATTGAGCAATGGAAAAACAGACCCTTAGAAAAACGCTATAGTGTGGTCTTCATTGATACTCTAAGCATTAAAATTAGAAGAGAGCATGTTGGTAATGAATCAGCATATATAATCATCGAAATCAAAGAAGAAGGCTACAGAGAGATTCTAGACTTCTACATTGGCATAACAAAATCAGCTACACTCTGGGAAGAAGTACTGATGAACCTGAAATCCAGAGGCGTAGAGCAGGTGCTTTTGGGCGTTATGGAGGTCTCCCAGAATTAAATGACTCATTTCTGGAAGTATATCCGAAAGCTGATGTTCAATGCTATGTAGTTCACAAGTTTCATAATATTCTTCATAAGGTTGAAAAGGAACATACAGATGAAATTATTACTGATCTTAAGAAGATATAAAAAGCTCTCAGCAAAGGGTATACAGAGCAGGCCTTAAAAGTTCTCAGCTTAAAGTGGGATAAAATCTATCCTCACTTAGCTCAAAGCTGGTTTGAAGATAAAGATGAATTATTTACTTTTTATATATATCCAGATAGTATTCAGAAATCAATTTATACAACTAACTGGATTAAAAGAGCCAATAAAGAAATCAGAAAAAGGCTTAAAACAATGAACAGTTTACCCCATGGAAAAGCAGCAAGAAAATACTATATCTTAAGATTTTAGACTACAATTCTAAGTGGTCAGAACGAAGATTAAAGTGATTTTTAGCTGCTAGAGATAAGCTAATTCAACTATTTGAAGAAAGATATTAATTAATCTACACAAAATTCTTGACGTTACCTGTTTTTTGCAAGTTAAAATTCCCGGTTTTTGCAAAGTTTTTTTAGCAGCCACCCAATAGGGAAAAATTAAAGTGAATTTTGGGCTCCTTTCATCAGTGAATTTTTGATTCTATGACTGTCAC
>Ga0182238_1000616_pt1 | contig 10398 bp, 9 predicted proteins | sample hydfrates6_PW_90_FD_132439 | JGI IMG/M metagenome (GOLD analysis project Ga0182238, IMG submission 132439) | Subsurface microbial communities from deep shales in Texas, USA - hydraulic fracturing test 6_PW_90 | ecosystem: Environmental > Aquatic > Deep subsurface > Shale gas/oil reservoir >... | reverse complement strand
GTCCCGGTGGTGCCCATGACCGATACCGTGTACACAAAGGCCGGGTCCATTTGGGCATAGGCGGCCATCCTTTCCGCCGAGGTGTTCAGGCCGATCAGGGGAATATGGGTGGTTCCGGGTCCCTCGTTTAGCACCCGGAAAGTAGTGAATTCCTCCAGGGGGAGATCGGGAATGATGAATCCGGAAACTCCGCTTGTCTGTGCATCCGACGCCAGTTTTTCCAGGCCGTATTGAAAAAAGGGGTTGGTGTAGCCCATAAGGACCAGGGGAGCGGAAATTGAAGGGGCGTGCTCCCGCAGGCCGTTTAATATCCAGTTTAGATTTACTCCCTGTTTCAGGCATTCCATGGAGGCCTCCTCCACCACCGGACCGTCAGCCACCGGATCGGAAAACGGCACTCCGATTTCGATTATATCCGCGCCGCTTTGGTCCAGCTCGCGTATAAGATCCCAGAAGACATTTTTCTTGGGGTACCCCGCCGGAAGAAATGGGATCAGGGCCGGACGTCCTTCGCTATTGGCGTTGGTTATTGTCCGGCGCAGTGCTTCATGGCCGTTCATATGCTTCTCCTTGTTGTGTCCTGCATTTGTTTTGATTTGCCAAGTTTTTGTATTTCAAAGACATCCCGGAATATTTTGCGATTCAAGGGATAAAATCTACTTTCCCCTTGAGAAATCCGTTCCCCGCTAATCATCCCCGAAGACAATCCCCAGATCCTTGTCCCCCCGCCCGGAGAGGTTGACCACCACGTTATCCTTTTCCCCCATCCGGCCCTGGAGAGTCAGGGCATAGGCCAAAGCGTGCGAGCTTTCCAGGGCGGGGATTATACCTTCTCTCCTGGTCAGGCGGTAAAAGGCGTTCAGGGCGTCCTGATCGGAGATTTTGGCGTATTCGGCCCGGTTGGAGGCCTTAAAAAAGGCGTGTTCCGGCCCCACGCCGGGATAGTCCAGCCCGGGGGCCACGGAGTGCGAGGGCAGGATCTGTCCCTTGTCCGTTTGCAAAAGAAGGGAAAATGTTCCGTGCAGTATTCCCGGAGTGCCCTTGTTCAGGGTGGCGGAATGATAATCCTTTTCTCCTCCCCTGCCCGCGGCTTCCACGCCGATCAGTCGGACATCCGCGTCCTTTTCAAACGGGGAGAACATGCCGGCCGCGTTTGATCCGCCCCCCACGCAGGCGATAAGGGTGTGCGGCTTGCTCCCGGCCTGGGCCAGCATCTGCTCCCTTATCTCCTCCCCGATCACGCTCTGCAGCTTTCGAACCAAAAGGGGAAAAGGATGCGGCCCGACAACCGAGCCCATGCAGTAGTGGCACTTTTCCTGCCGGGCGATCCAGTCCCTGAGAGCGCCGTTTATGGCGTCCTTCAGGGTTTGGGTCCCGGTTTTTACCGGCTCCACCCGCGCCCCGAGGAGTTCCATTCGCCGCACATTGTGCGCCTGGCGTTCAATGTCCTTGGCTCCCATGTACACCAGGCATTCCATGCCCAGCATGGCCGCGGCGGTGGCAGTGGCCACTCCGTGCTGGCCGGCTCCGGTTTCTGCCAGGAGGGTCTTTTTGCCCATGTATCTGGCCAGAAGCGCCTGTCCCACGGTGTTGTTTATTTTGTGCGCTCCGGTATGGGCAAGGTCTTCGCGCTTGAGCCACAGGGGGAAGCCGAGGTCTTCGGAAAGCCGCCGGCAGTAGCGAAGGGGAGTGGGGCGTCCGACAAAGTCCCGCAGCAAGATGTTCAGATCGTTTTTGTATTCCTCACTCTCAAGGTGGGCGGCCATGGCCTCCTCGAGTTCAATGAGCGGGGGCATTAGAAGCTCGGGTACGAACTGTCCGCCGTATTCACCAAAGTATCCTTTGCGCATTTTGGCTCCTTGTATGTTGTATGTTGCATTAAAAATGTTTAAAATCAGCGAACCTGATTTTATTTACAGGCTAACCCCTTACAGCCCGCACCAGCTCGCGGATCAGATTGTGGTCCTTTACCCCGGGCGATTTTTCCACCCCGGAGTTCACATCCACGGCAAACGGTTTTTTTAACAGTGAGTCGTTTATGTTTTCCGGATTCAGTCCCCCGGCCAGGAAGGTGTCTTTCCTGGCGATGAATTTGGAGATAAGTGGGCTTTGAATAGTCCTTCCATGCCCACCGCCCTTGGACCCGGCGTCCAGGAGAAAATAGCGGCAGATCCCGGAGAAGCTCTCCAGGTCCTTTTGGAGCTCTTCGGCGGAAGTGTATTTTTCCGGCCAGAATACCTTGATCAGCCTGTCCGAAGGAAGGCGGCGGCAAAAGTGGACATCCTGTCCCCCGTGCAGCTGAATGAAATCCAGATCGGCGGCATGTACGGTATCAATGATTTCCTGCGCACTTTGCCTGACAAAGACACCGACCCGGCCTCCGCTTAGACCGCTTAGCTCTCCGGCTTTCCGGGGAGGTATATACCGCGGGCTCGGGGAATGAAAGATAAATCCGCCGAAATCGATTCCACTCTTTTCGCAAAAACGCAGATCCTCTTCCCGGGTTAGACCGCATATTTTTATCCTGGTATGCATCATCCGGCTCCGGTGAGTTTTTTTAGTTTTTCACCGGGATTGTCCGCGAGCATGACCGAGGTACCCACAAGACAGGCATCAAAACCCAGGGAATGCATTTCTTCGCTTTGCCCGGGATCAATGATCCCGCTGGCCGAGATCCAGGTCTCGGAATCCGCCTTTTTCCCGATCAGGCCGCGGGAGTTATCCAGGTCGATTTCCAGGGTGTCCAGGTCCCTGTTGTTGACCTGGATGATTTGGGCTCCGGCCCGGCGGGCCTGCTTAAGTTCCTCGGCGTTGAACACCTCCACCACCGAGTCCAGGCCCAGTTCCCCGGCCAGGCGGATGAGCCCGGCCAGCTCGGAAGCATCATTTATAAAGCGGACTATGAAAAGCACGGCCGAGGCCGGTGTACAGGCGGTATGCTCCACCTGGAGGGTATCCAGGATGAAATCCTTGCGCAGAAGGGGAATTCCTGCGCTTGCGGCCCGGGACAGGTCGTGCATGCTCCCCCGGAAATAGCGCTCTTCAGTGAGCACGGAAACCGCCGCGGCCCCGCTACGGGAGTATATCCCGGCCAGTTCGCCGGCATCCGCTTCGGCCCGCAGTTCGCCCCGGGAGGGCGAGGCCTTTTTGATTTCCGCGATTATCGCCGGCCGGGTGCGTTTGAGCCCGGAGGTAAATCCGGGACGTTTGCCTGAGAAGTGTTCCGGGAACGCACCGTCTTTTTTCATCCTTCTAAGGCGTTCTACTTCTTCCAGTTTGGCTTTTTTGAATTTTTCAAGCATTCTGTCCTCTTTTATCATGCGGCTGTGGGCAGGGGATTTTGAAGTCCTTTTTCCACGGTTTTCCGGGCGGCGGTAACACAATTTTCCAGCCTGGGATCGAAATCCAGAAGGTGCAGGGCCAATCCCAGGTTAAGGGCAACCATGTCCCGGACCGCTGTCGGTCCGCCTCCGGCAAGGATTTGCTTTTGCATGTTCACTGCAGCATCCTTGTCCGCACAGGCGAGATCCTTAGGACGGCATTTTTTCATATCAAAGGAGGCCGGATCGAGTTCAACTATTTCCGAGCTGCCTTTAGAGACCAGGTGTACCTCGCAGACTCCGCACGGAGTGAGTTCGTCAAAACCGCCCGCTCCGTGGACCACGGCCGCTTTCAGTTGGCTTTTGCGCAGTACTTCGGCCATGAGCGGAGCCATTTCCGCCTTGGGCACTCCCAGGATCTGATGCGTGGGCCGGGCCGGGTTAAGGAGCGGGCCCATCAGGTTGAAAATGGTCCTGATTCCCAGCTCCTGACGTATGGGCGCCACATGGGCGAAAGAGGGATGGAAATGCGGGGCGAAAATAAAGGCGAAATTGCCGGTTGCAAGCGCTTTTTTTACCTCTTGCGGGTCTTTTAAAAGCGGCAGGTTCAGGGCCTGGATTATATCCGCGCTCCCGCATGTGCTGGATACCGCCCGGTTTCCGTGCTTGACCACTTTGTACCCCATGTCCGCCAGGAAAAAGGCCACTGCCGTGGAACAGTTGAAGCTGTTCTGCCCGTCCCCGCCGGTGCCGCAGGTGTCAATGCGCACCGCGTCCAGATCATCTACCAAAAGGGCGTTGTCCAGTGCGGAGTCCACGGCCGCCTTGAGTTCGTCCGCGGTTTCCCCTTTGCCGGTAAGCCCCATCAAAAGGGCACCGCACTGGGACGGGGTCAGCTCTCCGGCAAAAAAGCGTTCGAACATGCCCCGGCTTTCCTCGTATTCGATATCCATTCCCGAGCCGATTTTCTGCAATACCTTGTTTATGCGCATAACTCCTCCCTGTTTTTTACGATATTGTGCATTGTAAAAAAGTTTTCCATGATTTTCGGGCCATCCGGAGTCAGAATGGATTCCGGATGGAATTGCACCCCGTACCAGGGCCGCTCCGCGAGTTTCAGGGCCATGATCTCCTTTTCATCCGTCCTGGCCAGGACCCGAAGTCCGGGAACCTCCTCCACCAGGAGGGAGTGGTACCTGCAGGCGGGAAAGGGGTTTTGGATGCCGGAGAAAAGCCGGCTTCCGTCGTGTTCGATCCGGGATGTCTTGCCGTGCATTATCCGTTTACCGGTGCTTACCCGGCTTCCGGCGTGCCGGGCCAGGGCCTGATGTCCCAGACACACGCCAAGCACCGGAATTATAGGATTGAGCTTGCTGAGAATCTGCATGCACATGCCGGCGTTTTCCGGACGGCCCGGCCCGGGAGAAAGGACTACCGCCTTTAACTCCGGGTCAAGGATCTTCTCTTCCAGCTCCGCCTGGTCGTTACGGACCACAGCCGGATGATATCCCTGAATTTGCAGAACCTGGACCAGGTTGAAAGTGAACGAGTCATAATTGTCTATGAGCAAAATCATCTGTGCCTCCGTTGTCGATTAGGGCCGCTTTAATGACCGCGGCCTTGTTCTGGCATTCCTTGAATTCGGCTTCCGGGTCGGAGTCAAAGACGATTCCCGCCCCGGCCTGCCAGTTAAGCCGGTCCCCATCCACCCACAGGCTGCGGATGGTGATTCCGGTATCCATCTGCACCCCGTCCTTATCCAATCCGAACCAGCCTATGCACCCGGCATAAGGTCCGCGGGACAGCTCTTCCTTTTCATCTATGATCTGCATGGCCCGGATCTTGGGTGCTCCGGAGACCGTGCCCGCGGGAAATGAGGCGGCCAGTAGATCCATGCAGTCCACATCCTTTTTCAGGTCCGCCTTCAGGTAGGAGGTCATGTGCATGACGTGCGAGAAACGCTCTATCTGCATGAATTTGTCCACCCGCACCGAGCCGGGCGCGGCTATGCGGCCCAGGTCGTTTCGTCCCAGGTCCACCAGCATGACGTGCTCCGCCTTTTCCTTTTCGTCCCGGGAAAGTTCCACGGCCAAAGCCTCGTCCTTTTGTGGATCTTCCGCCCGGGGCCGGGTTCCGGCTATGGGTCTGAGCATGGCCTGGCCGTCCTCAGCCTTGACCAGGAGCTCCGGGGAGGATCCGAACAGGCAGCGGCCGGGAAGATCCATATAAAAGGTGTACGGGGAAGGATTTATCTGCCGCAGGCGGCGGTACACCTGGAAGGGATTGCCCTTGAACGGGGCGCTGAAACGGGTGGAAAGGACCACCTGGATGGCTTCGCCCTGCTCGATCTGTTTTTTTACATCCACTACCCCGCGCTTGAATTCCTCCTTCTCCGGAAAGGAAGTTACCGGGCCCGCTTTTGCGCTACCTCCGCTGCTCGCGCATCCGCCGCGGGGCAAAAAGCCGTCCTCGTCCACGGTCAGATAGATGCAGGATTTGTGCAGGTGGTCGTGCAAAAGGATGCGCCCGGGCAGAACCAGCTGGGCCTCGGCCTCCTCCGGCGGGAGCACGTTGCACAGGGCAGGTTCGAAAAGTCCGGCCGCGGTGTATCCGAAATAGCCGCAAAGGGAGCGGGTGATGGCCGGCGGGGTGGGGCCGTTTTCCGGGGGGCTGATATTGATGGCCTGCATTGCCCGGCGCACCCCCTGAACAAAGGGCTCTCCGTCCAGATCCCGTATTTTCGCCAGGCGTTCATCCTTGCACCCGACCCGCAAGAGCCCTTCCTCGCAGGATAGAGTCAGGCGGAAATCCCAGGCCAGCATGCTGAATCTGCCCAGCCTCCCGTCCACTTCCGAGCTTTCCAGAAGGATTCCCTTCTTGTTGCCGATAAAGCTCAGGTACAGGGAAACCGGTGTCTGGGTGTCCGCCGGGATGTTGCGGACAAAGTGTTTCAGTTCGATCATTTTCCCTCCGTTTGTAATGTTTTTTAAATTCCAAAATAAAAAAGGCCGCATTCGGGAGAATGCGGCCTTGTTGGCGGAGTTGTGTTCAAATTTATCCGATCAAGGTCCTTCTCCCGGGACTATATTCTTGCTCCACCACCACCAGGCGGCCTTGTCCGAAAGGAGATTCAGCTCTCCGGCGGCGGCCAGATTCAGAAAGGACTTGAAGCGGCGAACGCTTTCCGCGCCGTAGGGATTGGCCTCGAAAAGGGCGGTGAACAGGTCGCTGTCCTCTGTGAGCATCTTGCGCGCGGACTCCGAGCGGCGGTTGAAAGAGGGGGTGGCGAATTTGGACAGGTCCAGGTCAGCGGGCAGGGAGGCGAAGTAGCAGATGGAAGTCACGAAATTCAGACCCTGGATACAGGCCATGGCCTTGTCGTGTTCGTGGGCGTCCGTCCTGAACGGGGTCATGCCCGCCTTTAAAAATATTTCCTCCATGCCCCGGGTGTCCTTTTCTCCTGCCGAGGTGTCAGGGCACACGGCGCAGCGAAGAGCGGTTCCGGCGTCGGGCTCGGGGCCGAAAAGCGGATGCAGCCCGATTATCGGCCCGCTGAAGTGCTCGCGCATCTGCTGCATGGGCTTGACCTTGACCGAGGATATGTCCGCGAGGATGTTATTTTCTCCGAGCAGGGGAGCGACCTCGCCCAGGGCGTCCACAAGGGCGTGCACCGGAGTGCACATGAACACCGCATCGCATTCGGGCAGAATCCGGCCCATCCGCTCCTTTTCCAGGGGGCGGTCAAAGGAATGCACCGTGAGGCCGGCTTTTGAAAAAAGGTCTTCAAGCAGCCTGCCCATGCGTCCCCGCCCACCGATAAGAGCGATTTTGTTTATTTCCCGGTTCGTTTTTTCCGTTTGCATAAGTTTTTTTATCTAAATCCCGTTGGCCTCTTTGATTCGGTCCAAGTCTTCCCAGAATCCGGGGTAGGATTTGGCCACGCAGCCCGGATTGTCCAGAGATACCTTAAAGCCCGTTAGCTCAAGAAGGGACAAAGACATGGCCATGCGGTGGTCTCCGTGCGTCCCGAGCTCTATATCCCCGCCCGGAGCGGAGCTCCCAATTATGCTCAAATCGTTTTCCCCGGCTTTTATTTTAAACCCGGCCCGGCCCAGCTCCTGCTCCAGCGCGGCCAGACGGTCGCTTTCCTTTAGCCGCAAATGTCCCACGTTTGTAATCCGGGTTTCCCCTTTTGCCGTGCAGGCCGCCGCGGCAACCGTGGGAACCAGATCCGGGCAGTTACCCATGTCGATATCCGTGCCGTGCAGATCCGATGGACGGGACAAAAAGCAATCGCCCCCGTCTTCAATGCATGCGCCCATTTTGCGCAGGATATCCACTATGACCCTGTCCCCCTGCAGGGATTCCGGATCCAGCCCGCGTACTTCCACGGCGGCCCGGCCCAGAGCGCCTGCGGCCAAAAGATAGGAGGCGCTGCTATAGTCCCCTTCGGCAAAGACTTCTTTTGCCCGGTACTGCCCGGGGGATACGTGAAAGGAAGTCTCCCCGGGGATGATTTTTCCCAGCTTTTTCCCCCCGGCCAGAGGTTTTTGGTCTTCGTAAATTTCCACTTTTGCCCCGAATTTGTGCATGGCCTGCAGGGTAAGGCCCACATACGGCCAGGACACGGCCCGGGTTCCGGAGACGTGAATGCGCGTTTCACAGGCGGCCATGGGAGCGGCCAGAAGAAGCCCGGAAAGGAACTGACTGCTTTTGTCCATGTTCACCGTAATATCCCCGCCGGCAAAACCCCGGCTGCTTATGCGCACCGGTGGGCAGCCGCCTTTTTCCAGCCAGTCAAATTCAGTCCCCTGGCCTTCCACCGCCCGGGCCAGATCAAGAAGCGGGCGTTCATGCATCCTGCCCCGGCCCTGCAGCAGGAAACTGCCGTGGCCGGCCGAGACCACCCCGGCCAGAAGACGGCAGGTGGTGCCCGACTCCCGGACATCAAGGGTAATAGGCTCCTGCGCCGGGTTTGCAATCCGGCCGGATACCCCGATAACCCGCATCTCTCCGTTGGAGCTGGATAGGCCCGCCCCCAACCGGTGTAGGCACCCCGCAGTGCAGTCGATATCCTCGCTGTCCAGCAGGTTTTTAATCCGGCTGGTTCCCTCGGCCAGGGCGGCGCATATAAGCAGCCGGTGCGAGACCGATTTGGAGCCCGGGGCGGTAAGGGTTACTTTTTTATATTCGTTTAAGTCGCTCATTTTAAAGCTAGAACCTTATCTGTTTGCCCTGGGGGTAGCTGCCCAGAACCCGCATTGAATGGCAGGCGGCCTCGAGCTCGCTTAGCATTTGTTTGTATTCTTGCGAGGTCAGGTCGCATTGCACATCCGCGAAAAACACGTATTTCCATTTCTCATAGGGCAGGGGCCGGGACTCCAGCTTGGTCATGTTCACTCCCTGCCCGGACAGGACCTGCAGAGCCCGAACCAATGAGCCCGGTTTGTCCGGAAGGGTGAATAAAATGGAGGTCTTGTCCCGGTTGCCCTGGTCCTCGGAAGGCTCCCGGCCGAGTATTAAAAATCTGGTCCAGTTGTCCGGCAGATCCTCGATTCCGGACTGGATGATTTCCAGGTTGTTTTGATTGGCCAATTTGAAGTGGCCGATAGCCGCACCGTTTTCATCCTTTTCCGCTTCCACGGCCGCGGCCGCGGTGCTGGAAACCGGCACCAAACGGGCCTGCGGGGCATTCGCCCTGAGCCAGGCTGCGCACTGCTGCAGGGCCTGGGGATGTGAGTACACCCTTTCTACCTCGTCCAGGCCGGAGCACTTGCCCAAAAGGGAATGGCTGATGCGGCAGAATATTTCGGCCAGAATGGTTACTTCAAAGCTCAAGAAAAGATCCAGGCTCTGCCCCACGCTTCCCTGCAGGGAATTCTCCAGGGGAATTACTCCCAGATGGGTCTGGCTTTCGGCCACAGCCGCGAACACGTCCCGCAGGCTGTTCATGGGCACGTATTCCGAGCTTTTGCCCAGAAATTCCACTCCGGCCAGATAGGAAAAGGTACCTTCCGGTCCCAGGTAGGCCACTGACTGCGGCCTTTGCAGGCGGCGGGAGGAGGAAAGGATCTCCGTATAAATGGACATGAGGTGCTCGGCCGGAAGCGGTCCGGGATTATTTTCCGCCAGGCTTTTCAGGAGCTCTTTTTCCCGAAACGGCTTGAATATATTCGTGCCGTACCCGGCCTTTATTCTGCCCACTTCAATGCTCAGTTTGGCCCGGGAATTCAGGAGATCAAGGATCTTTTCGTCGGTTTCGTTTATCTTGTCCCGGAGTATGTCGAATCGCTCGTCCATGTTTAATCCCGCTGTGAGGTTATTTTTCCCGGATATCTTCCTGGATGCGCATGCCGAAATGGCGTCCGGCCGCGTCCCCGCGGCAAAGCACTTCATCTCCCACCTTGAGATCGACCACGCTGACCGGTTTTCCGGACGGGGTAACCAGGCGGATGGTTTCCGCGTTCTGGACAATGACCGCGCCTTCACCCTCCGCGGTTGCCGCCCGGACCAGAAGCATGGGCCGGACTTCAGTCTTGACCCGGCCCACTGAACTTATCCGGGTTTCCCCGTTGGGTCCGGCGATAAGCACTTCGTCTCCGGGGCCCAATTCCTCCAGGTAGCAGGTCCTGTCTCCGGGAAGAAGGACATAGGAATGAACCGCACCGGCGTTTATGCGAAAAGGCCGGGGAGCCACATACGGATTGGCTTCGGTTTCCGCGTTTATCAGAAAGGAAAAGGCGCTGGAGTTGCCCACAAGCATTCCCTGTCCGGTCTCAAGCAGGGAAATGGTGTCCACGCACATCCTGTGCCCCAGTCCGATGGGTTTTATTTCCGTGATCCTGGCTTTGGCCAGTTCCAGATTTATTGTCGGCTGTTTGCCCGCGGTTACGGCGGTCTTGATGCTCTGCGGGTCCTTGGCGGTTATAACCAAAAAAGCCACGCCCTTTTCCAGGATGCCCAGGGCTGTCCTGGCTTCATCCGGGGTGGTTACTTCCATGCCGATGTCCTCTTTTTTGGCCAGGATATTCTCCACCGGGATGATCTCCACCCCGTGGCGGAGAACCACCTTTTCCCC
>Ga0182238_1000610_pt1 | contig 10430 bp, 9 predicted proteins | sample hydfrates6_PW_90_FD_132439 | JGI IMG/M metagenome (GOLD analysis project Ga0182238, IMG submission 132439) | Subsurface microbial communities from deep shales in Texas, USA - hydraulic fracturing test 6_PW_90 | ecosystem: Environmental > Aquatic > Deep subsurface > Shale gas/oil reservoir >... | reverse complement strand
CTTTCCAAGTTCTCTATAGACATCCTCACGGCTCATCTCGCCTTTAAAAATCACCTTATCTTGAATATTGAGCTCATTTGACAATTCAACTAAATTTTTCTTCTCAGGCCCATCACCAATAAGCACCAACGAGGATTCCGGTGCTTCAGAGTCTCCAAGATATGACCGAAATCCCATCAGCAAAGTTACAAGATCCTTTTGAGGAACCATCCGGCAAACCGTCCCGATGGTGTAGGCGTGCGTATATTCATTGCCAATAGCCATGCGCTTTACTTTATCAAAATCAACGCCATTATATATGGTATGGATCTTCTGCGATTTTTGCACTGAATGTGGGAGTGAGCTTTTAGTGTTTTCCGAGTTACATATTATCACATCACTTATACGACATCCCATATACCAAGCAAATTTTTGATGGGGTTTAAAATGATTAAAATCATTATGAATAGTTACAAAAAAAGGAATACGGAAAACAACTTGACTCAAAATACCCAACAAAACGGCCTTGGTGTGATGGGCGTGGACAATATTCGGCTGGATTTTACGTATAGTTTTAATGTACTTAAAAAAAACATTGAAATTTTTATTTTTTTTATTTTTGCCTAACCCATGCGGTATAACGTGGTTTTCAGCATAAACTTTTTGCAAAAACAACTTCAAATCATCGCTACTTTGATGTATTGAAACTACATGCTTTTCAATAGAAATATCTTCAATTTTTAAAAAATTCTCTAAAGGTATAGTGCTCTGAGAAGCACTGTTGAGCAAGCAACATACTTTCATTTCTTATATCCAACCAATTAACAACCTGGAGTCATTTGAATAGCACGCAAAGTCGGAGCCTTTACAGGATACCTATGTTGCTTAAAATATTGTTTTTTGCTTTTCGCATAAGACTCAGATTGCAAAAGACCAACTATAGCTCCAGCAGGGACAATATAAAAGAAAAAATTCAGCACCCCTCCCCCAAGAAAAGCGTTTACAAAAATGCCATAAAACACCATGCCAATTGCAAAAGTGACAGGAACAGACCTTGCAAATTCAACATTCCTACTCAACCATATAGCGCGCCTTGCCATAGTTATGAAAAGTGCCAGCAATAAACCCAAACCCAGTAAACCATTATCTACAAGCACTTGCTGATATATACTATGTGCCCCATTTCCTGCAATACCACTTTTCCCTTCTGCCATCTTTTCGGAAATTCCTTTAAACTGCTCTGTACCTAAACCCAAAAATGGATTCTCTTTAAAGCTTTGCAAGCTTATAGACAAAAGATACAGCCTATTTCTCGTGCTTGCATCTTCAATTTTCATATAATTATCAACATTTTGCGACAAAACAGCAGAAAAAGCTGTTGTCAAAGAATTAAATTGTTTTTGCAGTTTAGGAACTTGCCAGCCAATGAATAACAGTAAAAAGACTGCAACACCTGCAACGCCATGAAAAATAACATTTTTGGGTTTAGGTTTTTTAATTTTAGCTAAATTTCTAATTTGAGGCCTATATGTATTTAAAATATAAATAATACTAATCGACAGAAAAAAAGCCACCCAACCCTTTTTCTCTCCAGACATAAGCATTAAAACAACTGAACCAAACATTAAAACACTATATATAAAGCTTTTTTTCTTTTTTTGTGATAAAAAATAGCATACAGCTACAAAAGACAAAACACCAAAAGCCAACTTTGGCTCATTTAGATTTTTATAATAAACTAAATGACCGTGCATAATATGCCAGGTAACAGCATAAAATGTAATTAAAAACAAGGAAAAAGTAAAAACTTTTACGAAAACTTCGCTATCTTGCTTTGACTTAAAAACGTGCACACATAACAAAAAGAGCACAATCATTTCTGAGTATTGGATAGACTCTTTTACCCAAACAGATACGCCCGTAAAAAGAAATGCACTTAATGATAAATAAAAAAAATACAAGCACAACAAAGGAAATATTGGCTCTTTCAGTAGCTCCTTTTTTGTGCCTATAACAAGCTGGCCTTTCTTAGAAAAAGAAAAGATATACATAGAAAGTGAAAGGATTAATAAAAAATCAAATGGTCTTGCAACCGCAGGTCCTATAGAAATTTCCAAAGGCAAGAAAAGGCTTGCTACACAAAGCGCAGTCAATATAGATAATTTTTTCATAGGAATGGCCTGGGCTTTATTGTAGCCAAATAACTTATCTTGGTGTTTTATCAGGGAATCCATTGTATGAATAATCTTGTACTCCCATACAATGGGCTACATATAAAATCCGGTCAACAGTTTCATTATCCAACTCATTTTTCCATCTGCCCAGCTTGCCCTCCACTGAATCCAAATCCGCCCAGTCATGCGTGGTGGAGCTTGGTTGGCTCATTAGTTCATGCAAGCTTGCCGGTAACCCCTCCCATCCCCAGGATGCAAATGCCGGGCGCAGGGCTTCGGCCCCATTGAGCACAAGATCCTCATAAAAGACAATATGCACATCTGCCGCGTTTTCCTTGGCAGCGAGCACGTCCCCCCCCCAGGTCATGGCCAGACGCTCAGCCAGTGGAACCTGGTAGTCGATGATGTCGGCAAGCTCGGGTTTGCGCTTGATGAGTCCCGGATCGATGTGCGGGTGGTCCTCCCACTGCCCCATGCGGAGTTGGGAGGCGACCACGGCACAGGGATGGCGCAGGATTACCAGGGGCTTAGGGATGCCGTAACGCCGCCGCAGATAGCCGACAACGCCGTTGCCGCGGACGAACTTGATGAGCAGACGCTGATTGCGCAGCAGGGAAAGGGCGTTCTTGGGGTATTTGCGTAAGCGAAGGAGATGGGCGTTGGCCTGCTTAGCTTGCAATAACGACTGGAAAAAGGCATCTATTTCCGGTGTGGCTGTTTGCTCGTCTATAAAGGGGCGCTTGGACAACCCAAGCCCGTCTTTGGCAATATTCCCGTCCTGCAACGGCTCCCACAGCATCCGCTCGCTCTGATAGACCTTGGCTATGGTTTCCGCAAGCCAGGTCGTACCGCCACGGGGACTGCCGCTGATAAGGAGAGGGGTCGTATTCCTTTCGGGATAGACCGAGTTGCCAGCGGAGGACAGGGCTTTTAAAAACGGAGCGGTTGCTCGTTTAAACGCTGATGATTTCGGCTTATGGCTCATGCTCGCACACTCCGCGAAGTAGAAACTTGCATAATTGTATCTATGTACACAGATTCCCAGTCAAACTGGTAATACTTCCTGATCCTCACAATATTTTCCTTTGCGTTTTTATATCCTTCTTTCTTCGCGAGATCTCCTAGGCAACGAAGAAAATCAGACTGATTACCATTTTCAAAAAGCAACCCATTATCTTTTAAAATGGCAGCTAAGCCTGGGGTGTCACTTCCGACTACTGGTATGCCCAAGCCAATGGCCTCTAAAGCTACGTTAGGAGCAGGGTCCCAATATGAAGGCATAAGTACTACATCGTGGCCTGACATAATTTCTAGCAAGTTTGAAACATACGGATATGCTCGGATTGTGAAAGCATATCTGTTTTCTTGAACTTTTTGCACTTCTTGATTGGGAATATTCACTAGCGTCAAGCATTGAATAGTGGGCACCGCCTCCTTGAGTGGTGGCAGACAGGCGCGCAAGAAATACCATCCCTTGCGCTCTAAATCGTTTTGGCTGCCTACAAACAAAAAATTCTTTGGCGCATCGGGCAGATCAGGCATTTTTTGAGAATAATCAGTGCATTTTTGCGGAATATCGTTTTCCACAATAGAAACTTTCTCCGGCTGCAAGTGGAAATTATCAATAGCCCTATCCCTTTCAAAATCTGTCTGGGTCACAATCTGGGATGCCGCCCTATAACAAAAACCCCACATCCCTTTTAAAACGATGAATTTCAATTTGTTTTTCAAATATGAAAAGAGCGAAGACTTGCTTTTATACTTTTGCACCTCTACCACGTCCGAACGTACCCCAATGCTGGAGGCGAAACCTGTTAGATACGATATAAGTGTCAAGGTAAATAAATTTGTTTCGCCAAAGCTTACAACAACACCATTTTGGATTGAAAGCTTACGAAAGAAACGCCAATGACGGACAGCAAAAAAAAGCTGCTTTATCTGGGCTGGAAGAAAAAAAATTCTTTCGAGAGGCCTCAGCCATTGTACATTTTTGAAATCGCTATACTCTTCTCTCACTGGAGAGAGCCAAATGACATTAAAATCATTTTCCAGAAATCGCCGAGCTAAGCGATCAAATCTATAATGCGCTCCAGTCACAGGATTTTCGTAATGCGAAACCAAAATTATATTTTCCGCCATGCACTTGCCCCATTGTTCCCCAAAACACCTTGCTACCTTTGCCCCCCAAGTCGCAACCCAACGCGGTTCACCTCGCCCAAGCGCCGGTACACTGCTGCGGTATCGTAGCCGTTTTCCTGCCCGGCCTGAGCAAGGTGCAGGTATTCGTTTCTGATGCTAGTGTGAAAGACCCCGGGATCATCTGATCCAAGGGCGAACATCGGCCTCGGCCGCGTATCGTCCATGAGCCAACGCAGGGCGTGGTGCTCTGCATAATCCGCGTAAGCACTGATGCACAGGTTGCTGGCTGGCATGTCCTTAATACGAATACTTGTGGTTCTTTTCATGGTTGATAAAGCCCCATCACGCCCCGACCCACATCCTGAGCCATTAACACCGCCCACAGCAGCGCTTGGTGCTCGTATTCCCCGCTTTGGTGCTCCTGCCAGGCCTGCTGGACCCGCTGGGGGGCGAAAACGCCCTGCCGGGCAATGCGCTCGCCATCCAGGCGCTCCGCGGCCCAATCCCGCATCGCCCCCCCGGATCCAGTCCCCCACCGGCACGCCAAAGCCCTGCTTGGCCCGGTCCATGATTGCTTGGGGCACATAGCGGTACAAAACTTGGCGCAGGGCCCATTTGCTAAAACCCGGTTGCCAGCGGAAGCGATTCGGCAGGCTCCAAACCAACTCCACCACCCGGTGGTCCAAAAGCGGGATCCGCGTCTCCAGGCTCACGGCCATCGCCGCCCGGTCGACCTTGACCAGAATATCGTCCGGCAAATACGTTAAGGTGTCCAGATAGAGCATGCACCGGTCCCGATCGGGAAAGGCGCCGTTGCGGCCTATCCGGTCAAAAAGCGTCTCCGGCTCTACACCGCCGGGTACGATATCCTGCGGCGTTTTCCATTTGGAGAGCAAAAAATGGTAAAAGCGCATAAAGTCGGATTGGCTCAGGCCCTGTCCCGCTTTGTGCAGCTTCTGGCTCACCGGCCCGGTCTTGGCGAAGCGGCGCAGCACCGGCTTGGCCCAGAACAGTCCGGCATCCAGGGTTGCCGCCGGCACTGCCTGTATGCCCCGTCCCAGCGCCTGCCGCATCTTCCTGGGCATGCGCTCCATGTGCTGCCACAGGCGATGCGCATGGTCGTAGCGGCCATACCCGCGCAACAGTTCGTCTCCGCCATCGCCAGAGAGAGCCACAGTTACGTGTTCCCTGGTCATGCGGGATAACAGATAGGTCGGGATCTGAGAGGAATCCGCAAACGGCTCGTCATAGATATCCGACAGCTTGGGGATGACCTCCATCGCTTCCCGGGGCGTCACATACATTTCGGTATGCTCGGTGCCCAGATGTGCGGCCACCGCCTTGGCGTGGTAGGCCGAAAATATTTTCCCCAAGAACACGACTAGGACAACAGCGAGATGAAGTTTCAAACTTTGACATCTCACAAATGACTTTCAATCAGCGCAAAACTAAATCCCGAATAGCACTATTTACACCAGAGAACTTATCATAGCCTCCTCTAAACCAAAACTTAAGCACAGAAAAAGGACGTGATACCCTAGCTTTATTTCTGATATCAAGTCGACTTTGAAATACATATATCTCATTTTTATAGTACTTTAGTGCCTTTTCTAAATAACATATATCATTATTTTTACTATCAAAATTTGCATTTTCTATTCTTTCCAAAGCCTTTTGGGCAAGCAATATGCGCTGACTTAAATAAAATTCACTCGTATTTTTTGCTTTTATTGAATAAAAAATTTTATAAAAGTAAGTATTTAATTTTTTATTTTTTCCCAACCTCTTATCCAATCCAGATGACGCATTTGACTCATGCCTTCTAATATACTGAAGAGTACATGGTATCACATAATAACTTTCAACGCTTTCAGATAATTTACCTAACCAAATATCGTGCGCTTTTATTTCTGTAGGTATAGGCAATCCAAATGTCAAAAGTGTTCTTCTTACAGCTGACAGGCATCCAGTATAAATAGAAAATTCTGTAGCGCAGGATGACTTTTTTTGCCCAATCTTGGTCAATCCGGTCCTGTATCCATTTGCATTTGTTAACTCACCATCATGAATAAAAAACAAATATCTTGAATTCTGATTTGCTACTCGTTCTACCTCTTCTATTTTATGATCAAACCACACATCATCTTGATCACTCAAAAAAACAAGATCCCCCGATGTCAATTCGAGGGCACGGTTAAAATTTCCTGCATACCCTAAATTTTCCTCATTTTGATGGAGTATAACTTCGAAAGGTGCTCCCTCGGCAAATGCATGGAGTATCTGCATTGTCTGGTCAGTAGATCCATCATCAGATACCACCAATTCATCCGGTAGCCGAGTCTGCTGAACAAAGCTATCAAGTTGCTCTTGAAGATATTTCTCGCCGTTATATGTGGCCATTGCTATGGAAATTTTCACTATTTATCTCCCACCATCTGTAAAAGATACTTCCCATAACCACTCTTTTTAAGCGGCTCCGCAATCCGGCAGACCTGTTCGGCATCGATAAACCCCATACGGTAAGCGACTTCCTCAACACAGGCAATCTTCAGCCCCTGGCGGTCTTCGATGGTTTTGATAAAATTGCCAGCATCCAGAAGCGAAGCATGGGTGCCTGTATCCAACCAGGCCGCGCCGCGGCCCAGCAGCTCTACTTGGAGGTCTCCACGATCGAGATAGGCCTTGTTCACATCCGTAATTTCCAACTCCCCTCGCCAAGACGGCTGGATCAGTTTCGCTATCTGGACCACGTCATTGTCATAGAAATACAGCCCGGTCACGGCATAGTTCGATTTTGGCTTCTCCGGCTTTTCCTCCAAACTGACCACGGTTCCCTCGCCATCGAACTCAACGACTCCATATCGCTGGGGATCGTTCACATAATATCCGAATATCCCAGCCCCACTCTCCTGAGCAGCCCTGGATTGCAAGCGTTTAGCCAGGCCGTGCGCGTAAAAAATATTGTCCCCAAGAATCAGGGACACCGGATCCGATCCAATGAACTCTTTGCCAAGAAGAAAGGCTTCCGCAAGCCCCCGCGGCTCTGGTTGGACCATATAACGCAAATTGATCCCCCACTGCTCGCCAGCGCCAAGAAGCTGCTCAAATCGCGGCGTGTCCTCAGGCGTGGAAATAATCAGGATGTCCCGTATCCCCGCCAACATGAGCACAGAAAGCGGATAATAGATCATGGGCTTATCATAGATGGGTAGCAGTTGCTTGGATACAGAATGGGTCAACGGGTACAGCCTGGTTCCGCTGCCTCCTGCCAGGATTATTCCCTTGCGGTTCATATCTTCTCCTCAAAAACATCCCCGGCTTTCAAAAGGGGAAGCGCACCGTCTTTTTCTGAAAGCTGCATATCAGAATGAGGAATCTGCCAATCAATGCACAAATCCGGATCATCATACCGGATCCCGCGTTCATGTCGGGGAGCGTAAGGGGCATCTACCTTATAGCTGACAATGGCCTCATCGCTTAAGACGACAAAACCATGAGCAAAGCCTTTGGGAATAAAGAGCTGATGCTTGTTCTCTGCCGAGAGTTCTGCTGCTACAAATCGGCAGAATGTCGGAGAGTTCCTGCGCATGTCCACTGCCACATCCCAAACTCTGCCGGTTATTATCCGCACCAGCTTAGCCTGGGCGTAAGGCGGCAGCTGGTAGTGAAGCCCGCGGAGTACACCGTATGTGGATTTGGATTCGTTGTCCTGTATGAAATCGATCTCGCCAATGTGTTGCACAAAAAGATCCTGGCGGAAGCTTTCCATGAAATATCCACGGCTGTCGCCGAAAACTTTGGGCTTTATCAATACCACGTCAGGGGTTTGAGTCTTAATAAATTCCATAGTCACATCTCAAAATTCCCTTCACAGTTCTCATCACGCATTTCTCCCATGAAGGAATATGCAGACCAAATGTCTTTTGCAATAACGTATTATCCAGCTTGGAGTTTTTGGGCCGAGCTGCTGCTGTGGGAAACTCCTCAGAAGGCACCGGTATGATGCTCTCTTGGGTTGTCTTCATCTCCATACCTCTACGGGCAGCCTCTTGGATGATCAGACTGGCGTATTCATACCAGGAGGTCTCCCCACGTGGCGTCAGGTGATAGGTACCGCACAAGCTGGAATTCCCCTGTACGGCCTTAATCGCATGAACGCTCACGTCTGCTATAAATTCGGCTCCGGTTGGCGCACCAAATTGGTCGTCAACGACTTTGAGGCTCTCTCCCTCTGCGGCCAGCCTGAGCATGGTGTGGATAAAGTTTTTGCCGCGTGCGGCGTACACCCAAGAGGTTCGAAATATCAGATGAAAGCAATCGCTTTGGCGGATGGCTTCCTCGCCGTCCAGCTTGGTCCGCCCGTAGACGTTGATCGGCTCCGGAGAATCATCTTCCCGCCAGGGGTATGTTCCTGATCCGTCAAACACGTAATCAGTGGAATAATGGACCAACCAGGCCCCTATTCTTTTGGCTTCACGTGCTAGCCTGGCCGGGGCTTCCGCATTTATGACCCGGGCCTGTTCCGGCTCGGATTCCGCCTGATCGACCGCAGTATAGGCGGCAGCATTCACAATTATATCTGGGGCTACTGTCTTGACAGTAGTTGCCAGAGAATCTGGATCAGCCAGATCCCCTGACAAATCACCACTTCCCTGCCTGGAAAGGGCGGTTACCGAGCCCAAAGGGGCCAATGCACGTTGCAATTCCCAGCCCACTTGACCATTGCAGCCGAAGAGAAGGATCTTCAAGGGAGTCCTTTTGGTGACGCGTGATTGGATCCCGTGGGAATTTCTTGTTTTTTTTGTCATGCGTTACTTGTCACCCTTCACAGTATTTCCGGCACCTCTTTCCTCGTAATTCGCCTTGATCCACTCCCGATAGTCACCGCTTTGGACCCGTCTGACCCACCCTGGGTTATCAATGTACCATCGGACAGTCTTTTGCAGCCCGGAGGCAAAGGATTCCTGCGGAGCCCAGCACAACTCTTCGGAAATTCGCGTATCATCTATGGCGTACCGGCGGTCGTGGCCTGGGCGGTCGAGGACGAAGGAAATGCGTGACTGGTGACTGGTGACGCGTGACGGGTGGCGAGTAGGGGGTGTCGTCCTATCTTCCTTGTCACCTGTACCCGTAACCCGTCACCATCTTCAGTTACCTGCAACCCGTTACCCATCACCGGCCTAAGCTCATCCAAAATATCGCAGATTGCTGTGACCACCTCGATATTCGTCCTTTCACACCTGCCACCGATATTGTACGTCCGTCCCGGTTCCCCTTTTTCCAAAACCGTCCGCAAAGCACGGACGTGGTCCTCCACGTAAAGCCAGTCCCGGACGTTTTCGCCTTTGCCGTATACGGGTAAGGATTTGCCTTCCAGGGCATTGAGGATCATCAATGGGATCAGCTTTTCTGGAAACTGATATGGTCCGTAGTTGTTGGAGCAGTTGGTGATGAGCACTGGCAGGCCGTAGGTGTGGTACCAGGCCCGAACCAAATGATCGGTTGAGGCCTTGCTGGCGGAATACGGCGAACTCGGCGCATACGCAGTCTCTTCCGTGAACGGTGAATCATACGGCCCTAAATCGCCATACACCTCGTCCGTGGATACATGCAAAAAACGAAAGCGTGCCTGCGCCTCGGAATCTAAATGACCCCAATAGTCACGAACGACTTCCAACAAGGTATGTGTGCCCAGTATATTGGTGGCCATAAAATCAGCAGACCCTGCAATCGAGCGATCGACGTGAGACTCAGCCGCCAGGTGCATAATCGCGTCCGGCTGATGGGTTTGAAAGATGCACTCCATTGCACTCCGGTCGACAATGTCTGCTTGCTCAAAAACGTGCCGGGGATGATCAAGGGCCGGGCCAAAGGAGTCCAGATTCCCGGCATAGGTCAACTTGTCCACGTTGATCACTGTGGCATCTGAGTGCTCTATGTAGTGGCGGACAACTGCAGAGCCGATAAACCCGGCTCCGCCGGTGACGAGGATGGTAGGAAAATATTTGCTCATTACCTGAATCCGTGAAAGCTTTCTACAGAAACAAAATTTGTGGGCCGCACCTAGTGCACTTTCAACGCCTTACCAGGACTGCGGGCAAAAAAACGCCCTTTTAGGTTCGCTACCTGAGAATTGCT
>Ga0182238_1000609_pt1 | contig 10443 bp, 8 predicted proteins | sample hydfrates6_PW_90_FD_132439 | JGI IMG/M metagenome (GOLD analysis project Ga0182238, IMG submission 132439) | Subsurface microbial communities from deep shales in Texas, USA - hydraulic fracturing test 6_PW_90 | ecosystem: Environmental > Aquatic > Deep subsurface > Shale gas/oil reservoir >... | reverse complement strand
TCTCTCAATTACTATTTACGAGCTCAGGGGGAGGGATTCCTGCATTTTATGCGAATTCCTATCCTGACAATTATGATAACTATTAATATTTTTAAAAAAACTATTAGATTTGACGTAACGATAAAGTAATAAGGAGGAAAAAAATGAAAAATATTTTTGAAAAACAGGAGTTGTGGTTTGTAACAGGAAGCCAGCATCTTTATGGTGACGAGGTTTTAAAAGATGTAGCAGAAAACAGCAAAAAAATAGCCGAAGGTCTTTCAGCGGCCAAGGAAATTCCGGTAGAAATTAGATTTAAAAATGTGGTAACAACTGCAGAAGAAATTAGAAAAGTTGTTTTAGAAGCCAATAATAATGACAGCTGTATTGGAATTATTACCTGGATGCATACCTTTTCACCGGCTAAAATGTGGATTGCCGGTCTAAAAGCTATGCAGAAACCATTACTGCATCTGCATACTCAGTTTAACCGTGATATTCCCTGGGATGAGATTGACATGAACTTTATGAATACAAACCAGGCTGCTCACGGTGGTCGCGAATACGGATTTATGGTCAGCAGAATGGATAAAAATCGCAAAGTTGTAGCAGGACACTGGCAGGACGAGGAAGTTCAGCGCCGAATTGGTGTCTGGACCAGAGCTGCAGCTGCCTGGGCGGATTCACAGGGAGCCAAATTTGTAAGATTCGGTGACAACATGCGCAATGTTGCAGTTACTGAAGGTGATAAGGTTGAAGCTCAGATGAAATTTGGTTATGAAGTTCACTATTATGGTATTGGTGATCTGGTTGAATATATTGAAGCTGTTGATTCGGCAGAAATTGCTGAGCTGATTGAAGTCTATAAACAGGAATATAATGTGCAGAAAGATCTGCTTGAAGGTGAAGGTAAAGATTCTTTAAAAGAGTCAGCCAGAATTGAAATCGGAATGCGCAAGTTTTTAGAAGAGGGAGATTTCAAAGGCTTTACTACTAACTTTGAAGATCTACACGGTATGAAACAGCTTCCTGGTCTGGCAGTTCAGCGCCTGATGAAGGATGGTTATGGTTTTGGTGGTGAGGGTGACTGGAAGACTTCTGCTTTAGTCAGAGCGATGAAGGTAATGGGTTATGGTCTGGAAGGTGGAACTTCCTTTATGGAATTCTACACCTATCACCTTGATCCAAAAGACACTAAAGTTCTGGGTGCACATATGCTCGAAATCTGTGAAAGCATTGCTGATGGAAAGGCTAATTTAGAAATGCATCCTTTAGGAATTGGCGGTAAAGAAGATCCAGCCAGACTTGTTTTTGATGTAGCTTCCGGCCCGGCTGTTAATGCAACAATAACTGATATGGGTAATAGATTTAGAATGATTGTTAATGAAATTGAAGTTGAGGCACCTGAGCATGAAATGCCTGAACTGCCTGTAGCCAGAGTCTTCTGGAAACCAGAGCCATCACTTAGAGAAGCAGTTGAATCCTGGATTTATGCAGGTGGGGCACATCATACAGGTTTTTCAAAGGCGGTTACCACTGAGCATTTAAGAGACTTTGCCGAAATAGCAGATATCGAACTGCTGACAATAGATGCTGAGACTAAAGTAAATGAATTCAAAAAGGAACTTAAGTGGAATGACATTTACTATAAATTAAAGTAAACAAAATTAATTTGATTAAAGTTATATTAACTGAGCAGTAAATATCTTAAATAAAGATATTTAAATAGATTTCTCATTAATAATTCTCTCCATATAAACGCTTTTTGACAGTAATATGAAGTACCCCCTTTTGAGCTGTTAAAAGTCGTTTATATGGTGGAATTAAATCTTGAATTACAGTTTTGGAGAATTTTGAAAGATTCTGGAGGGAGAAAAATGCTAGAAAAACTTAAAAAAGAAGTTTTAGAGGCCAATCTGGAATTACCTAAAAGAGGCTTAGTAACATATACCTGGGGTAATGTCAGCGGAATAGATCGAGAAAAGGGCTTATTTGTAATTAAACCAAGTGGAGTTGAATATGCTGAAATGACAGCAGATGATATGGTTGTTGTTGATCTTGATGGGAATAAGGTAGAAGGTGAATTAAAGCCATCTTCAGATACTGCAACCCATCTTTATTTATATAATCATTTTAAAGAAATTGGTGGGATTGTGCACACTCATTCCAGCTGGGCAACAAGCTGGGCTCAGGCAGGTAAAGGAATTCCGGCTTTTGGTACAACTCATGCCGATTATTTTTATGGAGAAATACCCTGCACCCGAAAAATGACAGCTGCAGAAATTGAAGGAGAATATGAAAGAGATACAGGTAAAGTGATAGTTGAGAGATTTGAAGGAATTGATCCAACTCAGAGGCCTGGAGTTCTGGTCAACAATCACGGTCCCTTCAGCTGGGGAACTGATGCAGCTAATGCAGTTCACAATGCTGTTGTAATGGAAGAAGTTGCTAAAATGGCTTACCGGGCTGTCAATTTAAATCCAGCCTTACAGCAGATTGATCAGGTATTACTGGATAAGCATTTTTTAAGAAAGCACGGTAAAAATGCCTATTATGGTCAGGAATAACGATATTTTTAGATGGAGGTTAAATAATGACTACAGCTAATCAGAAAGCTATAGAAAATGGAAATACAGTTTTAGGTATCGAATTTGGTTCGACCAGAATTAAGGCTGTGCTTTTAAATGGAGATAATAATCAAATCATTGCCTCCGGCAGCCACAGCTGGGAAAACAGCTATGAAGATGGAATCTGGACTTACAGTCTGGATGATATCTGGACAGGTCTGCAGGCGAGCTATAAAGATCTGGCTCAAAATGTGGAAGCAGAGTACGGAGTAAAAATAAAAAATATCGCCTCGATAGGTTTCAGTGCCATGATGCACGGCTATATGCCCTTTGATAAAGAAGGAGAGCTTTTAGTTCCTTTTAGAACCTGGCGTAATAATATAACAGAAGAGGCAAGCAGAAAATTAACTGAAGAATTTAATCACCCAATTCCTCAGCGCTGGAGTATTGCCCATTTATATCATGCGATTTTAAATAAAGAAGAACATATTTCAGAGATTGATTTTTTAACAACTTTAGAAGGTTTTATTCACTGGAAACTATCCGGGAAAAAGGTAATAGGAATTGGAGAAGCATCAGGTATGTTCCCTGTTGATGTGAAAACAAATAGTTATAACCAAAAGATGCTGGATAAATTTAGTGACTTAATTTCTGACTATAATCTTCCCTGGGAAATCAACGAAATTTTACCAAAACCACTGCTGGCAGGCGAAGAAGCTGGTAAATTAACTGCGGCAGGAGCAAAAATGCTGGATCCAACAGGAACACTTGAAGCAGGGAGCTTAATCTGCCCACCAGAGGGAGATGCTGAAACCGGAATGGTTGCAACAAATAGTGTTGCTCCCCGAACCGGTAATGTATCTGCAGGAACTTCGGTTTTTGCAATGGTTGTTTTAGAAGATGAATTATCCAAACCACATCCGGAATTAGATCTGGTAATGACCCCAACTGGTAAATTGGTGGCAATGGCTCATTCCAACAACTGCTCATCCAACCTGGATAAATGGATTAATATTTTTCAGGAAGCAGTTGAATCTTTAGGTTTTGAAGTAGATAAAAATACACTTTATGAAACTCTCTACAACAAAGCTTTGGTGGGTGATAAAGACTGTGGCGGCCTTCTAGCCTATGGTTATTTATCCGGAGAACATATAACGGGTTTTGAAGAAGGCAGACCCTTATTTACAATGGAATCTGACAGCAATTTTAATCTGGCTAACTTTATGCGGGTTAATTTACAGAGTGCCCTGGGTGCGATGAAAATGGGAATGGATATTCTCTTAAAAGAGGAAAATGTTAAACTTGATAAGATGCTCGGACACGGTGGTCTATTTAAAACCGAAGGAGTGGCTCAGAAGTTTATGGCAGCAGCAGTAAATGCTCCAGTTTCAGTAATGGAAACTGCTGGTGAAGGTGGAGCCTGGGGAATAGCACTACTTGCATCCTATCACTTAAATAAAGAAGAAGGACAGAGCCTGGAAGAATTCCTGAATCAGAATATTTTTACCGATCAGAATGAAAAGGTAATTAAGCCTGATCCGGACGATGTTAAGGGCTTTGAAGAATTCATGCAGCGCTATAAAGCCGGTCTGCCGATTGAAAGAGCAGCAGTAGAAAACCTAGATTAGTTTACAATTAATACCCCTTTAATTAACCTCAACTTAATTTGGTTGGGGTTAATTTGTTTAAAATGCAGGAAAAACAACATTAACGGTTAAGTATTAAAATGAGATAATTTAAGTCTTAAAAAAACTTTTTGATTTGTAAATATTAGGAGGTTAAGTTCAAAATGGATATTCAAAAAATTTCAGGTAAAAAATGTTCCTGTGGCAGAGTCCACCAGATCCCCATTAAAGATGTGCTAATTGAAGAAAATGCTTTAGATCAGGCAGCTGAATTACTTAAAAAGACTACTAATCAGCGGAAAATATATTTAACTGTTGATCAAAACACTAAAAAGGCAGCTGGAGCTGAGTTGAAAGAGAAGTTATTAAAGGCAGATTTTGAGGTAGTAGAAATTTTACTTAAAGAAAGAAAAGGTGATGATCATTTAGTTCCAGAGCCAGGAGCTTTATATAAAATCATCGAAAATATTGAGCATGACGGCTATGTGCTGGCCTGCGGCTCAGGTTCAATAAACGATTTAACAGCCTATGCTGCTCACAAAATGCAGCTTCCTTATTCAATTGTTGCTACCGCTCCTTCAATGGATGGTTATGCATCTTCGGTGTCTTCAATTACAGTTGATGGAGTTAAACAGACCTATAATACAACTCCACCAGAATTGATTATTGCTGATTTGAATATTTTAAAAGCTGCTCCCTGGAAATTAATTCAGTCAGGTCTGGGTGACCTGCTGGGTAAAGTTTCTTCACTACTGGAATGGAAACTGGGGGTTGCTATTTTTGATGAATACTTCTGCCAGGAAGCTTTTGAGCTGGTAGAAAGTTTTTTAAATGATCTCTTCAATAATTCCGAAAAAATTATTGCCCGCGAAAAAGAAGGGATTGAGATTCTAACTAAGGGTTTAATCTATTCCGGAATTTCGATGATGATGGTCGGCAGTTCACGACCTGCTTCGGGAACCGAGCATCATATTTCTCACTTTTTTGATATGTATGCCGGGATTTTTGGTGAGCATGTTCCTACCCACGGGATTAAGGTGGGAACAGCGGCCTTAATCAGCAGTGATTATTATTTAAAATTACTGGAAACTGATTTTTCTCAGTTTGAAATTACTCACAACCGGGAAGCAAGAGAAAAAGAAATTAAAGCAGCCTATCTCGATAAAGCTGATGGTATTTTAGAACTGCTTGATCAGCGCTGGGAGCATGATTTGATTACAAAAGATGACTTATTAGCTGCTGAAGCTGAGATTAAAAACAATATTCAGGAATTTAAGGAGTATCTTTTAGGTGTGGAAACTATCTTAGAAGATTTCGGCTTTTTTGAAAGAGAAGATGTCAAAAATTTAAATCGGGAATGGCTCAAAACAGCAGTAAATCACTGTTTTGAAATCCGCTTCCGCTATACGATTTCAACCCTTTTAAGACAGGTGGGGCTGCTTGATAAGTGGGGAGAAGAAGGAATAGCTAAACTGGAAGAAAAGTTAGCTTAAACAAATATATATTATTTAATTGAGTGCTGGAATTAAATATTTCAGCACTTATATTTTTTTTATGAAAAATTTATGTAATTAGTTAAAAATATTGTAGTAGAAAGTAAAAAAATTGTAGTGACTATTTATCTAAATTGTCTTAAAATTAACTTAAGTTAAATAAAATCAAAAAATGGGAGGAATAATTATCATGAAAAAATCTTTACTTATTCTTTTAGTTTCAACAATGCTTCTTATCTTTACTTTCTCTGCTGCGGCTGAGACTACAACTTTGACATTCTGGACTTTTCAGGAATTACATCAGCAGTTTTTAGAAAAAGAGGTTGCTCGCTGGAATGAAAATAATCCCGATAATCAGATTAATCTTGAAGCAACAGTTTATCCTTATGATCAGATGCACAACAAACTTTTAATTGCTCTGCAGTCTGGTGTTGGTGCTCCTGACATCGCAGATATTGAGATCAGTAAATTTGCTAATTATTTAAAGGGAAGCAGACCCCAGCTGGTGCCAATGAATGATGTTGTAGATCCAATCATGGATAAGATGATTGAAGCAAGATTTGCTAACTATGCTAAAGACGGCAACTATTATGGAATTCCTTTCCATGTTGGAGCAACTGTAATGTATTATAATATGGAAATGATGGACGCTGCTGATGTGGATATTGATGAAATTGTCAGTTGGGATGATTTTGTGGAAGCTGGTAAAAAAGTAAAAGAAGCCACAGGTAAGCCAATGACTACAGTTGAAGTGACAGAACAGTGGACTCTATATCCTATGATCAGTCAGATTGGCTCTGATATTTTTGCAGAAGATGGCAGTATTATTTTAGATAATGAAAAGAACGAAAGAGTACTGACCTTTATTAATGATCTAGTTCATAAACATGAAATAGCAGTTCCTGCTCCTGGTGGATTCCACCACTCTGAAGAATACTGGTCATTTATGAATGACGAAGGAGCTGCCTCTTTAATGATGCCTCTCTGGTATATGGGAAGATTTGTTCAGTATATGCCTGACTTAAAAGGTAAAATGGCTATTAGACCATTACCTGTCTGGGATGAAGGCGGAAACAGATCAGCCGGTATGGGTGGTACAGGTACTGTTGTAACAATTCAGAGTGATAAAAAAGAACTGGCTAAAAACTTTTTAGCTGAATCTAAACTATCAGTAGAAGCCTCCCATAAAATATGGACTGAACTCGGCTTTGATCCAGTGCGCTGGGAAGTCTGGGATGATCCAATTATGTCAGAACCAAATCAGTATACTAATTTCTTTAGAAATGAAGATATTTTTGGAATGTTATTAGACATTAGAGATGAAATTAATCCGACTATGATTACCGAGCAGTATCCAGGAGCAATTGATTTACTCAAGAAGAATGTTTCATTTAAAGTAATTAGAGAGCAGAGTCACACTCCAGCTGAAGCACTTAAAGAAGCTGCAGATGAGTTAAGACAATAATCTATAAAATTAAAACAAATTATTAAATAGGCTAAAAGGTTCGGCTCTAATCTTAAGAAAATTGAATGATTAAGTTGGATCTTTTAGTCTTTTATTAAGGAGAATTTCTATGCAGATACTTAAAAACTTTTATGAAAAATTTATTAATTCAAAAAAAGTAGCTCCCTATATTTTTGTATCTCCATTTGTCATTGTATTTCTAGTTTTTTATTTATATCCTATGATCTCAACGATAATTATGAGCTTTCAGGAAATTGGCTTTGGAGAAGCAGAATTTGTGGGTCTGGCTAATTACAAAAAATTATTTAATGTTCACTATAAAAACGCCTTACTAACAAGTACCAATTATACTTTCTGGACTATTTTGATTTTAGTGCCGCTGCCAATTGTGCTGGCAGTGTTTCTAAATAGTGATAAAACAAGATTTACTAATTTTTTTAGATCTTCTATTTTTATGCCGGCTTTAACCTCTGTAATTGTGGCAGGTATGTTTTTTAGGTATGCTTTTGGTGAGCAGAGCAAAGCTTTATTTAATACAATTATTGGTGTTTTTGGAATTGAACCGGTTACCTGGCTGCAGAATTCTATTCCGGCGATGATTGCCCTGGTTGTTTTATGTGTCTGGCGCTGGATGGGAGTAAATATTATTTATTTTTTATCAGGCCTGCAGAGTATTCCTGAGGAAATATATGAGGCTGCAGATATTGATGGAGCCAGCAGCTGGGATAAATTTAAGTATATTACCATTCCTTCTTTAAAACCTGTAATTATATATGTAATTACAATCAGTGTTTTTGGTGGTTACAAAATGTTTGCAGAAAGTTATGCCTACTGGCAGACAGCAACTCCCAATGACATCGGAATGACAATAGTTTCCTATATCTATCAGACTGGTTTTAATAACTTTAATATGGGTTTTGCCTCAGCCATTGGAATAACTTTACTGCTGATAGTATTAATAGTCAATGTAATTCAGCTTAATATTTTTGGATTGTTTAAAAAGGAGGAACAGTAATGTCAAAAGTAATGACAAGTAATAAAATTCAGGTTACAGCTATAATTCTGGTGCTTTCGTTTTTTGCCTTTTTTGCCCTGGCTCCATTTTTCTTTATGCTGATTTCCTCTTTTAAGCCAGGAGATCAGATTATTAAAAATGGAATAAGTGCCAATATTGATTTTGAAATAATGTCCCTGCAAAATTACAAGACATTATTTACAGAAAGAAGTGGAATTTACTTACACTGGTATAAAAACAGTGTTTTGATAACTACAATTCAGACTGCAGTAGCAGTGTTTTTAAGCTCCTGGGTTGGGTATGGACTGGCTGTTTATGAATTTAAAGGTAAAAATTTAATATTTATTCTTGTACTTGTTTTAATGATGGTGCCAATTGAGATTTTAATCCTGCCATTATACAAATTATCTATTACTTTAAGGATAATTGACAGTTATGCAGGTGTGATTCTGCCCTTTATTGTGCCTCCGGTTGCGGTATTCTTTTTCCGGCAGTTTGCAGTTGGCCTGCCGACTGAACTAATTGATGCAGCCAGAATCGATGGTGCTTCTGAATTTGGTATTTTCTTTAAAATTATGATGCCTTTAATGAAACCAGCTTTTGGAGCAATGATAATATTGCAGGCAATGTTTAGCTGGAATGCTTTTGTCTGGCCGCTGATTGTTTTACGTTCGAATGAAAACTTTACCCTGCCGATTGGGCTCGCTTCTTTAATTACTCCTTATGGAAGCAGTTATGATATGATTTTCTCCGGGGCAGTAATTTCAGTTGTGCCGATTATTATCTTATTTATGTTTAAACAGAATTCATTTATTTCCGGTTTAACTGTTGGAGGAGTAAAAGGATAAGAAGGAGAAGTGAAATTGGAGAAAAGAATAAAGCTTAATCAGCGAAATAGACTCGTTATTTTATTAGCAGCAGTATTAATGATTAGCCTGGTTTCTGGGAATTATGTTCTGGCAGCAGCCCCCCTGATTATGGAGGATCATTTTCAGATTAAAGAAGTTGAAAGACTTAAAATTAGAGCTGAAGCCGGGGAGAAAATATTGCTGCCGGAAAAGCTTGAAGTTGAATTTGAAAGTGGAATAAAAGCTGAGTTTCCTGTTGAGTGGAAGCAGAACGATAAGCGCAGCTATCAGCAGGGGGATTATCAGATAGAGGGTGAATTAGTTATCAGGGATTATCCCAACCCGCTCATTGAGCAGCGCGCTGATCCTCAGATCTATAAAGCTCAGGACGGCTACTATTATTTTATCGCTTCTTATCCAAAATATGACCGGATTATTATGAGGCGGGCAGAAACGATTAGCGCTTTAAAAGAAGCGGAAGAAAAAGTTATCTGGTGGAAGCATCAGGATAAGGAAATGAGCCAGCACATCTGGGCACCGGAGCTGCATTTTATTGATAATAAATGGTATATCTATTTTGCAGCCTCCAGAACAGATGCAATTTGGGCCATCAGGCAGTATGTGCTGGAAAATGATGCAGCCAATCCAATGGAGGGTCAGTGGACGGAAAAGGGTAAAATAGAAATGAATTTTGAAGAATTTACTCTTGATGCCACCACCTTTAGTCACCAGGATCAGAATTATTTAGTCTGGGCCCAGAAGAAATATGGTGATTCTAATTTATATATTGCAAAACTCAAGACGCCCTGGGAGATTGAAGGAAAACAGCAGCTGATTGCTGAGCCAGTTTACAGCTGGGAGAGGAAAGGTTTTAATGTTAACGAAGGACCGGCGGTAATTAAAAAAGGAGATAAAATTTTTATTACTTATTCTGCTAGTGCTACTGACAGTAATTATGCAGTTGGACTTTTAACAGCAAATCAGAGTGATGATTTATTAGATCCAGAATCCTGGTCTAAATACGGGGCGTCAATTTTTAAAAGTAGTGAGCTGACTGAAGAATACGGGCCGGGACACAACTCTTTTACTGTTGATGAAAATGGGAATAATATTTTGGTCTATCATGCCCGTCCTTATAAGGAAATAACAGGTGACCCACTTTATGACCCCAACCGTCATACCAGAGTTCAGCGTATTTTCTGGGACCAAAATGATAACCCGGTCTTTGGAATTCCCGGTTATAAAATTAAGAGAGATAGAAGTATTAGTGCAGAAATCAAAGTTGAATAAATAGGATTATTTGATTTATTAAGCAGTTATTTTTAATAAACACCACTTTACAACTTTTTATCATGCAGCATCCCTGAATGAAATAAAGCTGTGCAAACAATCCTTTAAATTCCCATAAATTTTGGTATTTTCGAAGTCTGATACGAAACTGCCTAAAATTA
>Ga0182238_1000608_pt1 | contig 10454 bp, 6 predicted proteins | sample hydfrates6_PW_90_FD_132439 | JGI IMG/M metagenome (GOLD analysis project Ga0182238, IMG submission 132439) | Subsurface microbial communities from deep shales in Texas, USA - hydraulic fracturing test 6_PW_90 | ecosystem: Environmental > Aquatic > Deep subsurface > Shale gas/oil reservoir >... | reverse complement strand
GAGAAAAGGGGATTTAATACAGGCAGGGGCATGCATGGAGCGGCTTCCCGGAAATTCATTTGGTAGAATTCAATAGGTCGGTGCCGGACGCTTTTGAAGCGGGTGAGCAGCAAAACTTGCAGGGGCTTAAAAGCCGGGAGGTTTATATGCTGAGGAAGTTTTTGGTTTTAAGTCTGGTCTTGTGTATGTTCCTGGTTTTTGGCGGCTCGGCCGCAGCCGGGGAGCAAAATCCGTTTGACGCGGGGGAGCTTAATAAATTTATAACCGATATACAGGATATACCGGGGCTCACAGCAGCAGGGCAGAAGGATATGGACTCCATGCAAAAGCAGGGGATGCCGGATATGCAGTCCATGCAGCTTTCAAGTTCCAAGATGCAGTCCAGTATCGAGAGCAAGGGCTGGGACACGAACCGTTTTTATTATGTCTATGGGCATGTTTTGGGAGTGGTTGCCCTGGAAAATGTGGACAGGATGACCAAGGAGGTCGCTCCTCAGCTGGCCGAGGCCATGCGCCAGATCCAGAACAATCCCCATATGTCCGAGGCCCAGAAAAAGGAGATCCTCACCCAGATGGGAGAAGGGATGAGTGAGGGCAACCAGGACTTAAAGAAAGTGCGCGAGGATATAAACAAAGAAGTCCCCAAGAGCGAACAGAGTCTTGTAAAATCCCGTTATGAGGATATATGCGAGGCCCTGGGCATGCCGGCCACCCCGAATATAAACGCCGGGAACTATTAGTCCGGATAAAGAAAGCCCCGGTGAGCCGGGGCTTTCTTTATTGGTTCATGTTCTCCAGGAATTTTTCCGGGGATATTGGATTGCCGTCCGAGTCGTACATGAAAAGTCCGGGAGCATCGTCTCCGGCCGGAGACGAAGGGGGATCACCGGGCGTCTCCATGGGCGGGACTTCCTGCGGATCGGGATGTTCGGCCCACAGGGGTGGTTCCGGAATGTCCGGGATAATGTCCGGGTTAATATGTTTCAAATAAGCGGGGGTGTAGGGTTCATTTCTTAGTTCATTATCGCTTTTGTGCCGGGTGAGATCGAATCCCCCGCGCAGGATTTCCGCCCGGGATTCGATATACATATAAACGTCGGTCCTCCCGGAATAATCAAGCCCCGCATCGTCCAGTTCCCAGCAGTCCGCCCTGGTCCCGGGATCCAGGGAAAAATCCCTTTCCATTGTGAATTCGTCGAATTCATCTCCCTCTTTGTTCAGCTTGCGGAACATTTGTCTGTATTTGTTTATGTGCATCAGCTCAAATTCTTTGCCCAATCCGTAGCAACCGCTGCTCATCATGGTCAAAAGCGGAACCGGAAACAGGTACTGGTCCAGATGCAGGGGGACTTCCACTTGCGGCATGGGCATGGCGGAATAGGTTACCCCGCAGGAATTGTCGGTTTTCATTTGTTTCGTATTAATGTTTATTTTGTAGCTGAAGGTTGCTCCTCCGCTTTGCATATTATTGAAGGACAGACCCTCGGCCGGATGCACCTTTATTTTGCTTTCCGGGTCGGGGATAAAATGGTGATAATATACGTCCAGGGTGGTGTCCGGACGGAGGGTATCCATTTCATGTTCCTGGAGATTCGGGGTGTATGCGTAGGATACCCGCCCGCAGTCGCTCTTTTCAAACCATCCGTTTACATATCTTTTTTGCTTGCGCGGGTTTTTGCTTGAAAGTCTCAAGCTTACGTCCTTTGCCTTGCCTATGTAGGATATTCTGGAACCGGTGAAGCCCAGTTCGGGCTGGTTGACCAGGGCTTCTTCCCTTTCCATAAACTGGGCCCGGAAAGTAAGCTCCATTTTTTCCCGGCCGGTTTCGGTTTCCCGGGTCTTTTGGTAGGAGCGTTCTCGTTCGCTTATGATGCTTAAATCCTTTTGGATATCGATTTCCCCGAGGACAAAGACCTCGATTTCCGGGAGGACGCTTACCCGGCGGATGCCTATCTTTTCTTCCTCCGTATAATATAGCGGATGTCCGTCCTCGTCTTCACCCAACAGATCCTCCGGAGTGTCCTCGCATATTCTGCAGACAACCTCGGCCATGCCCTGCGCATCCGGAGAGGCCCGGACCATAAGCTCACGGATTACTCCCTCGGTCCCCAGGGTGGGAATGATATCTTCCTTGCCGTGAGACAGTTGGCCGAAGGATTGCGGATCCAGTTCAAAACCGGTTGCTTCCACTGAGAACATAGGCTCGTCCTTGAAGTCCACCGCCTGGAACGTGACTTCTTTTTCCTCGCCGGGAATGAGCGCTATAACCGGTCCGCCCTTGACTTCTACCGGACAGCGCAGAGTCAATTTCGGGGTGTCCTCTATTTTGATTTTATCCTCGGGGAACATATTGGGATCACCGAAGGCGGAGATGACCCGCAACTCAGGCTCGGCCACGGGGCGGGCGCAGGGTACGCCGACTCCATTGCAGCTTTTGCTCCATCCCTGCATGTCGAATTCCTGCCCGGCATGGGACAGAGTCTCTTTTTCCGAGATTTCTATTTCCTCGGTTTTGCGTACTTGATCGCGCAGGCGCAGCCCGAGGCAATAAAAGGTGGATCTTTCCTCAACAGGGATGTCCCTGACCGCGCCCTTGAGCTTATCCAGATAAACCGTGACATTTTCCGGTGATGTGGCCTCGATTACATGCTTGTCCATAAAGATTTTGGCGCTGTTTATGGGCAGGCTGTCGCTGAGGATGTGGGCCATGGCGTGCAGGTCCAGTTTTACAGCTTCCAATTCCTGGATAAAACCCTCTTTATTCAGATCGACTCCGTGCGAGTTGGAGATAACACTTTCCCCATTGGCAAAGAGCTCCCATGTGATTTCCAGAAAATTTATATCCGAATGATAGTTCCAGGTCGTATGTACCCTAAGGGCGCCGGGAGTGGATATGTATATAAGCGGGGTGTCCGATATTTGTTGCGGCCCCGAGGACACATCCGGCAGGTACAGCCGGGCAAGCTCGGTGGGTACTTCCGAACTGTCTCCCTTGAATTCCGTGGTCAGCTGGATGTGTACTCTCGGCTCGCATTCGGCCGGGGAGGGTTCAGGGGAGAAAAAAACAAAAGCCGCGATAACGGCCAAAATCAAAAACAGGCCGGCAGGGATACGCATGACAAAACCCCTTTTTGTCTTTTGCCTATCCCATAATAAAGGCCGGGTAAAGTACCCGGCCTTTATTTGTTTTTTGAGATTCAGAGAAAATCAGTCCGCCATGGCCTCTTCCATGCCCGCGGCCCGGGAGGTGCAGACCATGTTCCGGCCGCTGTTCTTGGCCAGATAAAGGGCCCGGTCCGCGTGCTCGATCAGGTCCGCGGCCGGGAACAGGGAGCCCGGCTCCATGGAGGTGATTCCGATGCTTACGGTGAGCCGGATTATATGCCCCTGGTGTTGGAGCTTTAATCCGGCTATTTTTTTGCGCAGCCTGTGGGCCAGAAACCAGGCCTGGTTTTCCGTGGTTTCCGGAAGGATAACCGCGAATTCCTCTCCTCCGTACCTGGCCGGAAAGTCGGTTTCCCGCAGTGTGTTTTGCAGTATTTCCCCGATCTTTTTCAGGGCCAGGTCCCCGGCCTGATGGCCGTGTTTATCGTTAATATTCTTGAAATAGTCCAGATCCAGCATGAGCAGGCTCAGGGTGCTGCCGTGCCTTTGGTGCCTCTTGATTTCTTCTTTTAACCTGCCGTCAAAATGGTGACGATTGTAGATATTGGTCAGTCCGTCATGATCGGCCCGGATGCGAACTTTTTCGTACTTCAAGGCATTCAGGGCGGCCAGGCCGAGATGGTTGCCGGCGTTGTGGATGATCTGGACCTGATCCTTGCCCAGATCCGAGGCCTCGTCCGTAACCAGGAGAATCAGTCCCAGATTTTCCGGACCGGATTTAATGGGAATCATGATGGTTTTGCCCGGCTGCGGATATTCAAGATGGATGTGTTCCTCCGTGAAGTAGCCGGTCTTGTATTCCCGGACTTTTTCTCCGCTTAGTTTTGTCGCCGCTTCAAGCAGAGAGGAAGTCCACTGGGTTTCTTCAGCGCTTTTGTGGAAGCGGGGAATATATACGCTGGCCTGCATGAGTTTTTCCGAGGTGTCCCAGAAGATGCCCATAGTACACTTGGCATTCAAAAGTTTTTTGAATTCTTCGTCCGCCAGGGACATGATTTCCATTATATTCATGGTCTGGGCGGCCTTGGTCAGGATGCGGTTGATGAATGTAAGCTGGGAGCTCTTGCGGGCCAGAAGTTCCCTTTCCAAAGCGATCTCCCTGGCCATGCGATATATATCCGCATACAGCTCATGTACCTGCGCGGCTTTTTCAATCAATCCGTCGATTTCCTCGCCGGAGACCGGCAGATGGATAAATCCCAGAAAAGAAGAGGGTATATTCAACCCGGCACTCATTTTTTCCCCGTTTTCCGCCACCAGGGCCAGCTGGATTTCGTTTTCATCTATTATTTTTTGTTCTTCCCCGGAAAGACTGTTCCATTCCCGGATCGGAGTAATGAGTATGCCCGGGCTGTCGAACTGGATGTGCCTGTTCAGGGAAGACAGGCCCGGATTCAATATTTTGACCGGGCTTTTTTGCGGCAGGAGAGAAGAGATTTCTTCCCGGATGGCGTTTTTTGTCCTCAAAAACAAAATCACGGGGGCCGTATTGCTTTTCTTGTGCATATAAACTCCTTGGCCTTTCTTACTTGCGGCTGTATTTTCCATTTCGGGCCGGGCAAATATATTTTTGCCGGGTTTTAGTTCCCTGCGATCAGGTTCGGATCACGCCGGACTTGCCATTCATGAAACTAAATGCAAAAAAGAGGCCGAAATTACAATTTATATCAATGAACACGGTGGCTTTATGCATAAAAAGATCTGGGCCAGTCTGGATTGTTTTTTGGAACAGGGGGCGGTGATGGGCAGGAAAGTGGCCAACCGGGAGTTTATAAAGGCCCTGTTCCAGGCGGATCCTTTTGATGAATATCATTTTTTTCCGGCCAGTTATAAGCATTTTCAGAATCTTTTGACCTGGGCCGCGGAGAATTTTCCCCGGGTAAAACCGCGCCTACGTTCCTATTCCCGACTGGACCTGCCCGAGATGTTGGGCAGGATCGATTACCACTGCTTTCACTTGTCCGATTGCATCAATTATCCGGCCGGCATGGCCCGTCTGCGCAACAAGTATGCCGGGCAAATTTTTCCGGTGACTTCGGTTACCCACTCCTTGAGCTACAAGGATTATTGGAGCGGTTTTCTGCGCCATCTGTGGCCGGGAAGCACATCCCGGGACTGTGTGGTGTGCACTTCCCGGGCCGGGATGGAGGCGGTCCGCGCATATTATGATTCGTCGCGGAGTTTTTTTGCCCCGGATGAATCTTTAAATGCCCCGTTGCTCAGGCACATACCTCTGGGGCTGGACCGGGGAAAATATGCCGCCATGGACGCCGGGATGCGCGGACAGGCAAGGGAGCGGCAGGAAATGGGCCGGGCCGATATATGCATTGTTGTCCTGGGGCGGATATCCTATTATTCCAAGATGGATTTCATCCCGCTAATCCGCAGTTTGCAGTCCTGTCTGTCCGAACCGGGCGTGCAACCCTCCGGAATACATTTATTTTTGGCCGGGGGGATGGAGGAAAAGGACCAAATCGGCGGGTCGCTTAAAAATCTGGCCGCAAATGCGGGAATAAATCTGCGCATAATCCCCAATCCTTCGGAAGAAAAGAAGCTGGAAATACTGGCTGTGGCGGATATTTTTGTCTCCCTGGCGGATAACTATCAGGAGACTTTCGGGATAACCCTTTTGGAAGCGGCGGCTTCCGGACTGCCGGTAATCGCCTCGGATTTCAACGGATACAGGGACCTGGTGGAGCACGGCAAAAGCGGTTTTCTCGTGTCCAGCCGCTCTCCCGCGGAATCCGGATTTTTGAATGATCTGGCTCCCATCCTCCCGGACAGTCAGGTGCATCTATTGCTGGCCCAGAATGTTTGCCTGGATATGCGGGAGATGACCGCCTGTTTGAAAAGGCTTATAAGGGATGAAAATCTCAGACGGGAAATGGGCAGGCACGGGCGGGAGAAAAGTAAAAAATACGACTGGTCCGAGGTGATCGGGCAGTATCTGCGACTATGGGATGAGCTGTGGCAGGCAGAGGGACAATGGGAAAAAATACGAAAGGAGGATGCTCGTCCTTTGGGTATCGATTATTCCCGGATCTTTTCCGCATATCCGTCGCATGTATTGACCGGGGAGGAAAAATTGGTCTGGAGCGAACTCGGGGAGTCGGTATACAGGCAAAAGGATTTTCCGGTCGTTTATGCCGGGATGGAAGAGCTGGTCCGGGCGGAAAACCTTCGGCTGCTTCTGTTCCTGACCCGGAATCCGACCCGGATGGATTATCTTTGTTCCAGACTGCAGACGGCTGCTTGTGTTTCCGCGGAAAAAGCGCGATATTTCGTGGTATGGGCCCTGAAGCAGGGCTATGTACGCGTTGAAGAGTAAATGCGGGTCGTCCTCTCCGGCTCAGGCGCTTATTTTTTTTAAAAGACTTCTGGCGTTTTTCATCTCCGGATCGAGTTTCAAAGCCATTTTTACGTATCTTTCCGCTTCCGGTATCTTTTTCATTTTGAAGTGGGTGAATGCGATCTGGTAGGATACGCTGGGGTAGTTGTCCAAAAGCTCCGGTTGCAGGTCGACCGCCTTTTCAAAACTCTGGAGAGCCCGGTAGTAATGCTCGCCCTGCAGGTAGGCCGTGCCGATATTGTAGTATAGGCCGCCGTCCATGGGGGCTATTTTCAGGGCCTGCTGATAATACTCAATGGCTTTCTGCCATTTGCCCTGTTGCCGGAGGTTGATGCCCATCTCATTGAACATCCACAGATCTTCCTTGCTCAGCATGTCTCCTTTGGAGTCGATGGCCCGGGCTATGAATTCCGTGGCCATCTCCGGCCTTTTGTCCCTGGTGCTGCGGGCGATATCCATGAGCACGGCGGAAAGCATGTCCGCTGCCTGCTTTTGCACCTGGCGCACGGCCTGATCAAAAAATTTTTGGGCCTCGTCGTCTTCGTCCTGTTCCAGGTAGGTCTCGCCGATCTTGATCTTGCGCTTGTGGTTCAGCGGGGATAGATTGTCCAGTTTTTTCAAAAATTTCAGTTTGTTGTCCGTGTCTTGTTGGGCCTCGTACAGTTCCACCAGTTTGTGCAGGGGCTTTAGGTACATTTTGTTTTGATTTGCCGCCCGGATGTAAAAATCCTCGGCTGCGGCGATATCGTTTTTCCGGAAGCTGATATCCCCCTTGAGCATCAGGCCGGCGGCGCTTTCCGGCTTTTCTTCCAGGACCTTGTCCGCCATTTCATCCGCCTTTTCCAGATCTCCCTTTTCCAGAAATTCCTTACATTTTTCTATTTTCTGGGATAAATTGGTGTTGGGTTTGACCGTGAGGGCCACCTTCTGGATGATGGCATTGACCGAGGCCGGTTTGACTATGACATTGTCCGCGCCCATCTCGTACATATGGACGATAGAATCCCGGGAAACCTCATTGGTCAGGCAGATCAGTTTGCATTTTTCCTGGAACGTCTCTTTTAAAGAGGAAAATTCCAGGACATTGTTCTTGTCCTCTGTCTTGGCCTCGATAAAAAAGATGATCGTTTTGAATCGCTTGATATTTTTCTCCGCCTCCGCCACCGCCGTGGTAAGGCCGTGGTGAATAAAAAGGTATCCCTGTTCCTGTCCCAGATATTTGAAGCAGGTCTTAATTGTTCTCTGGATGGTCACGTCCGGGGTGATCAGAAACATGCACCCCCCCATGTTGAGGAAAAAATGGCGGAAGATCTGGTCGTATATATTGCTATTTTCTTTATTCATGGGCTAAGTCGCTTAAGGGATTAAAAGAAATCAATTGTCCGTAATTTAATTATTGTGCTCAATCGGCGGGTTTTAGTCAACCGCTTCCGAATCGGGGAAGCGGGGCGGCAAATCCATAAAGAGGCATTGAAATCTTGTGAAAAATAGGTAAGAAGACAGGCAGCAGTATTTTAGGAGGGGGAGGCAGCCTTTGATTCTCAGGACCCCGGGGACGGTTTCGTGGTCTTGAATGGCTGAGTGATTTTTTATGAACAGGGCAATAGGCAGTTTGTTTTTAAATTATTTCCCGGAGACTTATATCCGGGGTGTTTTGAGGTGGCCGGTGACATCAGGCAGGCCATATGCGTGGATGATCCGCAGGGCGGGTGTTTTCACGGCTTTTGCGGCGCTTTTTTTTGTTTTTCCTTTCCCCCGCTGCTTTGGCCGGGCAGAAGGAGGATATTGTTCTGGGCATGTCCGGGGCCTTCAGCGGAGCCACCCGGAGCCTGGGGATCGAGCTCTACCGCGGGGCCGAAGCCTATTTTTCCAAGATAAACGAGCAGGGCGGCATACACGGGCGGAAAATAAGGATTGTGGCCTATGACGACGGGTACAACCCCGGGCCGGCGGTGCAAAATACCATAAAGCTCATCCGGGACAACGATGTATTCGCCCTTTTCAATTATGTAGGCACTCCCACCACCACCCGGATTCTTCCCCTCCTGGCCAAATTTTCTTCCCGGGATATTTATCTTTTCTGCCCCTTTACCGGGGCCAACCCCATGCGTCAGCCTCCGTATGCCGAATATGTCTACAATCTCCGGGCTTCCTATGACCAGGAAGTAAAGGCGCTGGTGGACAATTTCGTGCGCATGGGAAAAAAGAGGATAGCGGTTTTGCATCAGGTGGACGCCTATGGCCGGGGCGGATGGCAGGGCGTGAAAAAAGCCCTGGATGAACACGATTTGAATATAGTTTCCGAGGCCACCTATAAAAGAGGGGCCCCTTTTGAACAGGATTTCTCCCCCCAGGTGGAGATCCTAAAAGCGGGAGATCCGGACGCGATTATCTGCATAGCCTCCTATGCGGCCGCCGCCGGGTTTATACGCGACGCCCGCGGACAAGGTCTGGATGTACCCATTGCCAATATTTCCTTTGTTGATTCCAGGCGGATGCTCAGTCTGCTGCGCCGGGCGGAAAAGGAGGATGGTGCCGATTACACCCATAATCTGGTCAACTCCCAGGTGGTTCCTTTTTACGGAAACAAGAGACTTCCGGCGGTGGAGGAGTACAAGCACTGTATGCTTGAATACAATCCGGGGGTCCCGGAGAAGTTCAGCTGTCCGGGTTATGACATGCAGGGGTTTGGAGCGGTCAGTTTCGAGGGGTTTTTGAATGCCAAGCTGGTAACCGCCCTGCTGCGCAAAATGGGTCCGGATCCGGTGCGGGGGGACATACCCGGGAAAATGGCTCGACTTTCCAACCTGGATCTGGGGTTGGGGGAAAACGTAGATTTTGCTCCGTTCAAGCATCAGGGACTGAATAAAGTATATTTCATTACTTTTGACAAAAATGGAATACTTCCGCTGCGGGATTTCAGCGAGGTGGTTAAGTGATAATCTCCCGGCTGTTCAAAAAAACCCTTTTGGTGGTGCTGGGCATATTTCTGGTTATCGGGATCCTTTCCTCGGCTTTTTCCGCCTGGGTGCTGCGGGAACAGCTGGTTGACGACTATGTCTCCAGGGCGGAAAGCATGGTGGGAACCATATCCGTTTCCGTTCCCACGATCTTTTTGAAGCGGGAAGCGGCCAGTATCCAGTCCATAATCGATCAATACCTGGAAGAAAAAGGGGTGGGTTATGTGTATGTTCTGGACGATGAAAAGGAAATCATAGCCCATACTTTCACCCCCACCGTCCCTCCGGATATTCGAAAGACCGTGACCGAGACCAGTTACCAGCGCATAGTTCAAAAACGGGTTTATTTAAACGGGCGGGAATATATTGATGTAGGCGGGCCGGTCCTTCTGGGTGAAGGTGGTTATGTGCATATCGGGATGAAGATGCAGACCATAAACAATATCATCCTGAAAAATCTCTTGACCATCCAGTCCTTTAATATATTTCTGTTCCTTCTGAGCGTCGGCTTTTTGTACGCGTTTATGGACAAGATCTCCCGGCCGCTCATGCAGCTTACCGACTACGCCCGGAAGCTGGCCAAGAAGGACTTTTCCGCAAAAGTGGATATCCAGTCCCGGGACGAGGTTGGTGAACTGGCCCATTCCATGCAACATATGGGACGGGAATTGGCCGGTTTCGTGGACAAACTGCAGAAAGCGGTGAATAACGCCACCCAGGAACTTCAGGAGACCCTTGCCTACCTGCACGCCATTCTGGATAATCTGGCTGACGGGCTTGTGGTTACGGATGAAAACAGAAATATTGTCCGCTATAATCTGGCCTTTAAAAACATATTTGAAATCAGCAAAAAGAACCTTGTTGATTCCGGTCTTGGGGAATATGTCCCGCAAGAGCTGACCGCGAAATTTTCCGAGGATCCTTTTGAGGAAATTCAGCGGATTGATTTTGTCTTCAAGGACCGAGAAGGGCAAAAAAGG
>Ga0182238_1000607_pt1 | contig 10455 bp, 11 predicted proteins | sample hydfrates6_PW_90_FD_132439 | JGI IMG/M metagenome (GOLD analysis project Ga0182238, IMG submission 132439) | Subsurface microbial communities from deep shales in Texas, USA - hydraulic fracturing test 6_PW_90 | ecosystem: Environmental > Aquatic > Deep subsurface > Shale gas/oil reservoir >... | reverse complement strand
ATTTTACCATAAAACCAAGAGGAGATTCTATTTTTTTATTCAAAAAAATTTGAACTAGATTTACTGTTTAAAGACTATCATAACTGGATTCGGTATTTTTACTTGCCGAATTCAAGTTTAAAGTAATTATTAATAACTAGGTGGTGCATAAATGAAGATTGCTATTGCTTCTGACCATGGTGGATTTGCCCTTAAAGAAATATTGAAAGAAAAATTGGATAAAGATAATATAGAATTTCAAGATTTTGGAACATATAGTGAAGATTCGGTTGATTTTGGTCCTTTTGCCAAAAAAACAGCTGAAGCAGTTGCAGAAGGTAAATTTGAAAGAGGAATTCTAATTTGTGGTACCGGTATTGGTATGTCAATTATGGCAAATAAAGTTAAAGGGATCAGGGCTGCGCTTGTTCATGATGTATTTTCAGCTGAGGCTACCAGAGCTCATAATAATTCTAACCTAATAACTATGGGGGCAAGGGTTATTGGGGAAGAATTGGCTAAGAAAATAATTGAAGTCTGGTTAAATACTGAGTTTGATGGTGGTAGACATCAGAGAAGAATAGATTATATTACTGAATTTGAAAAAAATTAATAGAGGGAGGATATATATGGGCGAAAGTTATGTTGCAAATATGATTAAGATGTTTTTAGGTCCTCATGGAAGATATTTGTCTGAATTTTATCTACAGTACCAACTGATTATAAATGGACTTATTCTATCTGGATTAATTATTAAGAAAGCTAAAGATTATCTTCATGATTCTTAATTATAATCCTGTATTTTCCAAATAGATAGTTATGGAGATCTTTTTCTAATGGATATCGAATTTAATTTGATTTTATTAAACTAAAAAAAATACAAATTTTAGTTATTTGACAGAATAGATGGGCAAAAAAATTTTCTAAATAGTTGTTTGAGATTTGATTAGGGGGATTAAATTGAAAAGAATTGGTGTGTTGACAAGTGGGGGAGATGCTCCAGGCATGAACTCTGCTGTAAGATCAATTGTTAAGACCCTTATAAATAAAGGGGCAGAGGTTATAGGTATTAGATGTGGATTCATTGGTCTTTTAAAAATGAAGTTTACTAAATTAGACGTGATGGATGTAGACCATATTAGTTCTGATGGTGGTACTTTTCTCAAAACTGGTAGAACAGATAAATTTAAAACTGAAGCAGGAATTAATTTAGCAGTTAAAAATATCAAGAAGATGGGATTAGACGGCTTAATTATAATTGGAGGTAATGGCTCAATAATGGGAGCTAAGAAACTTGCAGAAAAGGGGGTTAAAGTTATTGCTGTTCCAGGCACAATCGATAATGATATTGCTGGTACCGATTATAGTATTGGTTTTGATACAGCTTGTAATGTTGTAATAAGTTCTGTCGATAAAATTTTGGATACTGCTTATTCTCTTGTAAATGAAAATCCAAGAGTCTTTCTGATAGAGGTTATGGGAAGAAAATCTGGGGATATAGCCATTCATTCTGCGCTGTCAGGTGGGGTAGATGAATTTTTAGTTCCAGGTAAAGAATTAAATTATAAAAAGATAATCAGTAATTTAGAAAAAAAGTTTGTCAGAGGTAAAGAACATGCAATTATTATCATGGCCGAAGGTGTTGGAGATAGTGAAATTATAAAAGAAAACTTAGAAATGGAGCTTGGTTTTAAGGTGAAGAGAATTTTATTGGGGCATTTGCAGAGGGGAGGTAACCCAACTGTATTTGATAGAACACTTGCAGCCAGGTTTGGCTATCAGGCGGTTCAGAGTATTTTAAATAGTTACGGTAATTTTATGGTTGGAATTCAGAACAGCAGTATAGAATTAAAAAAAATTGAAGATATTGATGAAAAAGACAAAGAGTTTGATCACGAAACTTATGAATTATGTCGGGTACTCTGTCGCTAATTTAACAATATAAGTAAATCAAAATGTAATAAAGGGGCTGTTTAAGAATGAAAGTAGAAATTGCATCTTCACTTCTGGCTGCTGATTTTAGCAAAATGAGTGAAGAAGTTAAGTTAGTTGAGAATTCAGATTATCTTCATTTTGATGTAATGGATGGAATATATGTGCCAAATATTACATTTGGTCCTCCAGTAATTAAATCTTTAAGACCACATACGGATTTGCCTTTTGACACTCATTTGATGATTACAGAACCACAGAGGTATATAGAACAGTTTGCTGAAGCAGGTTCAGACTTGATAACAGTTCATTTAGAAGCTACTGTTCATATTCATAGAGTAATCCAGATGATTAAGAATTTTAATATTAAAGCAGGTTGTTCACTAAATCCGGCTACACCACTAGAAAACTTAGAATATTTACTGCCAGATCTTGATCATGTATTAATTATGTCTGTTAATCCAGGTTTTGGAGGTCAGTCATTTATACCTCAGATACAGGCTAAGATAAGAAAGTTGAAAAATATTATAGAAACTAAAGGTTATGATTGCAAGATTCAAGTTGATGGTGGTATTAAAACCCATAATATCAAGGAAATCATTAATGCAGGTGCTGATATTTTGGTTGCAGGATCTGCAATATTTGGAGCGCCAGATCCTCGAGAGGCTATTGAAAAAATGAGAAAGATTAGTCAGAGGGTTAAAATATAACGAATAGAATGAGAGGTGTTAATATTGGCTCAAGAAAAAAATGTAAGTGTTACAAATGAAACAGGCTTACATGCTAGACCAGCATCACAGTTTGTCCAGATGGCAAGTCAGTATAATGCAGATACTCAGATTATTTTTGATGGTAAAACAGTTAATGCAAAGAGCATTATGGGAGTTATGAGTCTTGGTATTGTTAGGGGGAGTCAGATAAAAATACAATCAAAAGGGGAAGATTCTGTTGAAGCTGTCGCTGACTTGGCTGAATTTATAGAAAAAACTCTTCCAGAAGAAGATCATTAGTATTTGATAAAATTTATACTGGAATAATTGTTATAAAAATACTGGTAAAAAAGTAGAGAAGATTAAATCGAGGTCTATAAAAAACTTGCAGAAACACTCAACTATTTTTGGGATATAGATTAATCAGATTACGAAACTCGCTGAGGGGCGAGTTTTTATTATTTTAGGTAAAAAACAACTGCAGCTGGAAAGGAGATAATTATAACCAATGCCATTGATATAACTTTCAGCAGTCGGTAAAGGAAATACAAAAAGATGTGATCGAATTGCTTGAGCCGGAGGAGTGGTAGAACTATTTTAATTTATAAATCATATTAATTTTAAAAAAATTATATTTTTTTGCAGGAGATTTTGATTTAGTGTTGAATTAATTAATTAGGTTAACTAATAAATAAAAAAATAGGTGATTTTGATGACAAATTCAAGGCATAAATCTTATAAACCATTGAATATCAGACACGAAAATATAAAACAATTGATTAAACTACTAAAAAATTCGAAAAGAAAACTATCCAGAGCAGATATTGCAAGAGAACTTTCTTTAAGCACTCCGAGTGTCTCATCTATTGTAAGTGTTTTAATAGATAATAATATAATAATTGAAACAGATGATGAGAATATTGGGAACAATGTCGGCAGAAAACCAATTTTACTTAAATTAAATGAAGATTGCGGCTATCTGCTGGGTGTATTAATTTCTGAAAAGAAAATAACAATTGCACTGGCTAATTATTTAGGTGAGGTAATAAAAAATGAAAGTTTTTATTATAAAGACAATGATAAAAAGTGCTTGGGGTTTCTAATTGACAGTATTGAATATCTTTTAAAAAAACATCAGATTAATTTAGATAAATTATTGAGTATCAGTATTTCTTTTCCCGGGGTATATGATCATGATGAACAGGAAATAAAATTTGCACCTCACAGTGGCGACTGGCAAAATGAGCCAATTATTAGGCGTTTAAATGAAGAATATAAATGCCAGGTTAAAATGGAGAACAATGTAAATACAGCTGTACTTGGTGAAAAATGGAAGGGAAAGATAGCAAAGAAAAATAATGCAGTATATTTGAAACTGGGTAATGGAATTGCAGCAGGAATTATTATTAATGGACAGTTATATCGTGGTTATAATAGTCTGGCAGGGGAAGTCGGTTTTTCTGTAACTAGTTCTAAACAATTAACAGATAAGATTACTGATAGTGGTTCTTTTGAGCAGAGATTTAATACTGATACAATGCTTGAAAAAATAAAGAAAGATTTTGGAATTGAAGTTTCAGAATTTAATGAGTTAAAGACTATAGTTAAAGATAATCCAGAACTGAGTCGATATATAAACAATGTTAATCAAAATATTAAGATGTTATTAATCAATCTAATAAGCATTTTAAATCCAGAAGTAATAGTTATCGGAGGAGAATATAGTCAGATAATTGATGATTATATTGATGATCTTAAGTTACAGATTTTAAAAAATGTTCCATTTGCTTCTGAAATCTTGGTATCTGAATTAAAAGATGAGGTTTATGTTCTGGGAGCAATAGCAAACTCTCTCCAGAATCTTGAAAGAGAATTAATAAAAAAATATTTTATGGAGTGATTAAATTGGATGTTTTAAAAAGCGATTCACTGGGTTATAAGATGATCTTTTCTAATCAGCGATGGGGAGTTGGATATAAAAATTACTCCCCCCAGCAGGACCTGGTCTGGCAGAGACACTTTGAGAGTGATGAAGGGTTTATACTCTTATCAGGAAAATGTTGTTTATTAACTAAAAATAAGGGGAAGATAAATATTAACTGGTTGGAAAAGTCAAAATTTTATCTGGTAAAAAAGAATGAATGGCATTTTAACCTTATGTTTAAAGATGCTGAAATATTTATAGTTGAAAATAATGATGTAAGTGAATCAAATACTGAAAGCATAAGGCTTACAGAATCTGAACAAGAATTTTTGAAAGAAAATGAAGAAATAACAGATTTATTAAAACAAATTTCCTAATATTATAGCAGGGGGAGGTAAAATATGCTGCAGTTATTAAATGCTGATCTGATAACACCATATCAGATCAAAAAAGCGAATCTTTTAATTGATAATAAAAAAATTATTAGTATTGATAATTCTGTACATCATGATGCAGAAACTATAGACTTAACTGACAAATATATAGCGCCCGGTTTTATTGATATCCACTTACATGGGGGTGGAGGGGCTGATTTAATGGATGGTGATGTAGATTCCATTTTGAAAATTGCTGAAAGTCATATTAAATATGGCACCACTAGTTTTTATCCTACAACTTTGACTGCAAAAGATGAAGAGTTATTTGAACTATTTGATAATTTAGAAATAGCAATATCAAAAAATAAAAAAGGTGCCCAGATTATGGGGCTCCATCTAGAAGGACCATATTTATCTGCTAATCAAAAAGGAGCTCAAGACGAAAGATTTTTAAAAAAACCAATTGCAGAGCATTATAAAAAAATTATAAAAAGCTCAGATTATATTGCGCGAGTTACCGCAGCACCAGAAATACCAGGAGCTTTAGAATTAGCATCTTTTTTACAGAAAAAAGGTATTATTGCATCTATTGGGCATACTGATGCAGAATATCAGGATATGCTCAGGGCGCTTGAACATGGATATAGTTTACTTACTCATTTTTATTCGGGTATGAGTTCCTTAAAAAGAGTAAATGGATCAAGAGTACTTGGAGCTGTAGAATCAGGATATTTATTTGATGAATTTAATGTGGAAATTATTGCAGATGGATATCATCTGCCACCTGAATTATTAAAATTAATCTATAAGATAAAAGGAGCAGACAGTATAGTTTTAGTGACTGATGCTATGCGTGCTGCAGGAATGCCGGAAGGCAAGTCTATTTTAGGTAGTTTAGAAAATGGTATAGAAGTAATAATTGAGGATGGAGTTGCAAAGATGCCGGATCGTCAAGCTTTTGCAGGAAGTGTTGCAACAATGGACAGACTTGTTCGAAATATGATTAAATTAGCAGATGTTCCCTTAACTGAAGCTGTTAAAATGGCCACACTTACTCCAGCAAAAATAATGGGTATTGCTGATAAGAAGGGGACCATTTCTGAGGGAAAAGATGCTGATTTAGTTATTTTAAATAAAGAATTAGAAGTTGAAAGTGTTATTGTAGAAGGAAATATAAGATATCAGAAGAAATGAGAATTATTTTTTAATTAATTAGTTAGTTAACCTAATTAATTAAATATTAAGGGAGGTGATGCTACAAATTAAAGTTGGTATGGGGTTTTTATGGTCTTTAGTAATTTTCAAAACAAACTTATGGGGGTATAAAAAAATGAAGAAAATTTTAGCTTTGTTTTTCGTATTTGCTTTATTATTAACTTTTGGACAGACTGTTATGGCTGAGACAATCACTTTAAAACTTGCTGAGAATCAACCTGCTGATAATCCAGTAACCAAAGCTGATATTCGTTTTGCTGAACTAGTTGAGGAAAAAACAAATGGTGAAGTTGTTATTGATGTACATTATGGTGCTACTTTAGGACAGGAAGCAGAAACAATTTCTATGGCTCGTATTGGTGTTTTTGCAATGGCAAGAGTAAATGCCGTACCACTGTCAGAAGTTGTAAGTGAAGTTGGAGTATTTAATCTTCCTTTTATTTTCAGTAACTATGAGCATCTCTGGAATGTACTAGAAAGTGATGTTGGAACAGAAATTAATAGCAAACTAGAAGATGTTGGTCTAGTAGGACTTACCTGGTTTGAATCTGGTTTCAGAAGTTTTTACACAACTGAGCCTGTTGCAGAACTGAGTGATCTTGAAGGAATGAACATAAGAGTTCAGGAAGCTGAATTACCAATGAAAATGGTGGAGCTTCTTGGAGCAAACCCAACACCAATGCCTTATGGTGATGTTTACAGTGGGTTACAGACTGGTGTAATTGATGGTGCAGAAAATGATTATGTAAGTTATTATACTTCAAGTCATTATGAGGTTGCTCCATATTATGCAGTAGATAATCATATACATCCACCAGCAATTATCATAATGAATAAAGCTAAACTTGAAAGTCTTTCTAAAGAACATCAGCAGGCAATAATGGAAGCTGCAGAAGAAGCAAAAGAATTTGAAAAACAGGAAATGAGAGCTTTCCAGAATGAATCTAAAGCAAAAGTATTAGAAGCTGGAATAGAAATTACAGAAGTAGATACATCAGAGTTTCAGGAAGCAGTAATGCCACTTTATGAAGAGTATCCTGAACTCCAGGATTATATTGATAGAATTATTGAATTACAATAAACACTTATTTATAGGTATAATCCTCTGCAAAGGGGATTATGCCACTTTAAATCTGGGGGTAAGCTTATGCCAAGAAAATTGTTAAATCAAATTTATGAAGGTATTTATAAAATTATAACTTTCATCTGTATTTCATCATTAATAGTTTTAGTAGCTTTAGTCTTTATATCAGTAGTTATGCGCTATGTATTTAGTTCTCCAATTCGTGGTGCTCAGGAATTTTCGATATATTTATTATTATGGTTTGGATTTCTGGGAATCATTAAAGGTCATAGAGATGGAAATCATATTAGCATAACTTTTTTTGTAGACAAGTTACCTGTAAAAGGGCAAAAAATAATGAATTTATTTTCAGAATTAATGATTATGCTGTTTAGTGCAACAATGTTTTATCAGGGCCTTAAGTTATATGAATACAATATAATTAGCCCATTACCTGCCACTAATATTCCTTCAAGAACACTGGCTGTTTTAATAAGTATAGTAGGGATAATGTTAGTAATACAGAGTACTATCAAAATGTTTTTTATGTTGTTTAGGGAGGGAGAAACATGGAGCCAGCAATAATGATACTCTTAGGATCATTTTTTCTTTTAATATTTTTAAATGTCCCGATAGCTTTTGCAATGGGTATATCTTCGGTTTTGACAAGTTATTATCTAGACATTCAATTAATCATGGTATTCCAGCGCATGATTTCTGGTTTGAGAACCTTTACTTTTTTGGCAGTTCCATTTTTTATTTTAGTTGGATTAATTATGGGGAATTCCGGTATTTCTGAAAAGATCATTAAATTTGCAAGTCTTTTTATTGGTAGAATCAAAGGTGGATTAGCTATGGTTAATGTATTGGCCAGTATGCTTTTTGGTGGGATTTCTGGTTCATCATCTGCTGATGTATCTTCAATCGGGGCTCTTTTAATTCCTTTGATGCAGGAAGAAGGGTATGATGATGATTTTTCGGTAGCAGTAACTACGACTTCTTCAGTTCAGGGAGTAATAATTCCTCCGAGTCAAAATATAATCTATTACTCACTTGCTGCTGGCGGTTTATCTGTTGGACGTTTGTTTATAGCTGGTTATATACCCGGAATTACTCTTGGTATATTTTTGATGGCCTTATGTTATATTCTAGCTAGAAAGAGAGATTATCCAACTGGCGAAACCATTGTCTTGAAAGAGGTACCTAAGGTTGTGTTTGATTCATTTTTAGGTCTATTTACTATAATAATCATTATCGGTGGTATTGTTGCTGGAGTATTTACTGCTACTGAGTCAGCGGCAGTGGCTGTAGTTTATGTTCTGTTTCTATCACTTTTTGTCTATAAGTCACTGACTATAAAAGAAATAATTAAAATTTTTAATCAGTCTATTGGCACACTCTCAATGATCATTGCAATTATCAGTACTTCGAGTGCCTTTGCCTGGCTTCTGGCTTATTTAAATATTCCACAGTTATTATTAAATTCACTCCTCGGTATAACTGAGAATAGAATAATTTTACTACTTTTAATTAATGTCATTCTGCTCTTCTTGGGAATGATAATGGACATGGGAATTATAATTTTACTTATAACCCCAATATTATTGCCGATAGTTGTTCAACTTGGAATGAACCCAATTCAGTTTGGAATTATGATGATGTTGAATCTGGGTATTGGCTTAAATACTCCCCCAGTTGGTACATCTTTATATATTGGCTGTGCAATAGCCGGTATAAAAATTGAAGAAACTTTAAAAATCTTAGTGCCATTTTACATAGTAATGGGAGCAGTGCTTTTATTAACTATATTCTGGCCAGAATTCACATTATATTTACCAGATTTAATTTTTTAATAATAATTAATAAAACTAGGTGTTTGCAAAATAGGCAAAGAAAATAGTAAAAAACTGTAAATAAGTAGATTGGATTCAATTTTAAGAATTTAAAAATTGAATGAGAAAATGTTCTAATAAAATTAGGCATGACAAAATAAACCTATGAATACAGGTTTAAAAAAAAGATATTAAAAAATTTAAATTCTAAGCAATTAGTGATCTTAAAGATCTAATATTTTCTGGTTTATCCATTTTATCAGCTAAAATCAATGTTAAAAGCTGAGTGATTCCAGCTAGAAAAACATCGGCTTTAATACTTTTTAGATTCTGAGTTTTTAGATTGCCAGTAACCATGGCATCTTTAAAATAGTTAATTGTCTGTTCAACCACTCCGCGTTTTTTGTAGAGGTCTATCCAGTCATCTGTATCTCTAATGATACCAGGATAAGTTCTTAAATCTTGATCAGGATATGTATAGACAACTCTACCATAACTGGAGTCAGTACAAGGATTTTCACAGTAGCAGTTTCTTTTACCACCTTTGTAATTGATTTTAGGACAGATAAACTTAAACCTAGGGCTGCGGTTTTTACCGCGACACCAGCCATTAGGTTTCATTGCTAAAGAGGAATCTTTAGGACATAAAGGCCAGCCGTTTTCATTGTAATTTGGTTGGGGTAGATCTGAACTACTATTTCTAGGATTAAGTGGAATGACTGCTTTATCAAAGCCAAAATCCTTAATTAAAAAGGGGTAAGTCTGATAATTATCAAAGGCAGAATCAGCGATAAAAGTGGAATAATGTTGATTACTATGAAGATTGAAATAATCTTCTAAAACTGGTTTTAAAGAAGTTGAATCTCCAATTGATTTGTCTTCATCAGGTGAGTCAGATTTTTTCTCAATAGGTACTTCAGGGTGATTATCTTTAAAGTCATCATCAAAAAAGGAGATATGACGGATAATACCAAGCCCATTAGTGACAATACCAGCTTTGTAGACATAGCAGAAATGACCATTGATATAGAGCTGTTTAATCTCTTGATTAACATGAGCTGAAGAAGGCATAGACTGATAAGCGAAGGAATATATATTAACATTTTTATCGTTTCTGTAGATGTTTTTAAGTCTGCGAATGATATTGTTTATGTATTTAGGATTGTTTTCAGTCACATAGGGTTCAAAGCCAGTTGTATCATAGATGAAAAGATCAGATTTTAGAGGGTCAATTTTTCTGCAAAGAGGTTCAGTAACATCAACAAGATGATAGAAAAGATCTTCTAAGTGATCTTCAAAATTTGTCTTAAAACGAGAAAACTGAGAGATATCAGGAACAGATTTAAAACCACAGAAATCTCTTAAGTCGCTGCTCAATGCAAAAATATTAACTAAAAGTACAAGAGTTGGAATTCCTAATATT
>Ga0182238_1000605_pt1 | contig 10459 bp, 15 predicted proteins | sample hydfrates6_PW_90_FD_132439 | JGI IMG/M metagenome (GOLD analysis project Ga0182238, IMG submission 132439) | Subsurface microbial communities from deep shales in Texas, USA - hydraulic fracturing test 6_PW_90 | ecosystem: Environmental > Aquatic > Deep subsurface > Shale gas/oil reservoir >... | reverse complement strand
TTACCGAAAATTTTTGTCCTTCTGCCAGATTTACAGGGGTGTCAAGGGTTAGCGTATGATAACCTGCATGTGCAAAGGTTTCATTGGTTTGTGCCACCAGATTATCCCCTACAGGGGTAGAGGAGGAGAGGTTTGTATATATACTCACGTTGCAAATCGCGTTTGTATCTGTGGTATAGAAACTGACCGCTTCCAGGTATTCTTCAGATGAGGACTGGAAAACATTGGCGCCGTGAGCTGTTGTAGAATTAGAAAAACCATATGAATTTATGTAACCTAAAGGATCATACTGATAGATGTTGTCATAATTGGTTACATTTGCAGCGGATGAGAAGATGGCTGTTTCCTGCACGTTGAAAGTTTCTTCATAGTAGGAAATATAGAGATAACCCGAATCACCTGATTCTGTGCCCCAACTGTTTTTTACTATAAATGCTCCATCCCCAGGTGGTTCATTGACAAAGTTATCTCTGGAAAAAGAGTCGTTCCAGCCTATAAGAGCCACTCCATGACGGTTGCCATATTCAGATCCATTATTGTAATAGGTTGTAGAATTATCGGCAAAAGCACTGTGATTAACCTTAAAAATTGTAAAAAGTGCTCCGTGCTCCATGACAGCCTCCTTGAGATAATCATTGCCAGAAACACTTTCCCTGCCAGGCAGATAAATTACCTCCTGGACATGTTTTGCTACGGGTTTATCGGGATTTGTGTAATTATTGTAACTGGAATTGTCACTGTATGGGTCATCGGTTTCATTGACAGGCCCGCTCCAGCGTGCCAGGTAGGCCGTGGCCATATTTAAAGTACCTCCCTTCTCAAAATCAAAACCGGTGGGACTTTCGTTTGAAAGGGTATTTTTCATATGGTTCTCGGAAAAATCATAGGGACCTTCTTCATAGGTACAGGATTCAAGGGAGGCATAGGTGGCAAATGTCCAGCATGAACCGGCCTCTCCCTGGTCCTTTACCGGTGTCACGCGGTTTTCTTCACGCAGGTCATAGGAGGCGGGAAGAGATTGTGCTGTAGAGAGGCGATTGTTGCCAGGCCCCGGGTGATCCAGATGACTCAAATCAACAGGGGATGGTACCAGACCAAAGGATGGCGTATTGGCAGAAGAGGACATTACTGTGTTTTCATCCGATTTCTGCATGCTGGATTGATAATCAACAAAATCGGGGTTTAAGGGTGCAGAGGTTATTTCAGGATTGTTTTCTGAGGCCAGTGCTGTATTTAGCAGGAGAATGGTAATAACAGAGTATAAAATAATTTTTTTGATCATAGTATCATTCATAGATTTGATTATTATATAATTTATTTGATAGTAGTTACATTCAAAGCATTCCAATTGATTGTTTGTTATGATTGCAGGGGATAGGCACGGCAGGCAGGAGCGAGAAATCAAAGGTGGTGCTCTGGATTGCAAAGGAAATAAGGGATCAATTTTTAGAGATAGGTAACTGAGATTCTAAAATCTTCGTTAATTTCACACCTGAAAAAACCTGTCCTTCGGTCGTATGTTTAAAATTATTCTTAATGTCGTGCTGAGGACATAATGTTACACCAATGAAGATACCCTCTATGGTCTCGGAAAAACCGGATTTATGCATAAAGTCTGTACAATAACCGAGGGTTGCCTGAAACAGAATACGCCCGCATACCCGGTTTTACTGCCATATTTGCTGTAGCAATGATTGCAGGTGCGGCAATGATAACGAGACAAAAAAACAATCGATAAAGTTGAGCAGGCTATTTTCCTGCTCTTAACTTGCAGACCGGGTAATAACCGTAATTTCGTAATTTTAAACACATCCATTGATTATTCCACCATCAATGTTTGTGTTTGGTCATATAGGGTTAACTATACTTGCATTCTATCTGGCAGAGCAATGGTATCCTAAATTGCAGGGCAAAGTTAATTATCGATTTGTAGCGATCGCAGCACTGCTGCCTGATCTGATCGACAAACCCCTGGGCCGGTTTTTAATGGCGGATTCCCTGGCAAGCGGCAGGGTCTTTGCCCATACCCTGCTTTTCTGGATACTGGCTGGCCTCATTATTGTGTTGATATGGCAGAAGTGGCGAGCAGACTTTCTGTTGATACTGCCCGGTGCAGCAGTATTGCATTTACTGGAAGATTCGATGTGGCGGAATCCCGAAGTACTGTTCTGGCCTTTTCTGGGATGGAGTTTCCCTGCCGATGAGATTGCAGGAGGATTCCTGGATTACCTGATGCATGTGTTTTCGAATTGCTATGACCCGGCCATGTCTGTGGTTTTTGCCTCGGAGGTTCTCGGGATTATGGTCTGCATGGCGGGTGCTGTGCGATGGTACAGAGGAAACAGGAATTGGCAGTGAACTTACACCACGCTCAAACACGGTGATTCCTGCTTCATTCTTTTTCCTAACGAAAAACAAGTCCACAGGCTCTACACATAAGTCCCTACGGTGTTTTAACGAAATGAAGCTTAATATACAAGCAAAACAAAATTAACAAATATGCAATACACAGTTGTACTAACAGATGCAGAAGAAGACGGATACACAGCACATTGTCTGGAACTTCCAGCTGCTATCAGTGAAGGCGATACTCGCGAAGAAGCCCTCGAGAATATAAAAGAGGCAATCCAGCTTGTGCTTGAGGTCACCGAAGAGCAGGCCAGGGTACTTGGCGAGATCACAAAGGTTGATGTTGCAAGTGTCTGAATTACCCGTAATTTCCGGCCAGAAGGTAATCAAAACTTTGGTTAAGATGGGACTTGTGGTTGTCAGGCAAAGGGGCAGCCATGTATTTTTGCAACGTGGAGAGAATACTGTAACAGTACCTTTGCACAATCCACTTAAAAAAGGAACTCTGAAAAGCATCCTCTAACAATCGGATGTTTCTCTCGAATTATTTATTATGAACCTTAAGTAACAAATCATATCACAAAGATACAGTACCTATTTTTCCTAAAAACAATAATATTTTTACTGCTATGTGTACATGCATACGATGCTTTGCATCAGAGATGCAAGAGCAGGAAAATTAGGCAAGGGTGTATACGCCTGTTGTGAAAGACGCAGAGTTGAGAATGTTTGTTGATACTATATCATGCAAAATTATTGCAAACAATTCCTTTCATACATTGCAAATTTGAGATGATTTTGCAGTAAACAATTGTTTACATGTGTTCCTGACAAAATTTTCAATATAAGCGTTCTTTTCACGTCTGCAAAGGATTTGCGGGAAAAGATTGGAAGTGATTTATTGCTCGCAATAATGCAGATGTTGTTACATACCACCCACAATCCTAATATATATGCAAATGCACAATATTATGCAAATGGTGATTCTATGAAACGCTACACCGTTGCCATACCAGACGACCTCAAAAAGGAAATTGATGCCCTGCCCGATATTAACTGGACCCAGGTTGCAAAAGAAAGTCTCGAAAAGAAGATACATCTGCTCGAAGAATTTGAGAAATATGAAAGGAGCCGTGGAAATTGATGGCTACGCTAACAATTCCTGTTGACGATGAATTCTATCAAAAGATACAGGAACTTTCATGGATCAGATGGTCCAGGGTCGTGCAGGAAGGGATACGAAAGCGCAAGATACTCGAGATCTATATCCGCAACAATACCATCTCCGAATCTGATGCCTCCTTTTGCGAATCTATCGACTGGCATCCCGTTGACGAATTGCCCGTCAAAAAAGAGGTTATTGATAAGATTAAATCCGAAGATAAAAGTTGCCTTGTAAAGGTCAAAGATGTAGCCGATATATTCAGGTGATGAAAGTGGGCTACTCCCTATACATATCCACCGCCTGCCAGAAAGAAATAAAAAAACTGACCAGGAAAGATAATCAACTGAGAATCATTCTCAAAAAGAAAATTACATATATTCTTGATAATCCTACACGATACAAGCCACTACGCAATGATCTTGCCGGATATTATAGGGTTCATGTCATGAGCAGTTTTGTATTGATTTTTGGAGTGGATACAGTCGAAGAAACAGTAACTTTAGTTCATTTCTCTCATCACGACGCTGCCTACGATATATGAATATCCAGATAGAGCAACCCTGCATCACACATCCTGCAAAATAATTATAAACATAATTGTTACAAAAATAATGATTATACGATTCTATAACCGGCAATAAGAACTCCATCTACAGGACACAATGGCTCCAGAGTATCCCGAAATTGGAAACTGGTGAAACCGGAAAGGCGATGAGATAGATGTTCTTGGTGTCAATCAAGAAAAAGGAAAAGGTCTTGCCGTGGAGATCAAGAACAGGGACCTGAACGAACATCAAACTCGTGATATCCTCAGAGACATGTCGCAAAAAACACGGCAAATTAAAGGTTTTGCCGGGCTGGATGTGCAGTATGGAATCGTTGCCCGAAATATTGAGGGACGTCAGAATCTGGAAAATGAAGAGGTCTGCGTATGGGAAATGGCAGATATATTCCATCATGTATAATGGATAGAGTAATTGCCTTTCCTGCCAGCAAATATCAGATATTTGCAGAATCTGTTTCAAGCAACCAGTACCACAGCGGGACATAATTGATTTTCTTACCCTTTACATCTTCGCTGTCAAAAAGATAATCAGTTATTATTGTACCTTCCTGAAAACCAAAATGATCCATTGCCGAAAGTAATCCCTGAATTTGCCTCTGCTTTGTATCCTGGTTGGAGATATCAACACTTATCTGAATCAACCGGGTTGGATGTAAACCCTGTTTTGTGACAAAATCTACCTCCAATCCTTTTTTGTCCTGCCAGTAATAGATATCTTCCCCACTTCTTAAAAGTTGAATGAAAACAATATTTTCGTACAACCTGCCAAGATCATCTGAAAATCGAAATGAAACTGCATTCAACAGGCCCGGATCAATGCAATATAGTTTTTTAGGTTTGTTTATCTGCTTTTTGAGGGATGCATCATAGTGATTGACAGTAAACAACAGGAAAGCGTCCTCAAGATAGGAGATATAGGAACTCAGGGCATCGGTACTCAGGGAGGTATAACTGGCAAACAATTTTCGCAGAGAATTGTAAGTATGGGGTTTAGCGATGTTTGATATGCAAAAAAGTGCAAGTTCGTTGAATATGCGAGTATTGCGTATCCTGTGTCTGGCAATAATATCTCTGTAGATTATGTCGTCGAAATAGGATTGCAACAATTCTTTGTGGTCGATAGAAGGATAGAATATAACTTCCGGAAAACCGCCTTTATTTGCATATTCATTAAATTTAGTTTTTATTTCGACACTCTTTTTTGAGAACGGCAATGTATCGATATCAAAAACTACTTTCTGGCTGCGAAGATATTCGGCGAAACTGAAAGGAAACATCCGGGTGGCTGACAAACAGCTCTGATACTCCAGAATATACATGAAATCCTGTGTTTTGTGTTCAATGTTCATTGCACCCACCAGATATGATTGCTATTTACAACTAAATTTTTCATTCATAACTGGCCTAAAATTGTGATTGAGGGGTAAAGCATGAATGAAAATATAGGTGAAGACAGTTCATTGGCGGATTTGCTTAAGGAAGATACTGCAGAGACCGGAGAAAGCAGGGACCCGAGAGAAAGGCCGGATGAATATACCTTCCACCTTTACAAACTCGAGCATACAATTGCTCAGTACTATTATGGGCAGGATCAGGATTTGACCGATAATGACGTTGTAATGAGATTGTTCAACATAATGTTCCATCTGGAGAATAAAATAAGTTATTTTTCCCATCCCCTTGAATTATCGATTATTGCGACTATGACGGAAGTATTCAAAGAGAGCCCCCTCACCTCCAATGAATTTGAATTTGTCCTGGATTATGTGATAAAAAGTGTAAAGAACAGGTCCTGGCTGCCTGGCAAGAGAGCCTATCTGAAATGGATATGTTATTTCCTGAGAATCCTTGAACCTGAAGATGAAGACAAATATGTCAAATCCATAAAAAGGAAAGCCAAACAAAAAGCACTGTCCCGCTCTGAGATCGATATCCTGCTGCTTAGAAGTGGCGAGGCGCCGGAGTGAGGATCTTTCCTATTACCTGAAGATGCTCATGAAACTCGGCTTTGTAAGCAGACAACATCCGATTGCAGACAAACCTGCCACAAAAAAGACCATTTACAGATTGGAGGATAATTTCCTGGGATTCTGGTTTCGGTTTGTATTGCCTCACAAAGATGAACTGGACCCGGGAAATTGTAGTACCTGCACTGGAGAATATAAAGAAGAATTATGATTGTTTTCTGGGGATGACTTTTGAAGATGTAGGCAAAGAGGCATTGATCCATCTCAACTCAGCAGGCAAACTGCCTTTCACTTTTCGCAAGATCGGCAGACAATGGGGCAAAATTGCCACAGCAGCGAAGGGAAAAAATGATTACGAGATAGATCTTGTAGCCCTTAGTCCAGAATCCCGGGATATCCTGTTTTGCGAATGCAAATGGCAGAAGCAAAAGGTTGGACCGGATGTATACTATTCACTGAAGGAAAAGGCAGGGTTTGTTGACTGGTATCCTGAAATCCAGGAACATTTCGCCCTGATAAGCCGTGCCGGTTTTACTCCAGGGATGCGGGAGATTGCAGAAAAAGAAAAAGTGATTCTGATTGCTCTGGCAGATATGATAGGTACATGATCACTCTGTAGAAAACAAATCACAATAATAACCATACACCTAATATGAACCTGATAGGATGGGGGACTGGGAGAAGAACGGTGTAGGCGGATGAAGTAGACCGAAGAAAATAGAGGGAATTGTGGTGTATTGGGGCACAATTATGTTTTTAGCCCGGTCCCGTATATAAGTGTGGCTGTTTGCATGCACAAGTCGGTTTATGTCAACCACCCCTGCCTTACGAAAGGAGACTCCTGTTCTAAAAGTTGAAATACCAGATCATGGAAGAGGGGTTTTCTATGTCTGTCTCTTTTTATGTAACTTCGAACGAATTCGAACCTTAGACAATTTTTTAATACCTGTCGGTGCATCTATTATATGTAAGAAAGGAGAGCTTAAAATGCCTCAGGAAAATAAAGACAAGTTATATTATATTACCATTGCACTTTCAGTAGTTCTGGTGCTAATGGCAGCCACATTGTATGCAGGATCGGTCGGCGGATCTGACAGAGATTCAGAAAATACTCTGCAGATGAATGGAAATGCAGAAATGATGGTTGTGCCCGACACTGCAACTCTGAACATCGGTGCAGAAGTCAGGGCTCCGACTGCAGATCAAGCAACTGAAGAAAATGCAGCTATTATGAATGCAGTTATAGAGGAACTTAAGAACCTGGGTCTGGAAAAGACAGATATCCGGACATCACATGTTTCTGTGCGTCCTGTGTATAACTATGATGGAAAAACACCAACAATTGAAGGGTATTCAGCTTCCAATAGTGTGCAGGTAACTACTACAAACCTTGATATCCTCGGAGAGATTATTGACAGGTCTGCATCTGCAGGAGCAAATCAGATAGGAGGCATTTCTTTTGCTGTATCTGATGAAAAACAGAAAGAATTGCATGAAGACCTGATCACTGAAGCTGTGGCCGATGCATCATCAAAAGCCGAAATACTGGCTGAAAATCTGGGTGTGGAGATCATAGGCGTAAAATCATCATCGATATCCGATGGTACACAGCCAAGAACATATTATGAGGAAAGTGTGGCAATGGATACTGCTGAAGCATCGGCAACACCAATTGAACCCGGAGAGTCCAGGGTTTCAATGTCAGTTCGAGTTACATACATTGTACAGTGAAATTCTTGTGAAAGTAGTCAGAACTGCCACAAAAACAAAAGTCCGGGAGTTGTAGAATGGCAAATTTGCCTTTTACAACATTCCGGATAAGAAAAAATCCCCAATGTGATTTTGGCTATCAAAACACAGAGGGGATGAATATCTTTTTGTCTTAGATATGATATCAATATTCTTCACACTTAACTTCAAAATAGTTGTAGGGATGATCGCATGAAGGACATTCTTCGGGAGGTTCTGGTCCTTTGTGTACATAACCACATTTGCGGCAGACCCATTCGACCTCTTTTTCCTTTTTGAATACTGTCCCGTTTTCCACTTTCCGGAGAAGTTTTTCAAAACGTTCTTTGTGATGCATTTCAGCCTTGCCAATCGCTCTGAGTCTTGCTGCGATTCCGGGCAGGTTCTCATTCTCGGCAGTCTGTGCAAACCCGGGATACATGGTGGTGGTTTCGTAGTCCTCACCGTTGATTGCGGCTTTTAAGTTCTCAGCGGTTGTACCGTAGTCGTTCGGGACTTCAGCCTCTATCTCAATGTCATCGAAGAATTTTCCGCTTTGTTTTTTCAGTTCATTGATCATCTGGAAACTCCATTTCGCATGCTCTCTTTCATTCTCGGCGGTGAGGAGGAAAATATCTGCTATCTGCTCGAAACCTTCCTTTTTAGCAATCTTTGAATATATTGTATACCGGTTCCTGGCCTGGCTTTCTCCTACAAATGCCTTTGACAGGTTTTCTACAGTCTTTTTCATATTCTATTTCTCCAAGTTTTCCTTTTATGAAGTGTGCTTTATGTGATTTAATTGACAAATATATAATGGTTTTTTGAATTCAATTTTTCGAAAAGTATTGAAAACAGTTATCTGTAACACCATCAACCTTTACTTCAGTTACAAGTTTGAGAAGCTTTTCTTTTTATCTGCTGTGCTTTTGTGGTAAGAAGTGTTTTTCTTTCAAAAAATCTATACAAGAACCATTTCAATATTGGATTATCTAATTGTGGCCCCATAATTTTTTATGATCTTAGGAGAGGAGATATATTTAATGAATAATTATCCCACACCACAAGAAAAACAGCGCCTTATTGAAAACTTCAAACAGAGATTGAAAACCCAGATTTCACAACAAAATGAATTAAAAAAGAGTTGACCCATATAGACATAGAAGATTTCTTGAAGCAAATTACTATTTAATAATACACTTTTTCTGAGGGCATGTATGAAAGTGTACCCATTTTCATCTACAGGTGATCAATTCTTTGATATAATGGGGTACATCGCAGTCCACATCACTGCTATTAAAGAGTATCCTGATTTTCAGTATTACTTATCTGCCACAAAACCTTTAATTTGAGTACGTATATTTCCTATTATGGAAGTCGCAATCTCAGATGATGCAATCCCTGTTGTAAAAGAGTCACTTGAAAAGGAGATTCTTCTGCTGCGAGCAAAGATACGCCTGGCAGAAAAAGAAATTGCTGTTTTTGAAGACAGGTATAATATGCCTTCATCCCGATTTTGTATAGAATTTGAAAACGGTGACCTCGGGGATTCACAGGATTTTTTTGAATGGTGGGGACTTTTGAAGGGGCTTGAGACCCTTAAAGCGCAGTTAAATCAAGCACAATCGGTGATTTCAAATTGGTGATGTCCGAGTACTTTGAATCAATAGAAGAATTGATTCACGATTCTGATTTCATTATGGATAGACATGTTGATTACAAGGAATTCAGTAGTTCAGAAGGGATGTTAAGGGGACAATTGGTTTTTCTCGGAGGATATGTGCTTGAATTCATGGAATATTTATGCAGTGGAAAAGAGCGTCTAAAGTACAGGTTCAATTTTTCTGATATGAAAGGAAATTTAGTATTTAGATACAATAATGCAGCCCACCATAAAGATATACATTCGTATCCTCATCACAAACATGTGCCAGATGGAGTTGAACCTTCCGTCTAAGTTGGATTAGAAGGAGTAATGGAAGAAATTGAACAATTCATTAGTAAACAAGGCTGACATACTCCCATGCCTAAGGTACGTGGGCTTTCTCTACCCCTGCACTCTCCGTCACTCATAAAGTTTGTTGGAAAACTACACTACTCCAATATTATTTTAACAATAATACGACACAGGACAAACAAAAAATTGTTTTAAAAAGAAAGTTAAAAATCGGGGTTTCTGCGCTTTACTAAAAAAAAAGAAATTTAAGGCTGCAATCATTACAGCCTTTTTTTCATTGCATAAAGTATACAAATTATTCCCATTCCCGCAAGTACACCCGGTCCGGGAGTGGTTTCTGCAGGCTCTGTTGTGTTTTCAGAGGAATTGCCGACGATAGGTTCTGCAGAACTGGAGGAGATCTGTCCGAAATCCCCGGGGTTTGAATTATTTTCCGGACTTTTATCCAGTTCCACAGCCGAGATTGCAAACGGCGAGAAACCATCCACCTGCGCTTTGAAATAGAAATAATCCTTATCCTCATTTACCTGCGCGGTTTCCAAAATCTGCCATTCATTGGAATAATGCAACAGGGCTACAGAATCTGGAATAACCCCTTTTTCGGTTAGCCAGTCCTTGCTTACCTTAAAACCAATTACAGTATCTGTCATGCCTTCGCCGTCAAACCGGCCGTCTCCCACCCAGACATTGAAATTGCGGTAAACTTTGCCTGGCGGCTGCTGATCGAC
>Ga0182238_1000602_pt1 | contig 10493 bp, 10 predicted proteins | sample hydfrates6_PW_90_FD_132439 | JGI IMG/M metagenome (GOLD analysis project Ga0182238, IMG submission 132439) | Subsurface microbial communities from deep shales in Texas, USA - hydraulic fracturing test 6_PW_90 | ecosystem: Environmental > Aquatic > Deep subsurface > Shale gas/oil reservoir >... | reverse complement strand
TTTCTTAATCTGTTCTTTAAATTCAGCTTCATTTACAATTTCCTCAATTTGTTCTGCTATATCAGCAGGAATTCTGACAGAAGTTTCTTCTTCATCATCGATTAGATCAAGAATCCCCCTGTAGTAAAAATTATATAAAGCTTCTGGTAAAACATCTCTAAAACTAACCGCCACTCGCTTATTTTCCGGCTGTACTTGAATTACCTTTTCCAGAAATTTAATATTTCTTGGAAGTTGATGCTGCAGCCAGTCTCTTAGCTGAGATTTAATTCGTTCAGTGAGAGCTTCTATTAACTCAGTCTTATTTAGCTGACTGATTCCCCCAAACTGCCAGTACTGTCTGATTTCAATTAGTTCATTTTTAGTTAAAGTCGATAAGAAATCTTTTAAATTCTGCTGCGGCATATTTTAGCCCCCTATATTTGTTGAAATAATTTATTTATATCTCTATTATATAACTTTAAGTCATAATTAGTAAAACAGTTAAAAAAATGCCCTAATAAAAGGGCATTAATTAATAGTTTATTATTCTATTTCTTTTGGTAAAAATTAGTTCCGTAAACTTTAGATGTACATTAGATATGATTTAATGTTTCAAAAAATCTATTATTTCTTCTTTAGAATCTGCAGTTATTATTTTTTCGCTTAAGTCTTCAATTTTACTCAACTCAGCTTTATTAATTAAATCAATGATCTCATTATCGGAGTCACCAAATTTTGCTTTTATTTGTCTGAGCATAAGCATTTTTGCTTCTTCATTCTTCCCCTGATCTTCTACATATTTAAAAAATTTAACCATTTTGCGATCCCTCCATAATTCTATCATATTTTCACTGCTTAAAAATTTATCACATAACACAATAGTTAAGGCAGCCAAATTATTCTTAAATTTTTGATCTGCATCCAGCTTATCTTCCAGTTCAATAGTCTCTTTAACTCGTTTAACCATATCCTGATCACTGTTCATCAGTGGAAGAAATATTAATTCAAGATAATTAATTTCTTCCCCTTTCTCAATTTTTTCTCTTAATTCTTTCATCTTTTCTTTACCATCTTTATCAGACATATTAACAACAGTTGTGTTGTAGCCCAGGCTCCCGGCATTAAAAGCTGCCTCGGCAGCGGGATAACCCTTAATACATAAAATTATTGTCTGTATTCTATCTCTATATCTATTATACAACTTTAGGTCATAGGAAGCAAAACGAATCAGATCATCAACAGAAACCTCTATCTCTTCTTCTAAATGCAGAATGGACCCATCTTCAAGCTTAAAATTTAAATCCATCCTTTCCGTACTTGTTTCAATCTCAGAGAATTCAGTTTCCAAATAAGAGACAATTCCAGGCAGCTCCACCTTTAAGAAATCGCCAATATCATTTTTAAAGAGACTGAAAGAATCTTTAAAAACAAAGTCATAATTATGAGCCGTCACATCAAACTGCTGCATTAAATTTCCTCCTCTTCTATTTATATACTAATAAAAGTATATCATAGAATAATTTGGAAATAAAGTAAAATATATTCTTAGTACAAGAAAAAATCCCAGCAGTTTAATTGCTAAACCACCGGGACTAATAGTCAAATTATTTTCTTTTTCTCATTATTTTGAGACGCTGCATTCTTAAGCTGATCAATTTTCACTGCCAGTTTGCCCTGTTCAAGGCTTAAACGAGCATTTTGCGCATGAATCTTATTGACTGTATAATTCAGCTCATCAAATTGATCACTGTGTTTTTTTAATGTTTTATTGATATTAAATAATTTAATATCCTGTTCTGCAAGCACATTATCCAGCGTATCAAAGCGTTTGTCATGGTCATTTAGTTTCATTTCAATATTATTAAATCGTTTGTCAATTTGATCAAAGCGCTTATCATGATCATCAAGTCTTTTATCTATCTGATCAAAGCGCTTGTCATGGTCAGCAAGTTTTTTGTCAATTTTGTCAAAACGCTTATCGATTTGAGAAAATTTGCTATCCAATCTCTTATCCAGCTGGTCAAAACGATTAACAAACTCGTCAAAACGACTGACAAGTGTCTCTAAAATTTTAGCTTCTGGCATCGAATTCACCTGCCCCTCTTCCTATTCTCCATATGTTTATATTATACCGCATGCTGTTTATGATTAGCAAATAATATTTGCCCTGATTTTTAAGAAAGACCGCTCATTCTGAATAAAACAGATTCTGCAGCAATATTTAAATTTTATTGTATACTTCAGCTGGGCTGTGACCTTTTAAAACCCACTGCTTTGTATTATTATGAAAATCATTGATTAGCTTAATCAGTTCATCTTTGCCTGCAAAAATATCAATTTCGAAATCTTCGGCTAAAACTCGAACTATCTCTGCTGTACTGACATTATTATTAATCATCAGATAAAAACCAAAAAGAATTCTTTCTGCTTCTTCCTGAGGCAGCTTATAATCACGGGTTAATTTCTTTTTGAATCTTCTTTGGGCAAGGTTCCAGCTGGGATGACCCTTCTGATAAGCATTTTCTATTTCTTTTTTAGATGGAATATAATAATCTAAATCACTGCGTTCTTCTCTTTCAATAAGAATCTCAGGCGCGTCTTCAACTGCACCCAGAATAAAAAATGGACCAGCACTGTCAGCTAAAACCGAGAATTCTCCATATTCTAAAACTACATCTAAGGGATCAATTCTCCATTCAGGAGTCAGGTATCTCTCTAAAGAGTTATATAAAAGCTCGGGGCTTAAAATTCCATAATAAACTGCACTACCAACTGCATATTTAATATAACTGTCATTTAAACGAATTTGTTTTTTAATGCTTTTTTTGTTTAAAATAGATTTAATTTTACTTCTCAATTCCTCTGGTATGAGAAAGATAGCAGTCTCTTGATGCTGACCTAAAAATACTACTCCCCGGGCTTCAAAGTAATCTGCTATATAAAAAGTGAATTCATTAACTTCAATATAGGCTGCTGAATATTTTTCGCACTGCATAATTATTTCTTTTAAAAATTCAGTTTGTTCTGAGCCTAAATATTGAAGCCATGATTCTAAATTATCAGCAATTCGTTTAGTTAATTCCTGAATAAGCTCAGCTTTATTAAGCTGGCTAATGCCGTGAAAATCCCAGAGTTTTCTCATTTCATTCAGTTCATTTTTCGTTAAATTTGATAATAATTGATTATAGCCTGCATACGGTTCAATATTATCCAGTTCTTCAATCCATAAATTTTCTTTCATCAACTGAGCCCCCATTAAATTTTATTATTCTTTAACTATTATACACCTTTAAATTATTAGAGGCAAAAAAAGTAGGGATTATTATAGCGCATCATCATCTTAACTTCTTTGGAATATTTCCTTTTCCTAGACATAGAAATCACCTTATATGCTTCTTTATTTTAATAAATATTTCTTCACTATAATCATTTATATCTTCTACATTCAACATTTGATACTTACTATTAACATCCTTAAAATAATCGGCTATAAGATCTTTTTTTATTATCTCACTACTTTTTTCTTCCGGCTTTAAATTTTTTCTAGTTAATCTCCATGGCTTTTCAGAATGGGTCATTCTTTCAAGTGTTTTAGCACTATAACAGCCAAAATTATCAATAACACTGTCTATAAGTTCTTCTTCTACTTCTGTCAGATTAATATTTTCAAATTCTATACCTTTATCTTCAATAGGATTATAGCCATAGTCTCTGTATTTAAAATATATTTCTTTATAAACCGGGCCATGGACCCAGGCTTCACAATCATTATCAAATAAAAACTCATCATAAAATGTTTTATAAAATCCCTGACTATAATATAGTAACTTCTGCAGAGCTAAAGGCGTTACTTCTCCCAATTCTTTAAGCAGATATTTAATAACACTATCAATCTTATTTTCTGTTTTTAGATTATTATTCTGCAGTTTTTTTACAGCCTCTATCAAATCTTTATAAGCTTTAGTTGTAGCTTTAGATTTATTTTTTTCTGCCAATTGTCTCATATAACCATAATCATCTTTGACTTTTTTTAAAATCTCAGAATAACTTTTTGAAGGTATATCCCCATCCAAGTACCGGGTTAATGTAGTCTCGCCCCAACCTAAAAGTAATGATAATGGTCTTTTACCTGTATTATACTGCTCTACTAACTCTTTAATTTCAGTAACCTTAATAATCCCAGCTTTTTCTCTATAAGCATGATCTATCTTTTGCAGATTCTGGTCATGAAGTTTAGGAATAAAAATTTCAGATCCACACTCATTACAATAAGCTCTCTCGGCAGTATACTCAAACTCCAGACCTCGCACCTCTTTTTTTTCTAATGACTCTTTAATTTGATATTCAACTTCCTTTCGACATTCAGGACAAAAAGTTCTCTGCGGTTGATAATCTGACATATGACCATCCTTTCTTATGATCAATTATTACACCTTAATAATACACTAATAATATATAATTGTCAATTAAATGTATTAATCAATACACTTTTTTTGGTTCTTTTATCTTGTTTTTCATGAAAAAGCTTTTCTTTGCAGTTTTCTTTAATCAAGTTCATCTAAAATTCAAACTATGTGCATAAAAAAATCCCGGCAGCTTATTTGCTAATGCACCGGGACTAATAGTCAACTTATTTACCTTTTCTTCTCTCCATCATAAAAGATATCCAGAGGCAGCTCAATCTCCTGCAGCCATTTTTTAAGTTCATCCTCTTTAACCTGGTTGGAGACAAATTCATTGTCGGAAAAGTTAATAAAAATTCCATCCAGCTCAGATGCTCTAAGCTCTTCTTTAAGCTTTTTTAAATCCTCTTCTTCGATCAACTTCTTATCAAGTTTGAAATTTCTCTCTGCTGCCATTTCTGCTATCTCCTCTAAGTAATCTTTAGCATTTTCCTGATAGATATCGACAACAGAGTCCTCTACATCACTGACTACCTTTTCACCTAAAAAACCGACATCAGAAATTAAATGCTCAAAAAGCTTTGGCACTTCCTCGAGCATTAAAGCTCTAACTAAAAGCTTATCCTTTGGCTTCAGCTTTTTTTCGAGATGTTGATTAATTTTCTTTAAACCACCATAACTGAATAAGACCAGCATATACTTTTTCATTTATTTATCCCTCACAAGTTTTAATAACTTTTTTTGAATTCGATTTAATTAATTAATTCCTCTAGCCGCAATCATTATACTTTTAATCAGTAATTTTTTAAAGCAATTTAGATAAAAATCTCTAGTCCGATCAGCGGCCAGTAGAATCTGGCAACTAAAATATAGATCAGCCAGCCGATAACCTTTAGCAGCAGTCCCCATTTTAAGGCATCTTTGATCTGATAATAGCCGGAAGAAAAAGCAATCGCATTGGGTGGTGTTCCCATCGGCAGTAGAAAGGCAAGTCCTCCAGATAGGGCTACAGATAAAGTTAAAAGAACAGGATTTAAACTGTAGGCTTCAGCTGCACTAAAAGCAACTGGCAGAATTACTGCCACAGAAGCTACATTACTCACACCCTCGGTTAAAATTGAGGTGAAGATTGCCAGGAGGACAATAAATAAGAATGGTGCCAGTTCCAATTGAGAAAAGAATCTGTCTGCCATCCAGTCAGTTACTCCGGTTTCTACTAAAGAAGAAGCAACCACAACTGCTCCGCCGTACATTAAGATTACTCCCCAGTTAACATAGGCTTCTACTTCCTGCCAGCCGACAACCTTAAAGGCTACAACTAAAACTCCACCCAGCAGGGCTGTAACTGCAATATTGATTATATTTGATAAAAATAGCCAACTGCCGACTACTGCTCCTAAAATTAGGATCAGTTTTTTCTCAGCTTTAGATAAATCACCTCTAGCCTCTGACTTAGCCTTCAATTTTTCTAAGGAGCGGGAAGTATCCTGAATATCAATCTCAGCGAATTTGGTAATGATCACTGCAAAAACAATCAAGAGTAGAAAGGGAAGCGGCCAGCTGTATTTAATCAATTCAAAAAAGCCAATTGAAATTCCGTAATGCTTTTCTAAAAGCCCAACTGCCAGCAGGTTGCGGGCACCACCGAGATAGGTGGTGATTCCACCAATTACAGTTCCCCAGGCCATTGTCAAAAAGAGAAGTTTACCATAATTACTCTCCAGCCTCTTTAAGTCCAGGCTGACTGCAATCTCTAAGACTATCGGAAAAAGGAGAGCCGCAACAGCATGTTCAGGCATAATTAAGGATAAAAAAGCAGCTGTAAATAAAATACCATATAGGAGTTTAAGTGGGCTTTTGCCGCTGAAAGAGATTATCTTAAAAGCAAGCCTCGAGCCGAGCCCTGTCTGATAGAGACCGGAAGCGAGGATTAAAGCTCCCAGAATAAAAAAGATCGCCTTGGAGCCAAAGAGAGAAAAAGTATATTCAATACTCATCACATTTAAAAGCGGCAGCAGGGCAATCCCAAGCAGAGAAGTCACTGACAAAGGCAGAACATGGGAGACCCAGAAACTTAAAACAAGCACAAAAACTGCCAGAGCCCGCTGCCCGGCTGGATTCAGACCGGCCATAGTCGGCATAACTAACAGGCTTAGAAAAAGAATAATACCTGTGTATTTAATTATTTCTTTAAAATATTTAAACATCAAAACCATTCCTCTATGTGAATAAATTCTTTTGTACCCGGTTCAAAAAAATGTTAAAAAACCTCTCCCATTTTCGCTCACAGGAGAGGCTATAAAGATTTTATTTAGTTCTCTGTTGAATCTGATTTTTATTTTTGAATATTTGCCGCTCAGAATTTAAATAATTCGACAGCAAACGACTTAAATCGGGTGGTTCACGGTGCCTGTACGTTTTAAACTAAGCCGAGCACCAGCTCCACTGATTCCTCCAGGCTGAGTTTTTCGGTGTCAACTATCAGATCCGGGTTTTCCGGCTCCTCATAGGGAGCTGAAATTCCGGTGAAGTTTTCAATTTCACCTTTTTTGGCCTTGGCGTAGAGACCTTTGGGATCCCGTTCAGCACAGGCCTCCACACTGGCTTTAACATAGATTTCCTTAAAGTTTTCTACTCCGGCAGCCTCCCGGGCAGCTTCTCTTCCGGATCGATAGGGAGAAATAAAGGAAGCCAGGGTGATTAGGCCGGCATCTGCAAAAAGGGCAGCTACCTCACCGATGCGGCGGATATTTTCTTCTCTGTCTGCGGCGGTAAAGCCGAGGTCCTTATTTAAACCAAAGCGCAGGTTGTCACCATCTAGGCGGTAGGAAGCTCTTCCTCTCCGGTAAAGCTCCTTTTCCACTTCAACGGCAATGGTAGATTTACCGGAGCCCGAGAGCCCGGTAAACCAGAGAACCATTCCCTGCTGCCCTAAAAGTTCCTCCCGGGCAGCCTTATTTATTTCACCTGAATGCCACTTAATGTTATCTACCATGGTCTAAAGATAATCCCCCTGTCCTGTAATAGGCCTTTAATCTGAGCTGAAACTTCAGCTTCTGAAGTAAACTCAGGGATATGGAGGTCAAACTCTAAATCAGTTGTAACTCTATCTCCAAGCCAGACTGTCTCAATCTGCTGTGGGTTAACTGTTGTTTTGATCAGCTCTAAATCAGACTGGCTCAGCTCAACAGCTGTTACAACTAAAATAGCTCCTGCATCAAGCATTAGGTGAGAAACCTCAGCCAGACGGCGCAGGTGCTCTTCTTTGTGGCCGTTATCACCGTTTTTAATATCAGCATCAACACCATAGAGCAGGTTACCAATACCGAGGAAGTAGACTACCTTACCGTCGTTAAATAATCTCTTCTCCAGGGCTTTAGCAGTTGGTTTTTTACCAACATCTTCTTCTCCTGTTATTAAAATTAGAGTTGATTTCTGATTATATTTTTCAGCTCTATCTTCGCGGCTAATTAGAGACTGCTCCCAGTTGTAGTTACGGCGCATTACCTTTTCGCGAACCCAGCTCTGCTCATCTTCCATAGCTTCGGAGATGATTCCACCACCGGCGATCTCAAAGTCATCGACAATGACAAAGCGGCTGGTTTCTTCTATCTCTCCTGCTAAATCAAAGGCCATCGCCTTATCGAGTTTAAAGACAACCTCTGCCACATCGTGGCGCTCAATCTTTTCTTTGGCTTCATCCTGATTTAAGTTGGAGGCATCAATTACCCGATTGATCTTTTCCAGGCGGGCCTTAACTTTTGCTGTTCCAAGTTTTAAGTGATAGACCTTATCCTTAACCAGATCCTGGCGGGCCAGCCAGAAAAGATTAGCCTTGATTCTTGCTGAAACCTGGGGCTCAGCTTCATCAGCCCGAGAAGCAAGCTCCCCGCGGGTGATATAGATCTGTTCGTCCAGAGTAAAACCGGTAGCTTTACCGACCTTGACCTTATGCTGTTTATCTTCTTCAAAACCTTCTATTGTCTTAACTGTACTCTTTTTACCGGAAGGATAGAAAACAACTTCATCACCGACATTCAACTCACCTGCGGCTACTGTTCCGGCAACTATGCGGCGGTCGTCTCCACCTTTGGTAAATTTATAGACATCCTGAACCGGCATTCTGTAGGGCTTATTGTGCGGCAGAGCAGCATTTTCAAAGCTGTCCAGCTGTTCTAAAACAGTTTTACCTTCAAACCAGTCCATATTTCCCGATCTGTCAGCTACATTATCTCCGAGCATCCCGCTGACCGGAATAAATCGCTCTGCTTCCAGTCCGATTTCAGTTAGAAAGTCTGTATATTCTTCTACAATCTGATTATATGTATCCTCATCATAGTCAACTAAATCCATCTTATTTACCACTACTGCAATCTGTTTGATGCCGAGCATGGAAAGCATATAGCCGTGGCGGCGGGAGTTTTCCCTTACACCTTCGGAAGCATCGATTACTAAAAGAGCTGCTTCTGCTCTGGCAGCTCCGGTTACCATATTCTTTAAGAATTCAATATGTCCCGGTGCATCTAAAATTATATACTGTCTATAATCTGTCTGAAAAAAGACCCGTGCTGAATCAATGGTAATCCCCTGAGCCTGCTCATCTTTGAGAGCATCTAAAAGAAAGGCATATTCAAAGGGCTTGGAGTTTTTGCGGCAGGTTTCCTTTACCTGTTCTAACTTACCATCAGGTAGAGAATCTGTATCTGCCAGCATTCTACCGATAATTGTACTTTTACCGTGGTCAACATGGCCTGCAATAACTAAGTTTAAATCCTGTTCTTCAGTTTTATTATTCATCATTACCTCCTACATATACCCGTCTTTACGCAGTTCTTCTAAACCGCCACCATCTTCTTTATCCTGGGCTCTACCATCACGCTCTGCAACATTGGCAAACTTACCTGTTTTAAGCTCTTCTACTACCTCATCAACTGTGGAGGCTGTAGATTCTACGGGCTCAGTACAGGGAGCACAGCCTAAAGAACGATAGCGTTTACCTTCACCCTGATCAAAATAGAGTGACACCATTGGTATCTTTTCGCGCTGAATATATTCCCAGACATCAAGCTCGGTCCAGTCTAAAAGAGGATGGATTCTAACATGGGTACCGGGAGCAAAATCAGTTTTATACTGGTCCCAGAATTCAGGTGGCTGATCGCCGATATCCCAGTCATTGTTGCGGTCCCGGGGTGAGAAATATCTCTCTTTGGAGCGGGAACCTTCCTCATCTGCTCTGGCACCAACAATTACCCCTGTGTAGGGTTCACGGTTGCTGTCCAGTTCATACTCGTCCTTATTATGATTATATCTGTAGCGGCGCCAGTTACCATTTAAGGTGTTTTTAAGCGCATCTGTCTTCAAGCGTCCACAGCATTCTAAGTGAGTTGCCTTGCCATTAGGAAAAGTTTCTCCTGCTGCCAGAGTTTCTTCGTCCTGACCGTAAATCATATCAAGGTTCCACTTTTTAGCTAGCTTATCCCGGTGTTCAATCATCTCGGGAATCATGTAGCTGGTGTCAATATGTACTAATGGTATTGGCACATGTCCAAAAAATGCCTTCCTGGCCAGCCAGAGCATTACTGTTGAGTCCTTACCTACTGACCAGAGCATACAGATATTATTAAATTCACTGTATGCTTCTCGCAAAATATGAATACTTCTGCTTTCTAACTTATCTAAATGATCCAAATTTGACCCTCCTTAAAAATATATAGCTGCCGGTTAAGCAAGTAAATAGTCCGGCACTAAATTAAAGCTTTTCATTGTCGAATTATCAGGAATCTTAAAACCTAAGTTATTTGATTTCAACTGATTAGATTTTATCAAAAAGCTGCCCTAAAAACAAGACCCATTTAAAAAGAGCAGTCCTCAAATAAAACTAAGAACTGCTCCTCAAATTAATCACTGTCTTTTTTTATTAATTATCAAAAATGCTCATTTGTCCTTCAGCTGTATTTGCTTGATCACCAATCAAATTTCTTAAAGCATTTAATTGGTTATAATCATCAGAATAGCTCATCATCCTTACCTCCCCAGACTTTTATTTGAGAATCTAAATACTGCTGAATATTACAGACAAGTCTCGCTATTGTATTCCCACAATTCTTT
>Ga0182238_1000601_pt1 | contig 10495 bp, 9 predicted proteins | sample hydfrates6_PW_90_FD_132439 | JGI IMG/M metagenome (GOLD analysis project Ga0182238, IMG submission 132439) | Subsurface microbial communities from deep shales in Texas, USA - hydraulic fracturing test 6_PW_90 | ecosystem: Environmental > Aquatic > Deep subsurface > Shale gas/oil reservoir >... | reverse complement strand
TTTAAAGGGCCTGCCGGTAAATATCAATCACATCTTCCAAAGTGGCTATTCTGGGATTGGTAAAGCTGCAAGCATCCTTCATGGCATTTTCGGCCATTACATATAAATCCTTATCCTTAACTCCCAGGCCCTTCAGACCGGAAGGAATTCCAACGTCCTGGGAAAGCTTTTCAATAGCCGCAATGGCCTTGTCTGCAGCATCCCGTACACTGAGACCCTCAATATTTTCGCCCATAAATTCAGCAATATCGGCAAACCGCTCCGGGCAAGCAATTATATTAAACTTCGAGACATGCGGCAGAAGAATGGCGTTACAAACACCGTGGGGTAGATTATAGAACCCGCCCAATTGGTGAGCCATGGCATGTACATATCCCAAGCTGGCATTATTAAAGGCCATTCCGGCTAGAAACTCCGCATAAGCCATTTTATCCCGTGCCTCGATATTTTGGCCGTTGGCCACTGCATTACGCAGGTTTTCCGAGATAAGTCTAATGGCCATAATAGCCGCGGAATCGGTGACCGGAGTTGCGGCAATGGATACATATGCTTCCACGGCATGGGTGAGAGCATCCATCCCGGTTGCAGCCGTAAGCGCGGGGGGCATACCCACCATTAGCATTGGATCGTTAATGGCCACATTGGGAGTTACCCGCCAGTCAACAATAGCCATTTTAACCTTACGATCCGTATCTGTGATGATACAAAAACGTGTCATTTCGCTGGCGGTACCGGCGGTTGTATTAACGGCGATAAAGGGCGGCATTGGTTTAGTTGACTTGTCAATTCCTTCGTAATCACGAATGTTGCCCCCGTTGGAAGCCACGATACCTATGCCTTTAGCACAGTCGTGGGAACTTCCGCCCCCCAGGGAAATAATCATATCACAATCATTTTCCTGGAAAATCTTCAACCCGTCATGAACGTTATTATCCGTAGGGTTAGGTTCGGCACCGGCATATATCACTGCCTTAGCCCCCACCTCTTCAACCTTGGCCTTAATATCGTCAGCCATACCGTTTTGCCCCAGGAAAGCATCCGTCACGATAAGAGCCTTGCTGCCACCTAACACCTTTACTTGATTACCAATTTCCTTTGCCGCTCCAACTCCCATGAGGTTAACCGTTGGAATAAAGTAACCGTATACTTGCTCCTGAACTGCCATTGAAAAATACCTCCCGGATTATAATATTTTTTTAAAAACTCGGTTCTTAAATGGACGGAAAATAATAAATTTTCCCTAACTCTTTGGTTATTGTTAAGAGCAAGTAATGTGCCAGAACCCCTAAACCCTTGTGGCACAAGCTTTGCACAAATATTCACAAAATTCCCCGAATACAACTTTCCTGCTCGCCGCCAAATAACGACTAAATTAGGGCCCGGCGTATAAAAATTGCACAAGGCCCTGTCTCATTTTGGAACAACTGTACCACATAGGGACAACCATAAAATAAGGGCTGCCCGAAGGGCAGCCCTTATTTTACACTAATTTCATAATCTTTCAATTTTCTGTACAGTGTATTGCGCCCCATCCCTAACGAGCGGGCGGTATTACTGATATTTCCCCGGTAATATTCAAGGGTTTCCTGAATGACCTCCCTTTCCACTTCTTCCAGAGAAGGGGGAAGGGGTCCCGGCATACCCTTTTCGGACATAATACTCTTCAACCTGGATTCCAGCTGTTTTGTTAACCTGTAAGCCGTAAGCAGTTCTCCGTCTCCCAGTTCATCCAGGTATTCATCCCTGCTGAGCATTTCTTCCAGCCTGTAGACTAAATTTCTGTAATTGGGGCGAAAACCGCCGGCGGGTATTCCCACAATGCCGCTGCCATCATCCCTTTTGGTTGTTTCATTTCTTATTTTATCGGAAAGGCATCCCGGCACAATGACATTGCCTTCCACCAGAGCAACCGCCTGGTCGATGGTATTCACCAGTTCCCTTATGTTTCCGGGCCACGAATACCTTTTGAGCATCTCCATTGCTTCCGGAGATATTTGAAGGGGCCTGTCCCCTGCTTTTCTTTTTAGAAAATAATGGGCCAGCATGGGTATATCTTCTTTTCGTTCCCTCAAGGGAGGGATTTCCAGTCGTACCACATCAAGGCGGTAGAACAGATCTTCCCGGAATTCTTTATTCTCCACCGCCTTTTGCAGATCCACATTTGTGGCGGCAATAAGCCTTACATCGGTTTTAACCGTTTTTTCGCCGCCAACCCGTAAAAATTCACCGGTCTCCAGAACCCGCAGGAGCTTGACCTGGATACCAAGGCTTGCTTCCCCTATTTCATCTAAAAATAGAGTTCCCTTGTTGGCAATTTCAAAAATTCCCCTTCGCTTACCGGAAGCTCCCGTAAAGGCACCCTTTTCATGTCCGAAAAGCTCGCTTTCCAAAAGGCTTTCCTGCAGTGCGCCACAGTTTATGGGAATAAAGGTATTTTGGGAACGCAGGCTGCACGCGTGCACAAACCTTGCCAACACCTCTTTACCGGTGCCCGTTTCCCCCTGAATTAGCACGTTAATATTCTTTTTGGCAATTTTATGGGCAACGGCAACCAGTCGTTTCATTTTTTGACTGGAACCCACCTGAAAACCCTGCCGTTCTGCGGTTTCAAGCCATTCCGGCTGTCCCCCTCCTTCTCCGGAAAAATGACGGCTCAACTCCATGGCCTTTTCTATTAGCCCTTCCAACTCGTCAATATCTTCGAAGGGCTTTTCCATATAGTCGAAGGCACCCAGTTGAATAGCCTTAATGGCTGTCCGGGTGGTACTGTAACCCGTCATTATAATTACTTCACAGTAGGGCTGGATTGTCTTTATCCTTTCCAAAAGCTCCAGCCCGTTGGTATCGGGCAATTTTACGTCCACCAGCGCCAATTGGTAATCGTTTCCGTTAATTAAAGCCTCGAATTCTTTCCCGTCATGGGCCACATACACGTTGTATCCCTTTCGTTCCAGCAGGCGCTTAAAAAAACTACCCACTTCATGTTCATCGTCAACTATTAGTATATTGGGGGACTTATCCACGCTATTCCACCTCTTCTAACTTACCACTAACGCTTTTTTCCACGGGTAGTACCAGGGAAAAGGTACTCCCTTTTCCGGGTTTGCTATTGACCCTAATGGTACCACCGTGTGCCTGGGCGATGCCAAGACTGACGGAAAGCCCCAAACCGGTTCCCTTGCTTACCTCCTTGGTGGTAAAGAAGGGGTTGAATATCTTTTCCATACACTCCGGGGGGATTCCCTCACCGTTATCCACCACGGTGGCATGAACCGCCTCTTCCCCTTCGAGTTCCGTAATTCCGGTATAGACATCTATTCTCTTACTGTTTTCAATTCCCTCCAGGGCATCCCGGGCATTAAGGAGGAAATTGATAAGCACCTGGTCCAACTGGTGCCCGTTGGCCTGCACCGTGGGCAAACAAGGACTCATACCGGTCTCTATTTTTATGTTATTTCTGTTTATCTGATACTTTAAAAGGCTTAAAACCCTTTCCACTACATCATTGAGGCTTATGGAGGTCATGGGACGCTCATCCTGCCTGGAAAAGGTAAGGAGGTTTTGGATGATTTTTTTGCATCTCAGCCCGCAGTTCACTATGTCCTTTACATAGTCCGCCCTGGGGTTATCCTCCTCCAGGTCCCGCAGCAACATTTGTGCATTGCCGATGATTGCCGTCATGGGACTGTTCAGCTCGTGGGCCACCCCCGCGGCCATTTCACCAATGGCCGCCAGCTTGCCGGATTGCATCAACTGAGCTTCCATCTTGCATTGCTCGGTAACGTCCTTGATATGATGGATTACCGCGTAGATTTCCCCGCTTTCGTTAAAGACAGGGTAATAAAATACATCATACACCATTCCCGTGGAAATTTGCATGCGCTCATAGGCAGAATCCCTGGTTGAAAGTACTTTATCCATCAAACAAGGGCTGCACTTGGAGTTATGATTCCAGAGCAAGCTGTAGCATTTCTTGTTATTGACACTGTTTTCCCCACCGGGAAGACTATTAACTCGACCATTACAGCGCAATACATTGCAGTTTAAATCGATAAGGAAAATGGGATCAGTCACAGCCTTGAAGGTTTCTTCCCACTCTTTCTTGCCCCTTAGAACCTGCTCATATAACCAGGAATTTTCCATACAGATTGCCAGCTGCCCGGCCAATTGATCAATAAACTTTATTTCGTCCGCCCCGTAGGCATAACTTATTTTACTTCCCATAATAAGTACACCTATAACGTTTCCCTTCACGGTCAAGGGGGAAACAACCATGGATTTCAGACCCATTTGTTTCACGGGGGGATAAGTTAATTCCCTTCCGTCACCCCTCAGATGATAGAATTTGCTTTCCTTTTTGGTTACTGATTCCCAGAGAAGTGACTTCTCAGAAACGGGTTCACCTACACATACGTAACCCGGGACCATTGCCGTCATGTAAAGATTATTACCTTTAAGCATTGCCAGTCCCCAGAAGTCACAATGTATTGCCTGGGGAAGTTTTTTATGAACACGGGTAATAATATCCTCCAGGGACATATCTATATTAATGTCCTGAATAATCTGGTAGATAATTTCCAGCCGGTGGTTCTGTTTAATTATTTCCTCGCTTCTTTTTTTGGCCTCCAAGTAATAATTAAGCTTTGATGAATCCACACCCGTTAGATTTTCTATTATTCTTATTTTTTCATTATGAAGCCTTTCCGACACATCCATCACCCCGGTTAATTAAAGCGCTTGCATAAAAATCCGTTCGATATCCCCCTCGCTGACATCCCTGGGATTGGTAACAATGCAAGCATCATTAAGTGCATTTTTACTAAGGGTACTCACCAGTTCCTGCTTTAGACCCATATTGGAAAGACCGTGGGAAATTCCAATATCCCTTACCAGCCGGCGAACCGCTTCAATTGCCTTTTGCGCCCCCTGCCACTTGCTGATTCCACTCAAATCCTCACCGAAGGATTCAGCAATGCGGCAGTACTTGTCAGCACAGGCAATTAGATTAAATTCCATTACATGGGGTAACAACACCGCATTTGTTTCCCCGTGATGCAGATCCAAAAGCCCGTCAACCTGGTGAGTCATGGCATGAGTCGCCCCCAGGATGGCATTGGAAAAAGCCAGACCCGCCTGCAGGCTGGCCATTGCCATTGCGGACTTGGCCTCGAGATTGGTGCTGCAGGCCACGGATTCCCGCAGATTATTTGCTATCAGGCGAATGGCATTTAAAGCCTGTACATCCGTGAGATGAGTCGCCGCCAGAGATACAAAGGACTCAATGGCGTGACTCAGAGCATCCACACCCGTAGCGGCAGTCAGCCTGGCATTCTTGGTTTGTAACATGTAGGGATCGATAATGGCAATATCCGGTACCAGGGACTTGGAGATAATGGCCATTTTAATCTTCCGCTTGCGGTCAACCACAATGGCAAACTGTGATACTTCGGAACCGGAACCGGCTGTGGTGGGCACCATCAGCATTGGTGGCAGCGGGTTGGTGATTTTATTTACCCCTTCGTAATCCTGAATTTTACCACCATTGGTGGCCAGTATTGCCACCGCTTTCGCCACATCAATGGCACTACCCCCTCCCACACCCATAACAGCATCACAATCCGCCTCTACATACCTTTGCGCGCAGTTATCAACTTCATTATCTTTGGGGTTACTGGTGATTTCATGACATATCTCATACTCCAACCCCACCTGATCCAGATAGGATAATGCCTTCTCAACCCACCCGGCATTCATCACGCCCTCATCGCTAACAATGAATACCTTTTTTGCCCCCAGGCGTAAAGCGCTTTCCCCCACCTGGCTGAGGGCACCTAATCCAAAAATAATTTCCGGCGCAACAAATTTACTTATTATCAATATAACACCCCGCTAAAAGCAGCTTTTTCCACTGAAATTTATTACCAGGACTTTTTTGCACTTGCCTTGATTCATATTTTTATATACCATTTAATTTATTGTAGCAAAAAACCTGCCTAAGCGGAGTGTAAATAATTGTATCGGCATACATTTTAAGGTAGACCCCCATACCGCCGAAGACGGCACCAGCAGAGGGATGAAATAAGTTAATAAGTTAATGGCCTGACCCCAATCTCAACAAGTCACTCTAGGGTGACCCGGTGATTTCCGGAGAGAGCGGAGCACTGAGTAGCGGCGCTCAGCCCGTCAAATCCCAAGAGTCATGACCCCGAAAGGGCGTGAAGAAGTAGGTAAGCAGTCTGCAGCAAGCGGCTTTACGGGAAATACTTACCCGCTCTACAAGAATAATTGCGGAGCGAACGGAGGAAACCACCGGGGCACCCGCGCGCTAAAAGTAACTTTTAGCACAATAGAACCGTCCCTATGTGCACCGTTGAAAAAAAATAAGGAGTGAGTATTTTGTCGGAAACAGCAAAAAAAGAAATGAAAAACCGCGTCATCGTAACCGTTCTCGGGCCGGATAAAGTTGGCATAATTGCAGGTGTGGCCCAAATACTGGCTGAGAACAACATTAATATACTTGATATAAGCCAGACCATCCTGCAGGAATTTTTGGCCATGGTACTCATAGCCGACATGGATGCCAGCACGGTGGACCTTCTGGAGCTGAAGCAAAAACTGAACGAATTGGGCGAAAAAATAGGGGTACGTATTGATGCCCAGCATGAAGACGCCTTCAGCTACATGCACAGGATATAGGGGGAAAACGTATATGCTTACAATGCAAGAAATAATGGAAACAATAAAAATGGTCCAGGAAGAAAAACTGGACATCAGAACCATCACCATGGGTATAAGCTTGCGGGACTGCTGCCATCCGGAACCCCGCAAGGCCGCGGATAAAATCTATGATAAAATCACACGCCTGGCCCAAAATCTGGTACCGGTGGGGGAAAACATTGCCCGGGAATTCGGTATTCCCATTGTCAACAAGCGCATTTCCGTTACCCCCATATCTTTGGTGGGTGAATGTACGGAAATTGATGACTACTATATCTTTGCCCAGGCTATGGACAAGGCAGCAAGGGAAGTAGGCGTTAACTTCATAGGAGGTTTTTCAACACTGGTTCACAAGGGAATGACCCGGGGAGACGAAAAGCTTATTCAGTCTATACCCCGGGCCCTGGCGGAAACCGAGAGGGTGTGCGCGTCGGTTAATGTGGCCACCACCAAAGCGGGTATCAATATGGACGCGGTTTACCAAATGGGAAAGGTAATCAAGGAAACCGCGGAGAGAACCCGGGATAAAGACGGTCTGGGATGCGCGAAACTGGTTACCTTTGCCAATGTGCCGGAGGACAATCCCTTCATGGCCGGAGCTTTCCACGGCGTGGGGGAACCCGAATCAGTTATAAATGTGGGAGTTAGCGGCCCCGGCGTGGTCAACAGGGCGGTAAGCCGCGTCCGAGAAGCTGATTTTGGCACCCTGGCCGAAACCATCAAAAAAACAGCCTTTAAAATAACTCGCATGGGGGAACTGGTGGGACGCACCGCAGCATCCCGGCTGGGTGTCCCCTTTGGTATTGTGGACATTTCCCTGGCCCCCACCCCGGCAGTGGGCGACAGCGTGGCGGAAATACTGGAATCCATGGGCCTGGAGCGCTGTGGAACCCATGGAACCACCGCGGCCCTGGCCCTTTTAAACGATGCGGTTAAAAAGGGCGGTGCCATGGCCTCATCCTACGTGGGCGGGTTATCCGGCGCCTTCATTCCGGTAAGCGAGGACGCCGGCATGATTAGAGCCGTTGAAGAGGGGGCCCTTGGCCTGGATAAATTGGAAGCAATGACCTGCGTATGTTCCGTGGGTTTGGATATGATCGCCGTCCCCGGAGATACCGGCGCGGAAACCCTGGCAGCCATCATCGCCGATGAAGCAGCCATAGGTGTTATAAACCAGAAAACAACCGCTGTACGCATTATACCCGCGCCGGGTAAGAAGACAGGGGATCGCGTAGAATACGGTGGGCTATTGGGAAGCGCCCCGGTAATGCCGGTACACCCCTTTTCCTCCACCGAATTTGTGCGCCGGGGAGGCCGAATCCCGGCACCGGTCCACAGTTTGAGCAACTAATACCATGCAGCAGCGACGGGGATTTATTCCCTGTCGCTGCTTTTATTTAATACAGGAATGATTTTTGCTTATTTTATTGCGTAAAGGATTCCATGGACACATTCCTTGCTTATTATGCTGGAGGAGGCGGAAAGATGCAAATAGTGGGTATTGACGTGGGTCGCAATAAGGTTAAGGCGGTTTCCCGGGACAAAAAGATAGCCTATACAAGCCGGGTAGGTGAGTGGCGCCCACGGAATTTGACCAACGGCGGTGACTACGAAATTGAAATTAACGGAAAAGGGTATTTTATTGCCGACCTGGCAGCCGAGTCATATTTTATGCGAGAAATGGCCACGGAAAGTAAGATTCACGAAGAAACAAAGGTATTGTTCATCGCCGCGCTGGTGCTGGTGGCCGACCCGGAGGAGCAGTGTATGATCATCACCGGCCTCCCCATTAGCCAGCATACCGCCGGCGAAAAGGAAAGGCTTTCCAAACTATTGCAGGGGACCTATTATGTAACTTTGGGCGGAGTGGAAAAATATTTTCACATCGACGAGATCGGTATAGTACCGGAAGGGGGAGGCGCGTACTGGGATGCTGTTCTTGACCGGGAAGGACACGTGAACAGTGTTCCCTTGACGGAAGGAACAGTCAGGGTGATTGATATCGGCAGCCGTACCATCAATTATTGTACCATTAACAACCGCAAATATATCGACCGGGATTCCGGAACACTGAATTACGGTATCCTTGAGCTGCAAAATATGGGGGATAAGCCGGAGCCCCATTATTGTGAAGGTTTTACCAGGAGAGTTCTGGCCGACCTCAGTAAAAAATGGTTTAACCACAACCCCGGCGAGGATATTGTTTTGTTTACGGGCGGGGGCTCTATTTTACTGAAACAATGGCTGAAACTACATTTTGAAAATGTCATTTTCGCAGAGGACCCGGTTTTTGCCAATGCACTGGGTTATTATAAAATGGGGGCGGCAAAATGGGCCGCAAAGTAAAGGCAGTCTACTTCAATGAGGAAAAGGAAAAGGATCTATTGGAATATGCAAATAATATAGAAAACTTTTCGGTGTGGGTTAAGGACCAGATAAGAAAAAACATGCAAGCTAAGGGAAAAACAGGAATAGATCCTGAAATAAAGTGTTTTATTGAAAAACTAATTGATGAGAAACTTGCCGGGCTGCAATTAAATGATGCGGAAAAACAAAAATCCGGTACAGAAAAAAACTGTAATGACAAATCACAGGTAGTAAAGGATATAGATGATTTTTTTTAAACGGGCCGCTATCCCCTTTTCAAGGTAAGCAGCGACACTTCGGGGCGGCACAGAAAACGAAAATCTATCTCACTGGTGCCCAGCCCCCTGCTAATATATAAATAGGAACTGTCTTTTAGGAACAACCCCGCATCATATTTGGGAAAGAAACCCTGGCCCGGCACCCATAATGCCCCTATTAAGGGCAGGCGAATCTGACCGCCGTGGGTATGCCCTGCCAGCATCAAATCCACTCCCCTTCCCGCATAACCATCAAATACCCCGGGGTAATGGGACAATAATATTACCGGCCCCTTTTCCCGCTGTTTTTGCAAGTTAAACCTTGTTATACCGTCCAATCCCACACCGGCAACCGTGACCTGGCTGTCCCCGGCGGGATGATCCAGGGCGGTACCATCGTCTAAAACTTGAACATTTCTGGCTAATAATTGCCTTTTTAGTTCTGAATATAGTCCACTGGCCTTCTCGTGATTTCCCGGGACAAAATAAACAGGGGCCCTTTTACCGGCCACTTCCACCAATTCCAACCCGGCATCGAATTCCCTTTTCCCGGCATCTATCAAATCACCCGTTACGGCCACCATATCCAAGTCCTCTTCCCGCACCAGGCTGAATATTTCTTGCTGGCCTTTTCCAAAGCGCCGGCTATGTAAATCGGATAAATGTAATATGGTAAACCCCTCCAAAGAAGGGGGTAAATTTTTTATGTCCACATCAACCCTTGTTATAACCGGAGAATTATTGCCCCACATTGCCCATCCCGCTCCCATCACCATTAAAATAAAAACTGTTATTGCTTTTATTGCTTTACCGATTTCCAACACTATTGCTTCACCTTTTTCGCCATATTATTCGGATTAATCACCAGTGTTACCTTTATGACCAAAAAATACAAACCTCAACACCGGTAATAAAAATCACCTTTTCCTACAGATAATAAAGCAAATACCACAAGGAGGCCGTAAATGTATCAAACAATCATAATTGGAATGGGACCCGCAGGTCTTACCGCCGCAGTTTACGCGGCACGGAAAAAAATGAAGGTTCTCATTTTGGGGAAAGAATTTGGTGGCCAGGCCTCATGGACCGGTGAGATAGAAAATTATATGGGGTTTCAGTACATAAGCGGGCCGGAATTGATGCACCGCTTTGAA
>Ga0182238_1000600_pt1 | contig 10500 bp, 12 predicted proteins | sample hydfrates6_PW_90_FD_132439 | JGI IMG/M metagenome (GOLD analysis project Ga0182238, IMG submission 132439) | Subsurface microbial communities from deep shales in Texas, USA - hydraulic fracturing test 6_PW_90 | ecosystem: Environmental > Aquatic > Deep subsurface > Shale gas/oil reservoir >... | reverse complement strand
CTTCTAATCTATCTGAAGATATAACTACTTCTTCCATTTTGAATTCGATATTAAAAGAACCTAAAATAAAATCGTCCTCATCATTAAATAATTCTGATAAGGATTTTTTGGATAAATAGAAATCTAAATCTTCTAATGATACATCTACATTTTCCCATTCCATTCTATCCAAATGTAAATGGATTGGGTTGTTAATACTTAGTGTATCAGATGCATCTAACTCTTTCATCATCTGCTCTTTAATTAATTCTGGATTGTTTTCTATCATGTTTTTTGTCTCTAAATCTTTGTCATTATACCAGCTAGGTAGAACGACTGATTTGTTTCCAAACCCATGAGAATCAACATTACTAATATCAATAGTAAGACCTTCTTCTTCAAATCGATAGACTTCTAATCTATCATCAACTAAAACTTCAATACCATTAGTTCTCTGATGGGTATTTCTAAGTCTTGAAATTTCAATATCAAAATCATCGAGTTCCAATTGACTTTGATTTAAAGAATACATTAATTTAGCATACAATGTATCCTTATCAAAATCGTTTAATTTCTGTCCTCTTAAAGTATTAACTAAAATATCTGTATTTAACATCATAATAAAATTACCTCCTAGGTAATACTGAATGTCGATCCTGCAATAGTCTAAGTATTGTACAGGCATTCAGGATAGATATAATAAATAATTATTTTTTAACTTATTCTTCTCTATCACTTATATAATATATAATTATAATCTTATTAAAAACAATAGATTAGAGGGTGGTTGATATGAGACAATATAGTGAATTTATAAATGAAAAAATAGATGAACTACATCAGGATATATTAAATACTTTAGATTCCCATATATTATTTGATGAAGATTACATTATAAATGTAAGATTAGTATCTATGGGTGAGTCAAAAAGATTCGTAATTAGATTATATAAATTAAAAGAGTATTACAATAAAGATAAAGAATTAGACATGCAGTTGGATCAGACTGTTTTAAAAAAGACTATAATATCTAAATGGTCTAAAGATTATAACAAAGACAGATTATTCAATTTACTTAAAGATAGTAATTTCGATAAATACATAAAATACGAATGGTAAAAAAAAAAAGAAAGAGGGTATTATCCCTCTTTCGTATATTATCTATTATTTTAAATCATCTGTAACTTTAGTTAATACATCTACCTTATCATCTTTATTTAAATTAGATAATAGTTCTTTAACTTTCTCAGCTTCTGAATTTATTTTCCTTTCCCTCTTTCTCTCATCACTATAATAAGGATGATAGTAATATACATTAGACATATTCTCTAACATCCAAAGATGTAACTCATTAATTGTACCACTATCAACCTCAGGTGGGTCTATTAATTCTATATCATCCAAACATAGATTATATTTATTATTAATAAGTTCTTTCAATCTATATTCAACCCTATTATAATTAGAAATAGATAATTCTTTATTTATCAATATCTTCATACCTACCCTATCTTTGATTAAGACAGTATCGTTTTCCCAAGTATAATACCATAAAGCTTCAACACTAACAGTTTTATTTGTTATGGATTCAACCCTGTTAGAAACATATATGGCTAAATCTTTTTGATTATAAGAAATATCAACATCCTTTAATAATTTATCTAAAGAGTTCTCATTATCTTCAGTTACATTTATAGGCATATTTTTATCCTCCTTATTTTTTGTATAGTTATTAGTTCTTTGGTGTCTTGCATCATCACTATAACTATGTCTTAACTCATGTCTTTTAAAAACCCCCTCTGATACTTCTTCGTATACAAAGACTGTGTCATATCCATAATCTGATGTACTCAAAAGATCTTTCTTTATATCTATTATCTCACTGATTACTTCAATTTTACCACAGAAAGGTGTATTATAAATTTCACCTTTTGTGGATAACCCCTTTTCATCATTAAATAAAGCTATCCTTACACTTCTGTTAGTTACTCTATCCCTATCTTTCATATTAATAAATCTTACATAATAAGTACCTTTATCATAGGTTAAAATTACTTCATCTATATATTCAATATCATTTACTATTGTATTTATATGACTCAGTAGAGAGTTTTCTTTAATAAAAGTATCTATTCTATTCACTGTCTCTTGATATTCTTTTGAGTATTCTTCTTCTTCTCTAAATATCGATTTAATAACATCATCTCTGTTATATAAGTAATTAAAATCATACTGTTCAAAACTATTACTCATATATTCTTTATAAGCTTCAAAACCATCAAAGAGAATATTAATAGCTACAGGTATAACTTCATTAAGATCATAATCTACAAACTCATTTATTATTTCAAGTAACCTATCACTATTATCATGCAGTATTTCATTTGGTCTAATATCCTTTGAGTAATAACCCATAACGATAGCTCTTTGATCTCTTTCTCCATCTTCTTTTATTAGAAATAAAGGCAGTTGTCTTTCAAAATACAGCAGACTTAAAATACTAATAGGTTTTTCAAATTCAAACTCATCATGTAGTTTTCTTTCTATATCTATCCTTACATTTTCTAATACAGGGGGTACCCCATCTTCATTAGTATTATCTCTTTGATTATATCCCATAACATCTTTCATCCTTTCTTTATCAAAATAATATATTTCAAAATGTGCTCTTATTGATTTACCTTCTAGTAATTCAACTTTATCAAGAACGTCATCATAAGATAAATCATCCCCTATATAAGTGTAAGATGTCCATTCAATATTCATATTCGGGAAGACTTCATTGATAACATTAATTACCTCTTTATTTTTGATAACAGTCTCATACTGAAACATTCTTTGTTTATCATCATCTACAGTATAAAATATATCGACTAGTTTAACAGATCCAGAGGCTTTAGATTTGTAAGTTATAAGACCTAATACCTCAAACCCTAATTTACCATTAATAAAATCTAAATTCTTCAACTTCTTTTCCAATTCATCAATAAGATCATATCTTTCAGTAATATCAATAGTTTCATTATCTATCTTATCTTCTATACTTCTATCTAGTAATTCATCTATTCTTTCGTGATCAAAATAAAGATCAATATAACTATTATCTATACATATTTCCTTAACACTTTCAATTAATTTAACTAGAACATATTGTTTTCTACAACCCTCTGAAATATAATTTTTCTTTAAATTATTAAAGTCATGTATTAATAATTTATCAAATTTGAATACATCTTTATTCCTAACTATCCTTTCTATCATATCTACGATGTTCGCACCTAATGAATTAACATCCTCACCATTGAAATCTAAGAGAAGACATAATATTTCATCACTACCATTTATAAATCGTTTAGCTTTATATTTATAAACACCAACTATTTTTAATTTTTCAGTTAACTTAAAATTAGTAAACTTACCCTTTTCTCTAAACTTTATTTTAATCTGTTCTTCTATATCCTCTACAATTCTTGTCATAACAGGCTTCTTAGATTCATCAATTACTATACTGCTTTTAATATCAAACATATTATCATCCCCTTTATTTTTTAATTCATAATCACTAAGATCTTGGTATTTAGCAACTTTACTCCAATCAGGTTTTAACTTATTATCTTCTTTATTTGACGAGGGTAAAACATCATGACTGTTAGGTAAGGACTCCATAACATTATTTATTTTATTATTTATAAAATCTTTATTATGATATACGACATTTAAATATTTACTATCATTTACTTTCTCAAAATTACGAATATCATGTATTACTTGGATTCTTACATCATCAATCATTAAATCTATTTCTTTGAAGTATTCTTTTAGTTTTTTAATAACGTGAGAATTATTAAGTCTATATTCCAATTTACTATCAGTATAAAATGTCATATAAACTATACAGTCATCATTACTAAATAGATAAGTTAAAGGATTCTTTTTTACTTTATCATAGTAAATAGCAAAATTAATTAAAACCCTATCATCTAAATCAACTAATTCATCATTTACAATCTTCTCTACTTTCTTTTTAAAATCATTATCTCTAATTTTTAAATCATCTAAAGTTAGATTAAGATATTTTTCCATTCTGTTTCACTCCTTCTTTAATATGAATGTGGTTCTTTTACCTACTTCTTTTATGGATGATCCGAAATGATTTCTACATATTCTTTTTTCATTTTCTTTAACTTCTCTATAATCTTTAATATGTTTATCTGTTATAACATTAGATGTGTCATATTTAATAGTGTAATCTTTTAAATATTCATGTTTCAATAATATCACTCCTTAAAATTATAAGTGGCTGAAAATTCGTAATGATATTTATCCCATTTATTTAAAACATATTTATAATTTTTCATATTTATATCAAAATTACATATGATATTTATTATAACATTTTCATTCTCGATACTATCAGTCAATGATTTTTTAATTTCATTCATTAACCTATCAAACACATCTACACTTTTGATTCTATTATCAGCAAATTTTGTTTTAACATAATTTTTATTAAGATTTGGATGCCAGTTAGGATTCCAAAGAGTAACTAAACTACTAACAGACATATTACCATTATTAGTTTTTCTATCAACTATACTGTATAAATTAATATCAAGTATAGTTTTAGCTTTTTTTATATTATTTATATCCTCAATTCTAGTTCTCATATGACACTCACTTATGTCTTTACTACTATCTACAATCTTAGATATTCTTTCAAACAAACTATTCAAATCACAATTTTTAAACTGTTGAATAAAAGACATATTATCATCTCCTTTGATTTTTATCATCTAAACTGTTCTACCAACTCCATGTTGTAATGATCACCATCTACAGGAAATAAATCCACCGTCTTACCTGCTAGATCATGAGTGCTATCATTAAGAAATCTTATCTTACCATCAGTAACATATGAATGACATACCTTAGGACTCATACCTTCTGACTTAGGTGTAAACTTACTTAAGATACTCGGTTTTATTGTTGGTTTTTCTAAATCATCATTAAAATCCCATATCTCTTTGGTTATAGAATGAATACCATTACATCCAGGACATCTGAATACAAACTTATCATCTTTGGTTTTTATTATTCTATCCAATTTAAACATCCCCTCTAATTAAATGTTTGGGTATTAGAAAAAAAGAGATGCCGGAAAAGCCCGACATCTCAGTAATCATACTAGTTTAGCTCTTCATAATACTTTAAGAATTCATACAGATTCTCTAAATCTTTTTTACACAACTCTGCTAAATTAATAGGTAACGGTGAATAATCTACACTTTTTAAAACAGCTTCTTTTTGTCTATTGAATGTTAATTTAAAATTATCTTTATGAGCAATAAAATAAACTTCTTTTATATCTTTATTTTTTATATAGATATAGTCATAGATGAAATCAAACTGGTGGATTACGCCTAACATAGTACCAACACCACTGATACCAGTTTTATATCCTGGTATATTATTTGTAACTCTTACAGTGTCTACTCTACGAATCTTATCAATTAACTTAGCCTTTTCAGATAAGAAATATTCAGTTGATAAATTATCAGTCTCAGCTGAAGTAGCTTTAACCATATCTTTATCTTCTGTACTATAAAACTTTTTTACCTTTAAAGGTCTTGTAACATTAGCAATAATATCCAATCTACCAAAGTCTCCTTCAAACTCTTTGACGAAGATAGTGATTATCTTTTGAATATCATGTAATAATCTTAACTCATTTTTTTCTTCTAAATCAGCTTCATCAAATTCAAACTCTGTTACATAACTGAAATCTCTTTCAGTTTCTTCAAGATATGTTGTTTTACCTATTAATGAAGATTTAAAAACTTCAGCATTATTTTCAGGATCACCATATCTCATTAAGGTTAATCTATAAATAGCAGTATTTTGTTTATGGACTGTAAAACCAATGTCATCAAAATACTTACTATTTTCAATTACCTCTTTAGATTTATCTAAGACTCTATTTAGCTTCTGTTTAATATGAAGCTCTTTATCAACTTCAGACACATAGTTTTCTGTTGCTATACACACCTCGTTTTTATTGAACACATATTCATTCTGTTCTTTATAATTATTTTTACTACCCCACTCATGATATGACTCAATAAAAATATCATCCTCTAACATTATATCTTCAAAATATTCTCCAATATACTTTTTTAATTCAAAGATAAGTTCATCTGAAACATCTCTATTATTAGAACCTGTGATAGAATATCTAACCGTATTGTGTTTATTATAAACATCCATAATTTCCTCATAATCCTCTATAGATGAATCATCATAGGTATATAAAGTAATCATTATTAAACCATCCCGAATCTTTTCATTATTTGTACCGGTATGAAAAGATACCGACAATTCATCTACCTCATCAGATTCTTTAATCACTTTATTAAAAGAATCAATAAATTCTGCTATCTTATCTTTATAATATTTATTTATATTGATGTACTCCTCATTATTTTTCTTAATATCTTTACTCATATTATCATCTCTCCTTTTTAATTTTTTACTGTATTCAAGAATAACTTTTTCTACCTCAGATCCATTATCCTCTTTAATTAACTGTATAACATCTTTCTTTAGATTCTCATTCATAAATAATTTCTTTTTATGATCATCACTTAAACCATCATACTTTCTAAAGAAAGCATTTATCACTTTTAAAAATGTGGCTGCTGGTAATACATCTTCTATAGATACATTTTTATCATAATTTTTAAACCTTCCTAATTTAGATTTATCGAAATAAGGTTTATAACCACTAGCAATTAAATTTCTATCAATTTCTCTTTTAAATTTATCTAAACGATCCCCTCTATAACAGACATAACGTTCATCATTTATTTTTACCTGTATAGCTGTCTGATCGTCAATAACTGAAAAATGATCATAACAACATATATTGCTCACTTCTCTAACCTCACCATGTTCTGTTAATTTAGCATAGATTAATTCTTCTCCACAAATTGGACATAATCTCTCCATTAAATCTCCTCCTTATTTATTTTATCTACCATGTAACTTATTTGATCATCCGTATATTTACCTAAGTGCTCTTGGTCTTCTAAGTAAGTAATAGTATTCAATGGTTTAGAAATAACCAAAATATTATTATTCATATTTTCAATAGCCCTTAAATATTTATAGAATCTATATTCTATTTTAGAAAACATCTTAAATTCTTTAGGTACCTTAGAATTTTTATACCCATACTTATCTAGAGATTCTTCTTCTTCGTCCATAACTCTTTCTAATAGATTATCTACAATCACTAAATCATACTCCTCAAAATCAACCCATTTATTTTTACTATGAGGTATTAACTTATGTTTTATATTAAATACCTTCTTACCATCATGTTTAATATATACATTTTCTTCCGGTAATTCTTTATCTCCTATCTCATAAACATATCTGTAATAAAGTACATTCATCGGTATGTTCCCATGATAATATTCATTATTTAAAAGATCTATCTTGTCTTCTAAAATAGATAGAACCATTTCTGTTTTACCAATTCCTCCTTTACCATAGATAATTTCCTTATAATTATCTTTTAGTATTAAATCAGTAAGTACAGAGTAAATATCTATACCTTTGAAATCATTTTCTTCTATTTTAAAATAATTCATATTTAATCCTCCTTATTATTATGTTTCTAGTCTAATATTTTTTTCAACATCAATCCATCTTCTAGACCCTTCTTATAAGCCTCGTCCTGAATCTTCATAACTGTTTCAGTATACACTTCTCTTAAAGTTTTATCTAACTCTTCAAGACGTTCACTTCCATTAGCCATTAGATCCATTAAGTCTAAGTTCTCAATAACGATATCTTCTAAGTCATTAATCTCTTCGTTCTGATCGATAAACTCATCTATCTTCTCCTTATTATGGTCAGCAATAACTTCAATCAACTCTTCTTTAGTCATTTCTATTTCCTCCTTTAATTATTCCCAAAATTTTGGTATGGTGCTTTCTCTCATTTTAGGATTCTTCTGTTCTTCTATAAAGTCTTTAAGTCCATCTTCAGTTAAAGCTATAGTAACTCCTTGACCGTTAATTAACTTATATTTATCTAAAGCATCACGTTCATCATCACGTATCATATCAATATGAACATTGTAGTCTTCTTCTAACTCTTCTAATTCCATATCGGTTTCTTCTTTAATGTAAGTAATAACTTCATTGATATTCATTTATAGTCCCTCCTTAAAATATATAAACTATTATGTGACCCAGTATAGTAAAAACTATTGTAATTAATAACAGACCACCGAACAGTTTAAAATACTCATCTACTAATTCTTTCTGCCATTTTCTTATTTCCTTATCAACTGCTTCTTTAAGTTTATCCTCTCCTTCTTTTGTCATTTGTAATTCCTCCTAATTATTTTATTAAGTTCTCCTTACTACCATTATAATATATAATCAAAAATTAATCAATTAAATACTCAAAACAATTATGTATATATAAAGATAACTGTTTTACCAATAACGAAAGGAGATGTAGTCTTATGCTTTTTAATGCAGGCAATAGAGATTTAGCATTAGCAAAAGATAAACGACAAAAAGATTATTATGTTGAACATATAGAAGTTCTACCAGCTACAGATGATATAGAAGTATCCGATATTGAAAAACGCTTTAAAGAACCTCTTAAGGATTTAAAGAAGGTTCAAAAAGAATTAAATTCTATATCAAAAGAAATGAAACATAGAATGCGTGAAGTAAGAAAAAATCACGGTGATGAATTAGAGTACGAAAAGGACATGTATAAAACAAGAGCTTCTGTAATAGACTCTAAAATAAAGATAGCTGATAAGAAAGCAAGAATTACTAAAGATATGCTTTCAATGGAATTAAAGGATAAGAAATTCCAAAAGGACGCTTCAGGTATCGGAAGTGGTTCTAATAATCCTGATATGCGTGGACACTATGCAAGTTACTTCGCCTCAGATAAAGGTGGTATGAATATTGATGTATTATCAAATCCCAATAAAGCAGGAAGAGGTATAAAGTTACCACATGATTCTAAAGACAGTGGTTATGATCCAAAAAGAGAAATAAAGGATGACCGTAAGGATTCTGAGCCACAGAGAAATAAACCCAAGCCACAGAATAAAAGACAACCTAAAAAAATGAAGAGAAAAGATACCTCTTCCCTGTCAGATGATGATATCAATTCACTTGAAGCACAGTATGGTTTGAACTACCAATCATCTGCAACCAATCTTAAAAATAAAGATAAGAATCTAGAAGAAGTTATCCATGTAGATCCTGATAAAGATGTATTCTGGCTTGAAGTAGTAGATGAAGACGGTAATAGAGTTGAGAATGCTAGAAAGAAACATGTAGACCAGATAGGTGAGATAGAAGTAGATCAGGATGAAGATGTAGTAAGGGATGAATTCAATAATACATATAGGTATGAGATTGACAGTGCTGATCATATTCCAGAAATTTACGCTAAACAATGGCGAGAAAAGGGGAAACTAGAAGATTAAAGGAGGATAACTATTATGGCTTTATTCCAGGAAAACAATAATGAACCATTCAATGTAAAAAATTATATGAGTGATAAAGAATATATTTTTAAGTATATTAATGACAAGATAGATTATACTAAAAATAAATTTGAATTATCTAGTCTAATTGATATCCCTATTAATGAATCATTGCTATAAAAAAGAATAATATTTATACCTGTAACAATATAATAGATTAAGGGAGATAAATGTAGGATACGATAACCAAACCTATAACTTCCTTAATTAAAGAGGAGATAGGCTAACGGGTCCTCCGGAAGGAACCAAGTGAGTTCGAATCTCACACAGGTGCTGAAAAGGCGAGGTTCAAATCCTTACTCTCCTCTTAGACTCATATTAAGATCCTTTCCAATTTTAATATGGATTTGGTTTTATCATTTTATCATGATACAAAGGTGGGTTTTGTCCCATATTAATCTCCCAGGATTATAGATGGTCTCATTTGTTATCCTACCTTTGGTATCTCTCCTTTTAATTATTATATATAGAAAAAAAAAAGAGAACCCGGGGTGATTCCCGGGTATATCTTTTGTCTTAATTAACCATGTATTATATTATTCGTCTACTGATAGACCATATGAAATATTATCCCATCCCCTACCTAAAGGTCTTTCTCTTGTATTACCTTCTAGTAAGTCTTTTAATGACCAGAGTATCTCTTTTCTTTTAAAGAAGTCATTAGCATCTTTGTTTATATAGATCTTATTTAAAAGATATTCTAATCCTTCATAAGTTATATAATTTGCTAATTTAAATATTTCTCTATCTGATATGATATCACCTATATTTTTTAAAGATCTATTTAATCCATCTACACCATTTAAAGATTTATAGTCTACAGCAAGTAATACATCTTTTAAATCATATCTTGATATTATTAAGGAAGTTAATCTAGCTTTTTCTTTACTTCCCAACATTGAGTAAGATAGTTCAACATCTGTATTCTTATATAG
>Ga0182238_1000599_pt1 | contig 10505 bp, 12 predicted proteins | sample hydfrates6_PW_90_FD_132439 | JGI IMG/M metagenome (GOLD analysis project Ga0182238, IMG submission 132439) | Subsurface microbial communities from deep shales in Texas, USA - hydraulic fracturing test 6_PW_90 | ecosystem: Environmental > Aquatic > Deep subsurface > Shale gas/oil reservoir >... | reverse complement strand
GTAAAGGCAATCTCAGGTATGCCAATGTCCTTCGAAGGTAAGACATCCACATGTGCTCACTCAGATGTCATGGGTAACCTTATCATGCAGTGCTGTGACCTGTGGTCAAACGAGTCCGTTGAATACCACGGTGAATTCGGTGGTACAACCGTACAGTGCTGGTCAGAGTCCCTCAACTACGACTGTGCACTCATGAACACTGCACTTAAGTCAGGAAACGAGAAGATCCTCAGAGACCTCCTCATGGCTTCCGACAGGTTCAGAGACCCACAGTCCTACATCCTTGCATACGACAACGCATACAAGGTAGGAGAGGCAATCGTAAAGGACGGAGACGACATCTACCTCCGTGCAAAGAACGCTGCAGTAGAATGCTGCAACCTCCTGAACGACTCCGAGGGTCTTGATATGACCAAGTTCGAGATCGCTGCACTCGAGAAGGCAACATCCGAACTCAATGCACTCACATCAGAGTCCGACACCTTCATGAGCGACAACCTCGAGAAGTTCAAGGCAGAAGTTCCAGTCTTCAAGCCAGAAAACTACGCACTCTAAGTGTAAAACACAGGACAGAAGTTTTCCCTGGAAAACTTCTTCCTTTTAATTTAATTGAAGCAAATCCATATCAAAACCATTTCCACTTCCAATTCACATTCACGGGCCTGGTAAAAGAAAGGGTCACATAGCCATCATTCTACCTCCAACTCCACACTTATTTTTATGGCATGTGAGATTGCAGATCTTTTGCCAGGCTCTGAACTTTACTCAATGTGCAGGACGATATGTCCTGAACTCTAGATCTTCTTTTACTCTTATTCCGTATTCGAGAATGCATAGGCTATGACATCATCTATGGTTTCCACGTATTCCACATCGATGCCAACTTCTTCTTCAATATAATCTTCAGCATCAACCGTTTCTGTGTTCTGGTTGCTGATGACAATATCTCCAATTCTCTGTTCGTTGATATCATCAACGCTGAGCATCCGATTCTCTTCGGGGATCAGGAGTAGTTCTTTACCACTGTTTCTTGCAGCCTGTGCTTTCTCGACAAGTCCGCCAACTGATCCGATATTGCCTTCATCATCAATGGTACCGGTTACAGTGATGTCAGTATTGAGCGGTTCACCCTCAATTGCTGATATTGTTATAAGTGTCATCAGTGCACCGGCACTGGGGCCGTCAACACCGGGTATTTCCTGCTCGGCTGTGATGCTGAAAATTGTATCACTTCCAGCAAGGCTCGTACCTGTTACGTCCTGGGCAACAAAGGAGGCCGTGTTGGCAGCATCCTGGAACACAACTCCCATCAGGGGGACGGTCTGGACCAGAACTCTGCCCTTTCCAGAATTGATTTCAACTGAAACATCTATCATGGTTCCTTCTTCTGTAACAACCCTCCTGAAGAAAGGTCCATCATCGACCACCTCTATCTGCTGGATAACAGCAGGGGCCTGCAGAGTAGCAGCGCCTTCTATGCCGGTCATATTGCCGGATTCCGATTCAAGTTCGAATATACGTTCCCTGTAAAAATCAAGCTGTGCTGTGCAGGACTGCAGAGACTGGTTATTTGTCATTGCCTGCATCCTCAGTTCATCGTTTCGTTCCTGCAGTGATTCGATTTCTGCTTCCATCTGTCTGAACTCAGAATCTTCCGCAGGCTGGGCATATACCCAGAGATATCCGTTGAGTGCAAGCGAAGCTATCAATAATAAAACAATTACCCGATTCCCCATTAAACAAAGTATGTATATTCTCGTATATACCGTTTCTTAATTGTGCCGAAGAAAACCCAATATATCAGTTCAGATTGAAAAAAACTTATCCAATAATTTTTTTCCTACCCCGACATAAAAACCATTCCCGAAACCGAAAAAGTAATCGAGTCCACAGGCTACAGGGTAATCTCCAGCTTCAAACTACCTGCATCCGCTTGGTGGGACGATTATTACAACTACTTTGACAGAATGCTCGCATCAGCCGAAGCAAAGTTCAAAGGCAATAAAGACGCCGAAATGATAATAGAGTTCTCCAGAAAGGAAAAGGAAGTTTTCAGAGAACATTCGGATGAGTACGGGTATACGTTCTTCGTGTTGCAGAAAGTGGTGAAATGATTCTTTCTTTCTATTTTCCCTGGCATACGCTCTCATACTGGTCTTAACCGGGGAATGAATTTATAGTATACTGAACTATACTATGGTATATGTCTGCAGTTACCACTATAAAGATAGATCCTGAATTGAAAGATAGCCTGGACAAACTGAAATTATTTCCACGGGAAACCTATAATGAAGTAGTTTCCCGTCTGGTGAATATGGCATATGATCAGGAGCCATTGAGCGATGAGACCATATCCCGGATTGAAGAGGCTCTGGCAGATCTAAAGCGTGGAAAGTATTATACACAGGAAGAGGTGGAGGCTGAACTGGGGCTTCTGTAATGTACTCAATACTTTATTCATCCGCTGCACTCAAAGACCTTAAAAAGCTCCCCTCTGATGTTGCAAAGCGAGTAGTTACTTCTATCAAAGATATCAGTGATGATCCGAAGACACATCTTAAAAAACTCAAAGGATTTCCTGATACTCCACTTTATTCACTGAGGGTGGGAGAATATCGTGTTATTATGAGCATTGAAGGTGAAAAACTTGTAATTTTCGTAATTGAAGTGGGACATAGAAGTAAAGTTTACAGAAAATACTGACCTCAAAACTGAATATGTTGAACTAAATAAAATCAAAACGGTAGTAACGCCTGTAGCGTTACTGATCCGGTTTAAAACCTGACATCAACATCGGCTATCATCTGCTGACTGTTAACATCCAGAATCCTGAGCTGAAGTGTATCACCGCTTCCGGCTATGTCTGTGTGGTCTGCATTTGGAAGGGTGTTGTTAGCGATACAGATATTCCCACCTGACATATACAGGTAGATCGAATCCCCAGTTATGAATCTTCGATCATCTTCAGTATTCAGATTTGTGAAAGATACTTCACCATTATTACCCGAAGTTCCGGAAATCAATATCTTTGTCCGTGACTCGCTAAGCAGTAATTCCTCACCACCCTGATGTATCATTTTGATTACAGAATCCGTACCAATACTGTCACTGACAGCCCTTATGTCTGCCTGCGGGGCTTTTTTTATCGTATCCAGGCCAAATGCCGAAACTGCAATAGATGCAAAGATGACTGCAACGGCAATCATTACAATGGTACCAACCACAGGAGCAACAGCTTTTGAATTTTTAATAATGCGGCTCATTGTTCACCTCAAATTTGGTATGGGAGGGATAGCAGGGTCCAATCACTCCAGTATTTATTTATATATTTTTAGAATATAAATATATTCCAATAAATACCTGCCTATATATTTTGCTTCAGAAATAATTATGTCAGCACCTGGTCTGATAATAAGTTCCGGTATGTCCGTAAACAGAATAAACTAAAAGAACAGATTCCTATTGTGAACATTTACCTGATATTTGCATGGATATGGGGTGCAATGATAGCCACGGCATTCTGGGAGGCATATGTCGAGGGCAGGAATGCAGGTAACCGGGGAAAATTCGGCTGGAAGATACAGTTCAGCAAGAGCATAACTCTCACTGCCTATCATTTTTATTTATTCTTCGTCATGTGGCCTCTCCTGATAACCCTGCCTCTGGTTGTTCATGGCTGGGATAGCCGTCTTTTTGGAATACTTATGAGTGCCTACTTCACAGGACTTGTCATCGAGGACTTCACATGGTTCATAGTCAATCCTGTGGTCAAATTTTCCGAATGGAATCCCGGATTCGTTAATTACTATCCCTGGGTCAGGATTGGTAAGGGTTACTTTCCTCTTATTTATCTCACCCATCTGGCCGCTGCAGTGCTCTCGTGGATGTTTTTCTGGGCAGACTGAACTGCTTTGAAAGAATATTAATGATTTCTGACCTTCAGATAAGTATCTCTATTTTCCCATCATTTTCCTTTGTTTCAAAGGTCTCGACCCGTGGATCTTCCATGTCCACGTATTCCCCCGTATCAACGTTCTCGCCTGTCCTGATATCAAAACCCCAGTTGTGGCAGGCGCATTTTAGCACATAACCATCAAGTGTTCCGCTTTTGAGCGGACAACCCTCATGGGGACATTCATTCAAAAGTGCATAAACCCGATCGGCTTTTCTGATCAATGCTATCTGTTTGTCCTGTCCTTTGTATACCTTTATTTTATCTTCGCTTAGCGTATCCTTTTCAAATGCTGTGACCCATTCTGACATATCTGTTACCCCCGCTGCAAATTTTGATCAGGATCCTTTTGGATTTTTCTGATCTTGCAGGCCCATTTATTTATCGACCTCATTTGTTTAAATATGATGCGCTGATATGCATACTTTATACCGGTTATTTAATTTCAAGGTCTGTCTGGATGCGCTATGTTTTTCTATACTTACCGATAGGCTTAACTGACTTGTTGTACTAGAAGGAGGAGCATTGATCTTTTTTGCTTTGATAACAGGGCAAGCTGGAACATTGTAAGCTGATATTTGAATTTTCATCGAAACTCGGGGATAGACACCGAATCATATCTTTCGTTCATGATTTTCAAACTAATCAATCTATATTTAAAGGAATTTATAACATGGAATCAATAACTTTTAAGGATCTTCAACTCTCAGGCAATATGGAAAAAGGAATAGAGGAAATTGGATTTGAAGAACCCACACCCATCCAGTCTCAGGCAATACCATTTATAATGGAAGGCAGAGACGTTATCGGCCAGGCCCAGACAGGTACTGGCAAGACGGCAGCTTTTGGTATACCTGCCCTTGAAATGATCGAGCCGGATGTCAGGAGGGTACAGGTCCTTGTGCTTTGTCCCACTAGAGAACTTGCGAACCAGGTTGCTGACGAGCTGAACAAGCTTTCCAAATATAAGGATATCAAGATCCTTCCGGTATATGGCGGACAGAGCATAAACAGGCAGATCAGGGCTCTGAAAAAAGGTGTCCAGATAGTAATAGGTACTCCTGGCAGGATACTCGACCACATCGAACGCAAAACACTGAGGATTGATAATGTGTCCATGGTCGTACTGGACGAAGCGGATGAGATGCTGGACATGGGTTTCAGGGAGGATATTGAAATAATCCTCAATAATGTTCCTACCACAAGGCAGACCATACTCTTCTCGGCTACAATGCCTCGTGCCATAATGAAACTGACCAAGCGCTATCAGAAAGATCCGCAGGTCGTAAAGACCATCCACAAAAAACTTACAGTACCCAATGTGGAACAGGCCTATTTTGAAGTAAAGCCTCATGCAAGACCCGAAGTTCTCTGCAGACTCATAGATATCTATGATGCAAAATCCTCATTAGTATTCTGTAACACAAAAAAGGGTGTGGATCAACTTGTTGAGACACTCAAATCAAGAGGCTATCTGGCTGACGGTCTCCATGGGGATATGAAGCAACAGCAACGGGAACGGGTAATGGCCAATTTCAGGAAGGGGGATATAGAGACACTTGTTGCAACAGATGTGGCTGCCAGGGGAATAGATGTGGAGAATATAGAACTTGTATTCAATTACAATGTGCCCCAGGACGAAGAGTCATATGTACATCGCATAGGAAGAACCGGAAGAGCAGGAAGACAGGGAGTTGCCTTTACTTTTGTATCAGGCAAGGAGATGTACAAGTTAAAGAATATCCAGAAATATACCAAGGTAAAGATCTCCCGTAAGAAAGTGCCTTCAAGAAGCGATGCTGAGGACATCAGGGCCAATCTGCTCTCACAAAAGGTAAAGGATACCATTGATGAGGGTCATCTCGGAAAATATGTGCATTGGGTGGAAACTTTACTTGAAGAAGACTATACATCTCTTGATGTAGCGGCAGGTCTTGTAAAACTTATGCTTGCCGAGGATAACAAGTAAGTTTCCTGAAAAAGGAATGACTTTTGATGCTTTACCGGAAAAATTTCCGGTATTTACTCACTTTTTCAATTCAACTTATATAGGGTGAGTATTATAGGTATGCACATAGGTGATCTGCATACGGTAGTAGAATTCAGTCCGGTTTTTAATAATTGCAGATATCAACTTTAATTAATAACGGATATTTTTATGGTTTGAACCTGGTTCCATATCAGTTCTCCAGGCCCATGAAATATTCTTTTGATAATAATAGACTAAATAATCTGATATAAATAGAGGTATTAATCTGGCGAACTATAACAGCAGGAAAAGGAAAAGTAACGCAGGCAGTAAATCCGATGGTGCACCCCAGGTAGTACGTGTAAGGATTCCACGTAAGGAAAAGAACGAAGTTCTTGCAACAGTCTCAAGACTTCTTGGAGCAAACAGGGTAAGACTGCAGTGTATGGACGGAAATGTCCGTATGGGCAGGATCCCCGGGTCAAAAAAGAAGAGAATGTGGGTTCATGAAGGGGACATCGTAATTGCTACTCCGTGGTCATTCCAGGATGAAAAAGCAGACGTCATTTGGAAGTATACAAGGCCGCAGGCAAACTGGCTCGAAAACAGGGGATACCTGAAATAATGAGCTTTAAGCTCATTTTATCTTCTTCTTAATTTTGCATCAAATAGATGCTAAAAATGTTTTTCGTTTTATCCGGAAACTATTGCTGAATTCCGGGTTAGGGTTTTACTAAGAAAAGAAAAAGATTGAAGGAAAGATCCTTCAAATTGATATTAAAAAGGTCAGTGCAGTTATTCTGCAATCTGTCCGAAAGCGAACTTGCGCATTACTTTTGTTACTTCGATTGTAACTTCATCGCCGACCTGGGTTTCAGGTACGAAGATGACAAAGCCGCTTACTCTTGCGATTCCGTCGCCTTCTCTTGCGATATCTTCAATTGTTACGTCGTACTTCTCACCGGCTTCGACCGGAGCTGTAGATTCATTTCTGTTAAACAAATATTTCACATCCATTTTAGTGGAGCTTAAAAAAATCTAACCAAGCGCTTGAAAACATAACGGTAAAGGAAATGTACTTAATGAATACAATCTAATGCCATACGTTTAACAAAATAGTTCAGTTATTATCTTAAGCAGCTCTACTAGGTCTTTCCAGTATATATTCTTATTCCTGCTTGATATCTGGTATTTTTGAATTTATTCTATAATAAATTTATATAGGTTATGAATAACCTACACAAAATAGCAACAATAATATATATTAGCTGAACAATTATGCCCATCTGCGATTATCATCTTACTCTCGTATAAAAAGTGTTGTTCCAATGCTGAAAATATCTGATACTGAAGATGATCCTTCATTAGTTCCTCCGGAAGGAATAAACTACAGGGATATGATATATGAGCTACCTGTAGGTGTAATACATCTTGATATCAACGGTGATATACTCTTTGTGAACCGGACAATACTGGAATTGCTTGGTTCCAGGTCCGAAGAGGTTACAAAATCTTTCAATATCTTCACTTTCAAACCCCTTCAGGATGCAGGTATAGCGGATATCGTTGAAAATAGTATCAGAAATAATAAGAACCTGACAGCTGAAGTTCCCTACACGACGATATGGGGAAAAGAGCTCTATTTGCGAATAAAAGTTAAACCCTTCAGGGATAAAAACGGAAATATCACAGGCTGTGTATGTACCGCAGAGGATATCTCCAGGCGGAAACAGGCTGAACTTCTCCTGGAGCATCGTGTTAGAATGGAATCCCTTATAGCCGATGTTTCTGCAGCTTTTATAGGCAGCAAATCCGTTGATATGGACCGGACAATAAGCATGGCTCTCCAATCCATATCAGAAGCAATTGAAGCTGAAAGTGCCTGCCTGCTGGAGTTACATGGAGAGCACTTTATTGTAACACATGAATGGCATGAGATCAATTCGCAACATCAGGGTTTTGGATTTCAGGAATTACCTGTAAAGGAAATTGAATGGCTGATCAACAGCCTGAAAAAGCAAAGCACCATTTTTCTGTCAGATGGCCCTGATGCGGCTGAAGGAAAAGAAGAAAGAAAACTTCTAAAGCAGCTTGGCATCAATTCATTTCTGGCCATACCAATGCTGAACAAAGGTAAACTGCTGGGCTTCATAGCTTTTACTCCCCTGAAAAAAGAAAACAAATGGATCCTTGAATATCTGCAGTTGTTCGGAATGTTGGGTGAGATCTTTGTAAACAGTATTGAGCGAAAGCGAGCTTCCTGGAAGCTAAGGCAGAGTGAAGAAAAGTATCGCCGGATATTCCATGAATTCCATGACATATATTTTGAAGTTGACCTTGAGGGCAGGATACTGACCACCAGTCCTTCTGTATACAGGCATCTTGGTTATGAACCCTGGGAGCTTATCGGATGTCATGTGGATACTGTATATAAGTATCCGGAAGATCGTGATTTTTTGCGTTCGATACTCGACGCCAATGGTTATGTTAATGATTTTGAGATGGATATGCTGAAAAAGGACGGTGAAACGATAAATGTTTCCACCAGTGCCCATTATGTATGTGATGATGTCTATCAGCCTATTGTTGCAGGTGTTATACGTAATATCACTGGACGGAAAAGTATTATCTCAGAAATACAGCAACAAAAAAAGCTTCTTGCAAGTACGTTCGATTCAATACCAGATTTCCTTGCGGTAATAGATAAAGACCTGCGTGTCATGCTGAGTAACTGGAAGGATCGCGGATACATAAGTGAAGAAGAAAAGCTCAGCAACCCCTTATGTTATAATTGTTTCATGCATCGCGATAAACCGTGTGAGCCATGTCATGCTGTGGAAGTATTCCGGACAGGAGAGGTCAAAACAGTTGAAAGGACAAATCCTATCGACGGTAAGACACGTGAGATCCGCGTAATACCGATCTTTGATGAAAATGGTGATGTTTCCCTTGTGATCGAACATATAAGGGATATGACCGAGCGGAAAAAAGCCGAACAGCTTGTCATTGATGCAAAGAATTCCGCGGAAGAGGCAAACCGGACAAAGAGTGAGTTCCTCGCAAGCATGAGCCATGAGCTGCGTACTCCCCTGAATTCAGTAATAGGATTTTCGGAAATACTGCTTGCAGAAAGTTATGGTAACTTGAATGAAAGACAGACGAGGCACGTTCAGAATATATCCACAAGCGGGAAGCACTTACTTAATCTTATAAACGATATACTCGATCTCTCAAAGGTTGAAGCAGGCAAAATGGAACTTGATCCGGAAGTGTTCTGTCTGTCAGAAACTGTGGAGGATGTTCTCAATATTTTAAGTCCTCTGGCACAAAAAAAGCAGATAACTCTTAGGAAAGAGACTCCTGAATCTGCAATGGTCGGTTCTGATAAGGGAAAGATCAGACAAATACTCTTCAATCTTATCAGCAACGCCATAAAGTTCACACCTGAAGAAGGCTGTATTACTGTGGGAGCAGAAAATTGTGATGGTATGTTCTTGGTTTTTGTGGAGGATACAGGCGTAGGAATTTCAGAGGAGGACATGGGCAAGTTGTTCCAGCCATTCAAACAGATCGACTCATCCTACACACGTAAGTATGATGGAACGGGTCTGGGTCTTGCACTTGTTAAAAAACTGGTTGAGATGCAGGGTGGTACTATCAGTGTTGAAAGTGAAACTGGAAAGGGAAGTAAGTTCTTCTTTACCATACCTGATGCAGTTGAGCCAGAGAACAATAATTGAAGAATGGAAACTGTTTCTGTTTTGTTTACTGTATTCTGCTTTTTAACTATTTTATTACATCATGATGATTAGAATGATATATTTTAGTATAGAAATATTTATATTCCAGATAATCATGAATTTGTTTGCAGTTGAAAAAACTATACTTTTCAGTATGGTTAAAACAAGCGTAAAGTAGAATGTGGAACAGACAATGTCACCCCCCCCCCCCACATAATTTTAGACATAAATCGTCCCAAATCCCACAAAGTCTCCACATTCTACTTAAAGATATAGTGGTGGTACGCTATGAGAAATAACTCTGGATTCGGATCCAAGATCCTTTATGTGATATTCCTGTACCTTGTACTCCTCTTACTTGCAGGAACGCTTACGTTTTCTTACAACGGTTTTTAAAAACGGTAGAACTAACATTCCGGATTTCATATCGGATCAAATAAGTAAAACTTATCATATAGAGAATCTTACTGCTTTTATTGTATAATAACAAGGTGATGGTTTTGTTAAAGAAAATACTGATCTTACTGTTGATATGTACGCTGGTTACAGTTACAGTCCTGTCATCGGGATGCACCGATACTGAAGAAGTTCCTGAAACGGAGCAAGAGGATACTGCTGAAGTCTCTGCAGAAACTGAGGCCGAAGATACTGAAAGTGTTGATGATAGTACCTATACAAACTCTATTGGCATGGAATTTGTTAAGATCCCGGCCGGTGAATTTGTGATGGGTTCTCCTGACGATGAGTCTTACCGTGACCGTGATGAAGATCCTCAGCATCTGGTAACCATTTCAGATGAGTTCTACATGGGTAGCTATGAGGTTACACAGGAACAGTGGAAGGC
>Ga0182238_1000598_pt1 | contig 10515 bp, 8 predicted proteins | sample hydfrates6_PW_90_FD_132439 | JGI IMG/M metagenome (GOLD analysis project Ga0182238, IMG submission 132439) | Subsurface microbial communities from deep shales in Texas, USA - hydraulic fracturing test 6_PW_90 | ecosystem: Environmental > Aquatic > Deep subsurface > Shale gas/oil reservoir >... | reverse complement strand
TCATCGTGAATGATGCAAGCGATATAAAAGTAAACGATTTAATGGCTTTTTTTAAAAGAATAGCATCTATGAACAAAGTCATAATTTACACAATTAACCCAAAAGAACTGCCAGAATCTATTTTAACTTTACTTAGGTCTTCTGCAACAATGGTACTTAAAACTGAAATTTACACATTCGGTGGTAATATTAAAAATTTAGTCAAAATTGAAAAATACAATTTAGCACAAGGACCATTCCAGAAATTGATGGTATTCAGAGTGGAACCAAAACTAGGCATTGCGGTAGAGATATCCTCGGTAGCATAAAGGTGGTAAGATGGCGGACGAATTCAGTAACAGCATGAATCGGAATCCTCATTTACGTAGGTATGTTGAACAATTCAAAAAACACACTTAAAGGTTCCCGAATTTATGGTAAGCCTATCTAGGGAGTTGAAGGAGATTAAATATCCGAACATACTCTACCCTATAGGGGATCCCATATTTATTCACATATATGGTAGCCCTACAACGAAAACAAAATATATAGTAATAGAACCTAGGCTAGAAACCTCCGAAGAAAGGAGAAAATACCAACTAATACTGGATAAAATATTGGAATATGCTCCTTATGGAGATTCACCTGAAAACGATGAAGAATTTGTGAAAGTTCTTACCAACCTATATGATACAGTACCAATGTAGTAGGATCTGAGAAGAAAAGTAAAAATAAATTCCTCTCCAAGTTTCTAAACTCTGGAAAGATAAATCTCACGAAGGCGGAACGGGATAAATATCTCTACATATTAAAAAGAGACCTAATTGGATTAGGAGCTCTTGAACCTATTAGAAGGGATCCATATATTGAGGATATCCACGTAATTGGATCACACGGATGTCAGTTAGTCCATAAAATCTTTGACATGTTACCTACAAACATAACCTGGGAAGATGATATTGAACTTGCCAACTACTTAAAAAACATTTGTGAAAGAATAGGTAGGCCAGTATCTGACGCAACCCCTATTGTAGATGGTTCCCTTCCAGATGGTTCAAGGATTAACATCATATATTCTCAAGATGTTTCATTAAAAGGCCCTTCATTTACAATTAGGAAATTTACAGATGTTCCAATTAGTATTACCCAGATTATCAGCTGGGGTACGATGTCTGCCCAGACTGCCGCCTATTTATGGCTTTGTTTAGAATATGGAATGAGTATATTTGTATGTGGTGAAACTGCTTCAGGTAAGACCACCACACTAAACGCCATCCTACCGTTTATCAAACCTAAATCAAAAGTATTTTCATGTGAGGATACTGCAGAAGTTAAACCCCCACAACCGGTATGGCAGCAGTTACTTACTAGGGAAAGAGGCCCTGAAGAAAGCAGGGTTACATTATTCGATTTATTAAGGGCTGCCCTAAGATCCAGACCTAACTATATTATTGTTGGGGAGATAAGGAGTGTTGAAGGGGCTGTTGCATTCCAAGCTATGCAGACAGGTCACCCTGTATTATCCACATTCCACGCTGCAAATGTTAAAAAAATGATTCAAAGACTTAGTGGTGAGCCAATCAATATTCCTTTAACATTTATGGATAACTTGAATGTTGCAATTTTCCAGTTGGCAGTTTATACAAAGGGCAAATTCCTAAGAAGAGTTGTAGGAATTGAAGAAATTGAAGGATATTATAAGGAAGTAGATGGGGTTATAACCAGAGGTGTTTTTGAGTGGGACCCTCAATTGGACAAACATAACTTTACTGGATTGAACAACAGTTACATTCTTGAAGATAAAATTGCAAAAGTTGCAGGTTACGAGGATCCAAGGGAAATCTACGATGAACTAAACTTAAGGGTAAGAATACTTGAAGAAATGATAGCAAGAGAGATATTTGGATACTACGAAGTACTTGATGTAATTTGGAAATTCTATGAAAAGGGATTAGAAGGGCTTCCATTCCCTATCTAAGGTGATTTTAGTGCTTTTTGACATTTTACCTCGTGTAGGATTAAAGCCTAGGGACTACATCCTAAAGTTTGTCATACCCTCACTAATTATTTCAGTTATTTTGACAGTTTTGGGGGTAAAATACTTTACAGGGTATGTAAGGCTAATATTTCTACTATTGCCACTATTAATTGTAGGGAGTGCTATAGGTTACCCCTACATAGAGCTCGATACTCAGAAGAACCAAATAAATGAAAAATTGCACATATTTATAACTAAGTTTGGTGTGCTCTCAATTACTGATCTGGATAGAAAAGAACTTATGAAGTTGCTTTCAGAAGAAAAAGAAGAATTAGGGCAACTGGCCGAGGAATCTAAAAAGATTTATGTTTTAATAAAGAGATGGAACCAGTCACTTGCTGAAGCTTGTAGGTTTCTAGCAACTAGGACACCAAGTAACGAATTTGCAGATTTTTTAGATAGAATGGCATATTCATTGGATAGCGGTGAAGAATTAAAGGACTTCCTCTCAGACGAACAGGATATTGTTATGGAGGACTATGCAGCATTCTACAAGAGGGTATTATACTCATTGGATATGTTTAAAGAAATGTATGTCAGTGCAATTACTTCTGTTGCATTCTTTGTAACATTTGCAGTCATAGTCCCATTCCTAATGCCATACGACTTTACAACAACTGTAACCTTTGCACTACTGGGTTTCATATTGATAGAGGTATTGATGGTATACGGTATTAAAAGTAAACTACCATACGATAGATTATGGCACACTGGAGACACTGGAGAAAAACCCACAGCTGTAGATCTAAAACTTAAAAAATGGCTAATAATATCTATAATTCTAACTGTAGTACTAACCACGACATTGGTTTGGGGAAAATACATTGCAGAAATACCGAAGATGGTTAAAATACCTTATCAAATACTTTTCGCAACTGGAGTTACTCCTCTTCTAATTGGGGGATATATGGCCCAGAGGGAAGAAAATTTAGTTATAAGAAAAGAATATAACTTCCCAGATTTTTTAAGGTCCCTTGGTAATTCAGTTAGTGCAAAAGGAGGAGGTATGACTGAATCCTTAAAATACTTATCATCACACGACTTTGGACCATTGACCAAAGATTTAGAGAGACTCTACAAGAGAATTTCAATAAGAATAGATAACAACAAGGCATGGAGATACTTTGGTTTTGATACATGTAGTTATTTAATCCAATTATTCTCGGAAATGTTCGAAAGATGTACATTTTTAGGTGGTGACCCTGGAAAAGCATCAGAGATCATTGGAACTAACTTCCGTAAAATAATAAACTTAAGAAAATCAAAATACCAAAGTGTTGCACAGTTTTCAGGTATAATATATGGTTTGGGAGGGGGAATGGCACTCTCTTTATACGCTTCATACGGAGTCGCCCAGATGGTATCTAACCTCTATACAACCTTAGATATTCCTGAGGCAATGATAAGCGTCATAAACATCATGTCTCCAGGAGATTTATCAATGGTATCATATCTAATGTATGCAGTATTAGTTTTTTACTCCATGGTTTCTGGATACTTGATAAAATTGATGGATGGAGGGCATCTTCAGTGCTCCCTTATGCATTTTGTTATAATGCTCTGGATAGCGTCCATTGTAAGTTATGTAACTGGATTGTTAGTACAAAGTATTTTAGGAGTTGGAATTCCACTATATTAATACTGCATTATTTGAAAAAATTGAAGAAATTAAAAAATGAAACCCAATAAAAGATTTCATGTCTTTAAAATAGCCCCTATTATAAAGCATACCAATACAAGATTCATTATTAATTTTATTCTTTTTGAAGCATTTCCAAACATGTCGGCAGGATTATCTTTATTATTTTTTATCGAATAACCACCAATTAGATTAACTATAGTACTTATAAACAAAATATCGCATAAAACTATTAAAATGAGATATATAATCCCAAACATACCTATGATATATGGCAGAGGACTTAAAAGAACTGCCATCATTAAAAAAAAGGCAGCAAAATAAAGCGATTTTTTACCATATTTTATAGGTAAGGAAATAACATTCTCTTTAATATCTCCGTCCATATCTTCAAAATCTTTTATTATTTCTCTTGCCCAGGTGGCAAACATTGCACAAAGGAACAGCATAATTGTTATACCAATATTTCCTACGGCGGCACCTCCAAAAACAAAAACAGATCCTGTTAAATAAGCCACCATTAAATTTCCAACAATTTTATTACGTTTATAGCGTTTTGCATAGTAATAAAGAACCAGAGAGTTAACTATCGCAATTATAAAACAGTTGAAATTAAACAAAGATAGTAAAAGTCCAGTAAATACTAAAAAATACGAAAAAAACCAAGCATTTTTTAATGAAATTTTTCCAGAGGGTAAAGGTCTGGAAGGTTTGTTTATTTTATCTATATCTATGTCGTATATATCATTCAAGGCATTCCCGAACCCACAAATTAAAAATACCACCAATGAAGCCATTAATATACTACCCATAAAACCAGTTTCAAATCCAGAGGCTATCAATCCACCAATAAATGCCCCAAATGATGCAGTTATACAGTTTTTTACTCTAATCAATTCTAAGTAATATTTTAAATTATCCATACTTACACCTTGTAATTATATTCATAATAATACTTCAAAACATTATTTAAAATATGGTAGATTTATTACAACATACACTTAAATAACACCACTATAACACCGCACTTACGAACGACTATAGCTGGTGCCACGAATTTATTCAAATTAACTTAGAATATTTTTAAATTCAAAATATAGAAATAAATGAACGTCCCATTTAAACCTTATGTAGTTATTAACTTCATATTGTTAAGCAGCTCGGTATAAAACACTTAAAAGGGATATAATGTTAAAATTTGGTACAGCAGGAATACCCATCAATGCAAAAAATACCTTGGATGCATTTAACTATCTTAAAAAAATAGATTTAGGTGCCATGGAGATTGAATTCGTTAGAGGAGTCAATATTAAAAAAGAAAAAGCTGAAGAATTGAAAAGCAAAACTCTTGGGCTTTCATTAAGTGTTCATGCACCATACTACATAAATTTAAATGCAGAAAATCCTGAAAAAATCGAAAGTAGTATTAAACGAATTGTTGATTCTGCAAAAATTATGGGAATCTTTAGTAAAAACAACCCTGAGAGTAAGAACGTAGTATTCCATCCAGGTTACTATCTTAAAAAAAATAGAGATGAAGTTTACAGAACCATTAGGGACAATATCAAAAAAATAGATGAATATTTAAAAACAAACAAAATAAACGTAGTACTAAGACCTGAAACCACGGGGAAAATAACCCAATTCGGTAGTATTGACGAGTTAATATCCCTTTCAAAGGAGCTCGAAATACTACCTTGTGTAGATTTTGCCCATATTTATGCAAGGAGTCTGGGAAAAATAAATAACTATGATTCATTTTACAATATAATGGTTAAAATAGAAAATGAACTTGGAAAAAAAGCTATAAAAGACGTGCACATCCATATTTCTGGAATAGAATTCGGAAAAGGTGGAGAGAAAAAACATCTTCCGATAAATGAATCATATTTTAATTATAGGGATGTTCTAAAAGTTCTAGTGGATTTTGAGGCTGAAGGCATTGTAGTATGTGAAAGCCCAAAGCTGGAATACGATGCTTTAATTTTAAAAAGAACCTATGAAGATTACATTCAAAAATTATAACGGGCTTATAACAACTTTTTTCACAGAAATCCCTTTAGGGCATTTTATTTTTTCATTTAATACCGATACCACTTTATACTTTTCACATATTCCTTCAGGATGGCATAGTAGATAGTTTTCACACAACACATTATCGCATTGAATATCACTGTGGGAGAGTGTAACACCTTCAAGGGCTTTTTTCGACTCGATAATTATTACAAATTCTGCAGGTACAACCTCAACGACTTTAACGCCGTTTTCATGAATATCACATGGATGATTTGCAGACCTCACACTCACTATTTTGTATCTTTTCCCCTCTTCCAAATTGTTATGACATATTCTCTTAAACCTACATGACTCGCACTCCTCAAGTAATCCAACGTAAATAAATTCATTACCTGTTTTTGCGAGCTCACTCCCAATTAGTGTTATCTTCTTCATAATTTCACCAGTAATAATGATAATAATAAAAAATATTTAATCGATATTATATTATATAAACAACTATTAAAAACTTATAATCAAATAGGTTACTTATTATTATCTATATGGTGTTGAAAACATGTGTGGAATAATTGGATACATTGGAAACGGGAAGGCTTCTGAAATTCTATTAAAAGGACTAACAAGATTGGAATACCGAGGATACGATAGTTGTGGTATCGGCATAATTGAGGATAATAACAATAATAACATAATCGTAAAAAAGGATATAGGTAAAGTTGGGGAGGTATCTAAAAAAGAGAATTTCTTAGATGTTAATGGAAATGTAGGAATAGGGCACTCTCGATGGAGCACACACGGGGGTATCACAAAGGAAAATGCTCATCCACATACGGATTGTAAAAATGAAATCTGCGTAGTTCATAACGGCATAATCTCCAATTACAAGGAATTAAGGGATTTTTTAATAAAAAATGGCCATAAATTTAAATCACACACTGATACAGAAGTAGTCCCGCATTTAATCGAGGAAGAATTAAAGAGATATATAGACAAAACTCTATCCGAGGAAGATTACATAAATGCAGTTAAAAATGCAGTTAAAAAATTGGATGGTACCTATGCACTTTTGATATTGAATAAAAAGTTTCCAAACGTGTTAATTGGTATTAGAAATGAAAGCCCACTTATTATGGGGATAGGGGATGAAAGCAATAATAAAGAATGCTTTTTAGGGAGCGACATATCTGCGTTTTTAGAATATACAAAGAATATTATTCCTTTGGAGGATGGAGATATTGTAATTTTAAAGAAAGATAATTCTAAAAGTAATAATAACAATAACGTAACTTACAAGATATATAACAACGAGAAAGACGTTAGCAAAGATAGAAACGTAATGAAAATAGAATGGGATATAGAAAGTGCAGAAAAAGGTGGATATGATCACTTTATGTTGAAGGAAATAATGGAAGAACCTGTGATTATTAAAAATTCTTCAAAGATATGCAGGGAAGAGATTAAGGAGCTGGCAAAAGCTGTAAAAGATTATGAAAGAATTTACATCGTTGCTATGGGGACTTCACTTCATGCAGCTATGGTTGCAGAATACTGGTTTTCTAAGTTAAATAAATTGGTAATTCCATGTGATTCATCAGAATTTTTAATTAAAGGTATAGTTGATGAAAAAACGTTAGTTATTGGTATCACCCAGAGCGGGGAAACCTATGACACCATAAAAACAATAAAATACGCAAAGAAAAAAGGTGCAAAAACTGCCACAATAGTGAATGTCTTAGGTAGTACTGTAACGAGGGAAGCAGACATCACAATTATGATGGGCTCAGGTATTGAAATATCAGTATGTGCAACAAAAACCTACATGTCCCAGTTAATGATTTTGTACAGGCTGTTTATTGAATACGGTGAAGTTATCGGCAGAAACATGGATAGATATAAAAAAGAACTTGAAAATATCCCAAGTTACATAGAAGAGGTCTTAGAAGAAAGGGAAAATATCAAACAGGTTGCAAAAAACCTAAATGTTAAAAATTATATTTTCATTTCAAAGGGTATAAACCTACCTAACGCATTGGAAGGAGCTCTGAAATTTAAAGAAATAACATACCTACATGCCGAAGGGATGAGCAGCGGGTTTTTAAAGCATGGGACAATATCCCTAATAGATGAAAATATGGATACTGTGGCTCTGATTCCACCTTCAAATTCGGAGCTCTTTAAATCTGTAATCTCAAATATTGAAGAAATTAAGGCAAGGAATGGAAAAGTAGTAGGGATTAGCCCAGTAGGTATGGAAAATACCGATTATTTAATAAAAGTTCCAGATGTTTTGGAAGAGGTAAGTCCTTTTGTATATGCCCCTGCCTGTCAGTTGTTGGCATACTACAAAGCAGTTGAACTTGGAAGGGATGTGGATAAGCCAAGGGGATTGGCAAAGAGCGTAACTGTTGAATAATATAAGTTATTAATTTTCATCCTCTCTTCTATCCAACACTTCTATTAATTCCTCCATCTTTGGAGGTAGTTCGTCCCATCTCCAAAATCCTCTTAAAATATCTTCTTCGTCATAATACTTTTTTAGATAGTTTACCCATTTATTGAAGAGATCGGGGTGGAGCTCCTTGACCCTTAAAAATTCACTGTTTAAAGCTGCAGGGCATAGGTAACATCCTATTCTTTCAAATCCTTCTTCATAGAATGGATTGTACATCATGTTTCTTGAATATATGTAGCTCCATACATCAACGGCATTCCAGTCAAGTATTGGGAATACATTTGTTTGGAAATCTATATATCCATTTTTTCTTTCATAATCTAATTTTGACCTTGTAAAGCTCTCATACTTCCTTGAACCATCAATTGTTAGGATATTTTTATCCCGTATTCATTCCTTAAAAATTCTTTTAAAGGGATAAGTTTACATGTGCTGTTACACCATCTGTTATCCTTGGTAGGAATCCCTTGGCTATCGAGCTCACTCCAAAAATCTCTACCCTTTACCACGTGTAAATTTAAATCGTATTCTTTGGCAAAATCTTTAACAAATTTTAAAGTCTCAGGGTATTCTAACCCAGTATCTATAAATATTACATCAATATCTTCAATTACCTTTTTAGCAAGGAGTGTTGATATAGAACTATCCTTACCACCACTAAATGACGCATTTATAACATAACCTTTTCTTTTATACATATTAACGTATTTTTTAAGTATTTCCAAGGACTTTTTTTCAAGGGCGTCCAGTCTCTTCTTATTTTCATCCAAATAATCCTTTATTTTCTTAGTTTCTATTTCCTTCTTTCTTACTAAATCCTTAACTTTCAATCTATTATTTTTTTTAACGCCAACACCTATAAAATCCCCTAATTCCAATCCTAAATAATCCATATCTCCGTTCATCAATTCTTTAAATTCTTCAATATTCTCCACCAAATCTTCATTAAGCCATTTTCCTTTAAGTCTTCTCTTTGTACGTTTTAAACTTACTTTCGGTTTTTCTAACAAATAGTAATATGGGGAAGGAATAAACTTCCAATCGAGGTCCACCAAATCAAATTCAAGAATGCCTATCTGAGTATCATTTAAATACACTCTTTTTCTGTAATCCAAACCACTGATTTTTTCAAGAAATATCAAATCATCGTATTCAAAATTCTTACCTGTAAGCTTGTTCAGTACATCAATTTCATACCTTGAAGCAAATTTTGTATCTTCTCTAAACATGATATCACACAATAAAGTTTATTTTGACATACTTAATTTATTATAATTAGAATAGATCTATGGAGTGCAATTTAATTAAAATATAATATATTTAAAATTAAAAACAGCCTATTGTTTAATGTATCTACCCAATATAATTAATTAAAAGTAAATTTCATTTATTCATTTATTATTCTTATGTTATGTAATACACACACCACTGAATTTGATAAAATAGTCGAGATTTAGGAAACTATAAAATCCATAGGATTTTTCAACTTTTTTAAAAAATTTCTTTTAAAGGATATCCTCAAGATATTTTATAAAATCTCCTTTTTTAGGTATGTAGGAACCACAGGCAAACTTGTGACCTCCACCACTTCCTCCAACCTTTTTTGAGGCGTATTTGATAGCTTCTGCCAAGTTTATATCTTCTGCAAATGAAAGAAGTTTTGGACATCTTGCAGATACCTTGTAACCTTCATCGATCTCAGAAATTGCAAATATGGGTTTTTTCCAGTCTACTTCTTCTATAGAGTAACTCATCCCAGCTATAATACCTACAATATTTCCCCCTATTTTATTGTTTTCCACTTCAAAATATTGGAACTTATCCCTCTGAATTATTTCAACTTCGTTTTTTATATAGTCCAATGATTCTGAAATATTTCTCTTGTGGGACCTCAGCATTTTTTTCATTTTATCATAGTATTTATCCCTATCTCCTTTTAGTACTTGAAGGGGTGTTTCATACTCTCCGTATCTTGAACATGAATTTATACAGGTTGAAAACTCCTCTAAATTCCTTAGAGGTGACTTAATTTCTTCACTTCTAAGTTCATAACTTTCCCCAAATATTACCTTTGGCAGGTATACAATCCACTTTGGGGGCACATGCCGGTTACATTTACTTAGAAATTCAGTTCCAATCATTCTCTTTTCATCGAGTGTTAGTTCACATAGGTAATTTTTAGGTAGTATATTTGTATCGTATTTCCTATTTATTTTATTTATGAAGTCGATAATTCTAGAGTCGTTGTTCATTAAATCGGTCCTAACATCAGTGAAATACTTAATCGAAGTAAAAAGTGGTTTAGTATGTTTCCCATAGAACTGCAAATCAGGGAAATTTACAATATCTCCTGCTTCAATGGCATCCTTTAAAATTACCTCCCGATTAAGC
>Ga0182238_1000594_pt1 | contig 10539 bp, 10 predicted proteins | sample hydfrates6_PW_90_FD_132439 | JGI IMG/M metagenome (GOLD analysis project Ga0182238, IMG submission 132439) | Subsurface microbial communities from deep shales in Texas, USA - hydraulic fracturing test 6_PW_90 | ecosystem: Environmental > Aquatic > Deep subsurface > Shale gas/oil reservoir >... | reverse complement strand
GTATATAATGTTGATCCTTTTTCTTTCACATATTCAACATCGACATTATTTAAAAATAACTTAATATCATTATTATATAGTAATGCGATGTTATGGTATCTTGAAGGATCAATCATTCTAAGATCCATATCTTTTAATTCATCAAAGAATAAATTAAATAATCTACTTAATATATTAGTGTATTTATAATATCTACCCATATAATCCATTGATGTAATATCATATTGAAAATCAAAATTAAGTAAACTATTAATTACTATCTCACCAATATAATTATTCACTGCCCAATCCCCTTTCCTCTCAAGAAGTTTACTGGACATCATCTGTAAAATATAAGGGTTTGGGATTATCTTTACTATTTTACCAATATCATATTTGTAACCTTTTACATGTTCTTTAATAAGATATTTGTAATCATTGGTTACATTATAATAATTTTCAAATTCTAAATATTCTATCATATCTTTATTGTATCTCAATAAATCACTTGTATTATTTAATTTAGGTTTCATCTCCTCTTTCCTCCTCATATTCTTCTAATAAGGTGTTCAGGTTATACATAAAAAGCTCACACTCGTCTTTAAACTGATTTAAATCTTTTAATTGATTAATTACCTTGCTATTTATTAACTCTTGAATAAACGGATTCTGAGCTAATATAGACTTAAATTCATCTACTGGTAATTCCGATAATAATTTTGCCACCAACTCAATGGTGACATCATTATTTATATTTCCACTTTCTTTTATTGAATCTATGATATCTTTTATCTGATCTTTTAATAAGATTCCAAACCGAATATGTTTTAGAATCTTCTTTAGGTTTCTTTTAGATTTCAAGATATCTGTAATTTTGTTACTGTTTCTAATTATAAATCTTTTGTACTCGTCATCATCTAACTCATCTATAAATTTAAAATTAATCTTTTTTACTATATCTTCTTTTTCTTCAAAACATAAATCTTCTACTCTCTTTGGATTTAATTTAACCATTATAAAATTTAATATATTAATTGACATCATCCCCTTTTTTATATTTAATTACTTTCCTTTCATTAATATAATATATAACTATAAGGAGATAATGTCAACTGTGTTATTGATTAAGTAAAGCTTTGGTTTCCTGTATAGACCCAATCAGTTCTGTCACATTATTAGGTTCCATAACATATATAGGATTTTTTAAATCCATCTCACCAGGGTGTGTTAAATTGTTCATCTTTAATATAATGAAATATAAATCTGGTGTGCCATATAATTCATCAGATAAACTCTTAGGTTTATACATATACTTTCTTCTTTCTGTTTCTCCAAATGTAACTTTTATTTTTTCTCTTTCTATTATATCTCTGAATATATCTACTATATGGTTATTATTCATTTCCTTTATAAACCCTGTATCAAATCTTAAATAATCATTATCTTTTAGATCTTCAACATACTCGCTAAAAGATACAAATTCATTTTCGTTTAATCTCATTTATATTCACCTCTTTAAGAAACAGACTGTTTATAACCGTCTATACCATCAGCTATTGATTTAGCTATAGTTTCTCTAATTTCATCTTTTCTTAATAACTGGTTAGTATCTGGATTTGATATAAATCCTGTTTCAGTTAATATAGCTGGAATATCCCCTAATCCTTTAGCCCAATTTAAAACAGCAAGACCTGTTCTTGCTTTAAGTCCTCTGTTTTCATTCATCGGATATGGTAAGTTATTTATAAATTGATTCTGAACATAACCTGCCAGTTGTTTAGAGTATTTAGACTCTGGATTATAGAGTGTTTCAGTACCTTTAGCAGATGTACTGCTAGCTGCATTATTATGTAATGAAACAAATATATCTGCTCCATTATTATATCCAACTCTAACTCTTCTTTCAAATGATACATTTACATTAGTAGTTCTGCTCATTACAACTTTATATCCTCTAGATTCTAATTCAGACTTTAATTTAATTCCAATATCTAATACAACATCCTGTTCGTTCAATCCATTAGCTGACGCTCCGATTGTAGAGCCACCATGACCTGGATCAATAGCAACAACATTAATTTCACCATCTGTTTGATAAGCTTTATCTTCAGTCAATTCTCTTTCCTCCTCATCTATATTATCTTCCTCAACTGTCTGTGGTTCTGGATCACCAGGATCTTTCTTTACATAATCTGGATCTGTAGTGTCATACTGTTCCTCTTTAGTTCTACTATAAGGGTTATCTTTCGGTTTAGAATCAATAGAAAAATCAGTATAATGTGAATCCTCAGGAATACCACCAGAAAAATCTACATCTTCTGATTGTCCTGAACCCTGCTCTGGATAACCTTGATCTTGTTCTACTTCTATTTCTTCATAAACTATATCTTTCGGTGAAGAACCTGAGTAGTCATGTTCTTGTGGTATAACATCCGGTATATGTAATATTCTAAAATCATTTAAATCACCAGATATAAAAGTACCAACCATCTCTTTACCAAATTTAATATTTATATTATTGAGTTCCTCGTATTTTACATTAAAAAATTGAAAAGGTTTTTTAATTGGATGAACATGTGGTTTATGTGGTTGTGGTGGATGACCATCACCTCTACTATCTTTAAGATGATCATGTTTTTGTTTTTTAACTGAGTTAGACCAGCTTAATGGTCTAGAAACACCATTTATTGCTAGGGGATCTTTATATCCTTTAGACACAACTAAATCTTCATTATCTCTTTCTTCTACTATAACCCTACCAGTCATATGTTCTCCATCATGGTTTACCGGACCAAAAGGACTACCACCGGGAGCACCTTCAGGTACAACTTCAGTTTCAGTTTGACTATCAGAATGTGTCATCTTATATATCTGTCCAAAATGCCATGATCTATAATCAGTCATAGTTTTACATACTAAGTGGTTAGCAGTTTCTATCTCTGATTTCACATCAGAAACTTCGTTATTAAGTAACGATTTTGAAACTGGTTTATTAACAACCACCGGAGTGGAGAATGAAATTTTAGGCATAAGTCTTGGTATATAAACTTTAAAAACTTTACTGGTTATCAGTTTTTGTGAGTCACACAATAAACATTTTTCCATAGATGTTGGTTGAAATAATTGATTACTATACATTTTTAGTTATCACCCCTGTTTCCGGAAACAAATTTATAGCAATTATAAATATCGATTTTTAAACTATATTGTTGTTTAATAAATTAATTTGGAGGAATTTAAAATGGATATTATTAAAAAATATAATAACGCCGTTAAAAATAAAGGAAGAAGATTAAGAATTGATAAGACACATGGTGCAGATGCTTTTGGTAAAGTAATAAAACCACTGTATGATCTATATGAAGGAAAAGGTATCAATATTTTAGCAACAGGTAGAGAACAGGAGAGAGTCCTATCAAAAAATAGAATGAATTATGTAACACCATATGACTTTTATAACATTGTAAATTCAGATGAAAAAAGATATAGATATCAAATGAGAGATGACTTTAAAACATCTGATCTTTTATTAGTATGGTTAGCAAATTATATGGAGGTTCCATTTATTAACGAGCTTAAAGATAACCTCGGTGCCTCATTAGTTACTGTTGGAGATTCTTTTCTAGTAGATTATTTTAGTGACGGGAATGTTATAAGTTATATTCAAAACTCTGACATTGAAATGAATAAAATTGATAACATTAAAGATTACTCTCAGGAATTAGTCTACTTTATAAATAGGATTAGAAATGGTGAAGTAGATAAATTAGAAAACTCTGTTAATAGAAGTTACGAGATCACAAACAAAAAACCAAACATAGAAGAGTTATTTGAATATGATAAAGTAGTTACCTCTTCATTATATGTAGGACAAACGAATCGTTACATAAGAGAAATGATATTTAAAAATTATGAGATGGAACCTGTCAAGGGAGATAAGATGATAGCTTATGAACCAATACAGGTTAGAGGAAAGGACGATGAAAGAATAACTGTAGATTTTGGGGAAGAGTTAACAGTAGTAGAAAAAGAAATCGCATCCAATGGATGTTTAATTGTAACCTTCCTTAATAAAGATGATAAAGAAATAAGAATATGGATAGATTATAAATGGTTAGCTACAAGATATGGTGAAGATGGTAGTGGTTATCCAAAAGGTGGATATAAAATGTTCTATTCATTTGTAGTACCACCTGAAGCTATGATAGATAATTCTTATGAATCAGTATTTTTTGAAATTAAATCTGGTGGTGTAAATAATAAGAGAGTATTATATTCAGTTGGTTCTTCAGCAAGACAGAAATTAAAGGTAGTTTATTCAGATGAAATGAGTTATCTATACTAAGACAAAAAATATAGGTGGACACCCAATTAAGGGTGTCCATTTATATTATGTTTATCTATTGATTAAATGTCAACACTCTCAGTTTCATATGATTCCAGAATATCGTCACGGAATGCAGTTGTACCATTAGTGTTAGCAGTAATTTGTTCTAAGTATTGATAAGCTAATTTAGTAATCTTATCATTACCATAAATCATCTGAGTAGTAAATGCAGGATTTAATTCTTCAGGAGCATTTTCTCCTTTTGTCTTATTGTTAATGGATAACTGAGCTTCCTTAGGCATCATGTTAAACATGTAGCAAGCAAACTCAACTCTTCTTTCAGAAGGATCTAATGTGAAATATACTCCACTCATAGTATGATGTGCATTAGTATATTCTAGATCACTACCATGATAATGTCCTCTATCTGTATTTGGATCTAATACTCCATCCATCCACAATGATAGATACTTAGTAATGAACTGTCCTCTGAAATCAGCAGGGAATCTGAATGTTACCTCATCAGTTCTTCCCCCTCTACCAGACGCAATTTCCATGGTCTGATTCTCTACACCGGAAGTAACTTCATCGAAGTTAAGTGTAGGGTTTTGAATCCCATCTACTCCTGTAGCATATACAGTAAGTAAGTTCTCAAAGAATCTTGTTTCATTAGGAAATACATCCTCCATAAAAGCAGGCATTTCAACTGGAACAAAATATCCTCGACCTGGCTGGAATGGAGTAAGTCTTCTTAAGTTTACAGAATCTAATTGTAAAAGATCAGCATAATCCATACCGTCTTCAACTGGATTACTTAGATCTCTGTTATTCATATCTGCTGTTGTGATTGTACCGAAGTTAAAAGCAGAAGATGAAGGATTACTATCATCTATATCTGCTAGAAACGCAGCCCAAACTTTTTCTTGATCAGCCATTAAATTTCACCTCTCTTATATATTAATAATCTATATTACATATTAGGTACAACGTAAGTTAGGAGTCTGAATCTCTTAATGGAACCATAAGGTGCTACATATACTCTTATAGTTACATCCCCACGCATTTGTTCCTGTTCATTTCTATATCCAGCTTCAACTTCAATACTTGATACCTTTCTACCATACAGGCTATCTAAGTTTCTCTTTAAGTCTTTTCTTACCTGATTAACGGCTTTAGGTGTTTGAAGTTTGTGTTTTTTACTTTCAAGATATGGAATAGCAGTCTTCATAATTCTTCCCATAATAGGAATATTAAAGAATTCTTTCAGTCTTGAATATCCTTGCTTATAGTTTGTAATTTGTCCATCAAGGAAATATCCCTGTCTGTCTTCCATTACAACGTTGAAGTTCATATCTTCCATATCAGCTCTATCATCAGGATCATATGTTTTTGGTCTAATACTTCCAGGTTGAATTCCTTCAATTCTTACATTGTCTCCAGCAAATGGCTCATCGTAGCCGGAAGTAAAGTGGTTAATTAAGTTAGTTGAAAGTAATGTTGCAATAGGTACTCTGTGAATCTTACCATCTGGATCTCTCCATTCACAAGTTTGACCCACTTTCATAACTCTTTCACCTTCAGGATCAAATGTTGAGTTCCAAACCTGTAGCATATCGATACTTTTAATATGTTCTGGAATACCCATAACGAATGCCATATCTCTACGATTACCATTTACTAAAGCAGCAATGGAATCTTTAACATCCAGTGGATAACCTACATCTAAAATAACATCTCCAGGTACTTCTACAAGATCCATTAAAGAAGGTTCAGAAGAACCAGCATAGAAGTCTGAGAATAGATCTACCAATGGTGTATCTCCTGCTTCATAATTTGAACCTGTTGGGATATCATCAGCAGTTAGAGTATATTCCCAATCAAATCTTCTCATGTTAGCAAGACTACCATCGTGTCCTTCATCTAAAGTAATCTGCTCAAGACCACTATTAGGGAATAGAAGGTTGAGATCTAATTCAAGATCTTCAGTAGTTTCTTGACCTGTATCTGGATCAATACCTGTCCATTCAAATGTAGTTTCTTCAGGGTTGAACATATCTCCACCTAGAATTTCCATATTGTCTAAGTAAGAGTTATCTTCATTCTGTACCTTTAATAATTCTTCATTTAATACATCAATCAATGGCTGTAATGTACCATCAGTTAAGCTAGCTTCTTCTGTTTCTAAAGTAGCAATAACTTCAGTCAATACATCCTCCATTGTCTGATCAAACATATCATAATGATTATCAAAGAATGTTAATCCTGTTTTAGCAGAGAATCTAGAAACGATATCCATTAAGTTCATTGGAACACCGTTTTGAGAAAGATCAGGCACATGAGAGATATCATAGTCATCAAAGACCTCGCCCTCTTTAACATCTACTAACTGATAATTGTAGATCTTATGTCCATCAACCTCATTTCTGGTTGGTGTAAACATCATTCTAAATGGATTACCCCAACTACCTCTACCTAACATATTAACACCGAACAGTGGTAGTACAGCACCTGCTCCATTATCATGTTCATAATCAACATGATACTCAGTTGAATCTGTCATAGAGCCTGTTGATAATACTGTAATATCACCATTTACATAGTCGATTGTATAGTCTGTGTCTTCAGTAAATGTTGTGTTACCATCTGTACTTGTAACATCAACTGTACCATCGACAAGACCATCTTTTTCTAAGGACACTGCTGTGTCAAAGTTAGATGTGAATGATTCATCTGTAACTGGGTTTGTAGCAGTAGGATCTAACTCAAGGTTAGCTGCTGCATCAACCTCTAGTTCATTTGGATCTGATAAATTAGCTAAGTTATCAGTTAAAAAGTTAAAAGCATATGAGCTGATAGTTACCTCTTCGATAGCAGTAGCCTCTCCTACTTGCTCATCAAAGATTTTACCATCAGTATCTTCATATTTTTGTGTTCTATAAATTACACCTTTAGAGTCTACATAAAATGTAACTGTATCATTAGTTGTAACATTTAGATTCACTAAAGCGTTTGCTAATGATGCATCTTCTGGTGTAATTCTTTTAACGAATACTTGACCACCATTTTTAAGAACATCTCTAGCAACAAAACCTGTCATTCCATGTTTTTTAATCGATAAATCCCCAAACATGTCATCAAATTCAGATAATGCTGTTGCTCCAGAAAACTCGATAATACCATCATCGAGACCTCTTGGTGCATAGATACCTGTTACCAGTCTCAATGTATCTGCTGGTGCAGGTGCATCATCGTCAACTTGAGTTTGATCATAAAGATAGAAAGTGACATGTGGATGAGGATATTGAAAGTTCTCACCGTAAATTAATTGCATAATATATTTATCCTCCCTTCAATAGTTGACAATATTGTGATTACACTATATTTATTGACTACAAATTTTGTTAAATTTTATGTTAGAATGAAAACTTTATTTTTATTCGGGAAACAACGAAATAGAAAAGCATAGTTTAAATATTATTTTATGAAAGGATGTTATATTATGTTAGTTACATTAATAAATAGACAATTAGAAGAGTTAGAGTACCAGTACCAAGATAGTTCACATTTTCCAGATAGAGATCAGGTAGATGATGATGTTATGTTAAATGGTAAAATGAGTGAGAATTTAGATGAAAGGAGAAGGGTGATCGAACTAGAATCTATTAGAGAAATTTTAGAAGATCATTTTCAATTTGAAATTCTTTCCAATAACTACGAAGATATCAAAGATATTTATAACTTCTTTGTAGGTCGAAGATTAGAAAATATTTCAAGAATAATAAGTATTTATATCTATGAAAATATAGATAGATTGTATGATGAGTACAGAGGAGAGGCTAACATAAGAAGAGTTGATAGACAGGTTGATCTACATGGTGAACCAAGAGAGGTTGCTGTAGTAAAACAATTATTACAGTATGTAATAGCTGATGCTTTAAAAATGAACTTAACAGAGTATATGGAAAATTCTGAACTTAAATTTATTAATAATATGGTAGACTTTAAAACAGAAGGTATATCTCCATATGAATACTTAACAGAATCAGTAAGGGTGAACGATATGCATATGATATTAAACATTGCTGAAAAAGTTAAAATTAAAATAAACCAAATGTTTAATATAGATGAAGATGAAATTATAGAATAGATTTGTTATAATAATTATAAGGAGGAATTTTAAATGACTAATAATAATGAAGAGATTTTAGATATCGATAATGTGGAAGAAAAATTAAATGAAATTATGGAATTTGAACCAACAGAAGAAACTGTACAATTTAGAGAGTGGAACGATGAAATGTTAAACTGGTTAGTAGAGTATAAGGGACAGTTAAAAGAAGGTTATGAAGAAGGAAAGATCGATGAAACTAAGTATAACGAATTAAATAGACAGATTAAAGATATGGCTAAAGGATTTATAGATGAAGACTACGTAGATAAACTTATTAATAAATTATTTAAAATGGATATTTCATTTGTAAACAGTGATCAAGAGTTAGATAAGAAATCATATAACTTTGACGAATTTGTAAGAATCACATCCATGAGAATGGGAAGTAATCCTCAAATCTTTTATGGTGTTATAGATCTAACCATTAAAAAATTTGCTGAGACTGAAGAAGAAGTAAAAGCTTTCAAGTCTATCCTTTATAAGCTAACTCAACAAAGTAATTTAATAAGTGAATCTTCACAAACTCAATTTAAATTCTTACATCTTTTTATGAAATCAATGCACACTTATTCCCTACCTTTATTTAATGAGATAGCAAAAAAATATGTGAAAGAAAAAGAAGGTGACCTAGACTAGTGAAATTATCTGGACTCAAAATAAAAGAAGAATATAAGAATAATAATATATACATTGAAAAATTTGATGAAGAGAGACTAAACCCTAATAGTTATAACTTACGATTACACAATAAACTTAAAGTTTATGAACTAGAAGATGATGAATTTTTAGATATGAGAAAGGATAATAAGACTAAAGATATTATCATACCAAAAGAAGGTTATGTTATAAAACCCGGAGAATTATATCTTGGAAGAACTAGGGAATTTACTAAAACACATAATCTAGTTCCGGGTATTGAAGGTAGATCCTCTATAGCTAGATTAGGGATAGAGGTTCATGTATCAGCTGGATTTGGAGATAATGGTTTTGAAGGTTACTGGACTTTAGAGATCACATGTGTTAAACCAGTAAAGATATATCCTAATGAAGAGATATGTCAAATATTCTATGAGCCATTATTGGGAGATAGTTCCATGAAATATAATGGTAAGTATCAGAATAATAACGGAATACAAACTTCACAAATTTTTAAAGAAATTAAAAGGAGAAACAATAAAAAATCTATATTAGATTTTAATTAAGACATACAATAAACCGAGGGATAACACCCTCGGTTTTTTATTGTTATATCTTCATATACTTTTCAAGTGGAGAAACAGACTCATCAGATTTCTTTCTTGAAAGTGATGTTGTAAGTGCTGTTTCTGGATCCTCAAACATAACAGAGGAGAATGTAGACTGTGCATTTGTTAATGCTCTAAATGATAGAACTGTATAGTCATCACTACCTGTTAACCTTCTTGGTTTGGCAGGGTTCTCAGCATCTCTTAAATACTCTGCAAGGAGTATTTCTATATCCCTTTCTGATACATCGAGTGCTTTATTCATCTCCATGTTGTTTAAGATGATTTCCATATAATCTCTCCAGTCGATTCTTGTAGAGACTTTACCACCAGATATTAATTTAAACATATACTCAACATTGGTTATATCTTTTACAAAGTTTTTATTAACACAAAAAGGAAAATCCTCATTATATTTTTTATAATAGGTATAAGTGTATTCTTTGTTTTCTCTATCGTGTTCAACCTCGACTGGTTTAGTAATAAATTTGGTTGCTAAAGTTAATGTCGCTTCTTGTATTACACTTCCGTCCTCGTTTTCTTCAATCATTAAAGGACCGAAACCAAATATCATTTTATATTCTCCATCTTCAATAACATTCGCTTCAGATAATATAAGTTCTAATTTAGGCACATCAATAACCCACTGATCGTTTTCTAATTTAAAAGGACTATTTGAATCCATTATGATAACCTCCCTTAACTAGGTTATTGTTTCCTATCATGTTTTATATTCCGTATTCTTTTATATTCTCTAAGTAAATAATATGTAACATATATGCTAAATATAATGGACAGTATTAAATACATCATTATAG
>Ga0182238_1000591_pt1 | contig 10549 bp, 7 predicted proteins | sample hydfrates6_PW_90_FD_132439 | JGI IMG/M metagenome (GOLD analysis project Ga0182238, IMG submission 132439) | Subsurface microbial communities from deep shales in Texas, USA - hydraulic fracturing test 6_PW_90 | ecosystem: Environmental > Aquatic > Deep subsurface > Shale gas/oil reservoir >... | reverse complement strand
GTCTTTTTTATCTCAAGGTCCGCCTGCTTGAACAAAAGGAAGGTCTGTTCCTCTAAACTGCCTTTGGGAAGAGCTATGTCTATCATTTTCACATCTCGGTCTGTTATTTTGATGAAAGTACCATAAGAAGAATATAGTTGTGTTTTATAAGTGTTTCCTGAAGTCGGATTTCTTTTGATTTATAAAATCCTCTTTTTTCTAAGAAGGGAAATTTGGAAATATAAAAGATATTATAGGGAGTATTATAATTTAAGATGCTCAAACTTAAATTGCAGGTTGAACTCTTAGTCTCAAAGAGTGAAAAACAGTTTCAAGGTTACAAAAATGAATGATAACAACGTGAGCTGGATAGCTAACTTTATATGGGGAATTGCTGACGATGTACTGCGTGATCTCTATGTTCGCGGTAAGTACCGTGACGTAATCCTGCCAATGACCGTACTTAGAAGACTGGACGCTGTTCTTGAACCCAGCAAGCAGTCAGTACTTGAGATGAAGGAGACCCTTGATCAGGCAGGGATCACAAATCAGGATCAGGCTTTAAGGCAGGCTGCAGGTCAGGATTTCTATAATACCTCCAAATTCACACTTCGCGACCTGCGATCACGTGCCAGCCAGCAACAGCTCAAGGCTGATTTTGAGGCGTATCTTGACGGTTTTTCACCCAATGTCCAGGATATTCTTGATAATTTCGAGTTCAGAAACCAGATACCCCGTCTTTCCAAAGCGGATGCTCTCGGGAAACTGATCGAAAAATTCCTTGATCCTGCAATAAACGTGAGCCCGCATCCAGTATTGAATGGTGACGGTTCGGTGAAACATCCGGGGCTTGAAAATCATGCTATGGGTACCATCTTTGAGGAGCTGATCCGCCGTTTCAATGAAGAGAATAACGAGGAGGCTGGAGAGCACTGGACTCCAAGGGATGCTGTTAAACTTATGGCTAATCTAATTTTCCTGCCTGTTGCCGATGAAATTGAATCCGGTACCTATCTATTATATGATGGTGCTTGCGGAACCGGAGGGATGTTGACCGTGGCTGAAGAAACGCTACTGCAGCTTTCAAAGGAGCATGGGAGGGAGGTATCCACACATCTTTACGGACAGGAGATCAATGCCGAGACCTATGCTATTGCCAAAGCGGACTTCCTGCTTAAGGGAGAGGGTGAGGCTGCGGATAATCTTGTGGGAGGACCGGAGTATTCCACACTTGCAAATGATGCATTCCCATCACGAGAATTTGATTTCATGCTTTCGAATCCACCTTATGGTAAAAGCTGGAAGAGTGATCTTGAGAGGATGGGCGGTAAGAATGGGATAAAAGACCCTCGTTTTATTGTGAACCATGATGATGACCCGGAGTTTTCGCTTATCACACGTTCCAGTGACGGGCAGATGATGTTTCTGGTGAACATGCTGTCCAAGATGAAAATGAATACCGCTCTTGGAAGCAGAATTGCCGAGGTCCACAATGGTTCGTCGCTGTTTACCGGAGATGCGGGACAGGGTGAGAGTAATATTCGCAGGTGGATCATCGAGAACGACTGGCTGGAGGCAATAGTGGCACTGCCTTTGAATATGTTTTACAACACCGGTATTGCAACCTATATCTGGGTGCTTAGCAACCGCAAGCCGGAACACAGGAAAGGCAAGGTGCAGCTTATCGATGCTACCCAGTGGTATAAACCTCTCAGGAAGAATCAGGGTAAGAAGAACTGCGAGCTATCTGCGGAAGATATATGCAGGATCTGCGATACTTTCCTTGAATTCGAGGAATCAGAACAATCCAAGATATTCCCGAATGAGGGTTTTGGATACTGGAAGGTAACAGTTGAGCGACCTTTGAGGCTGGTTGTCGACCTTGCTGATGAGAACAGGGAAACTTTCCGAAAGTCCTGCGTCGAAAGCGGTGAGAACAAACTTGCTGAAGTGATCGATAGAGCAGCAGAAAAGCTGGGACCGGGACCACACATTGATTTTAATTCATTTATTGATTCTGTGAAGAGTATTGCTTCAGGGATGAATATCAAGCTCACTGCAAAAAGAAACAGGTTAATACAGAACGAGCTTGCTGCAAAAGATGAATCTGCAGAACCGGTTATCAAGAAACAACATAAACCCGGAAAAACCAAAGCAGATCCCCTCAGAGGACTTTTTGAGGTCACTAAAGGCGGGAAAAGCATTATTGTGGAGTATGAACCCGACACTGAACTGAGGGATACGGAACAGGTACCATTGCTGGAGGAAGGCGGAATCGAAGCTTTCATCTTGAGGGAAGTACTACCACATGCTGAGGATGCATGGATTAATGAGTCAAGCATCAAGGTAGGTTATGAGATCAGTTTTACCAGATATTTCTATAAGCCACAGCCAATGCGCTCACTTGAAGAGATAAGGGCGGATATTCTGGCACTTGAAACGGAAACTGAAGGGCTGCTGGATGAGATTATAGGGAAGGGGAAGGCATGATGTTCTCCTGTTTTGTCACTCCATCCAAAATTGAATCTCATTTTGTACAACAAGTTGTTGGACAAAATCTCTTATATGAATACAAGATTTGGGAGTCACCGACTCCCGAATCATATTTACATGTGCAGGGAGATGAATAACAATGACTGAAAAGAAGGACCTCGAGCCAGGTTTCACAAATTCCCTGCTTGTGGATGACATACGCCGGATGATCGAAGCAACCCGTTCATCGGTGGCAACTACTGTTAACGCTGGCTTGACAATGCTCTACTGGCACATAGGCAAGCGTATTCGTGAAGAAATTCTAATGAAGGAACGGGCAGAGTATGGGCAGGAGATTGTCGTCTCGCTGGGACGACAATTGTCAGATGAGTATGGACGGAGTTTTGGAGAGAAGAATCTATGGCGGATGATACAGTTCGCAGAGGTGTTTCAGGACGAAGAGATTGTCGTCTCACTGATACGACAATTGAGTTGGACCCATTTCAGAGCTTTGATTCCACTAAAAGACCCTCTGCAACGGGAGTTCTATGCAGAGATGTGTCGGGTGGAGCGCTGGAGCGTGCGCACTCTCAGAAAACAGATAGATTCTATGCTGTTCGAACGAACTGCAATTTCCCGCAAACCAGAAGATGTTATTAAGCATGAACTTGCTGCGTTACGGGAGCAGGACAGGGTCAGCCCAGAGCTTGTGTTCCGTGATCCTTACGTACTTGATTTTCTCGGCCTGAAGGACCGCTATCTGGAGAAGGACCTTGAAGATGCGATCCTTCGTGAACTCGAGGCTTTTTTACTTGAGCTCGGAGGCGGATTTGCCTTTGTTGCACGACAGAAACGCATCCATATAGACAGTGATGATTTCTACATCGACCTGCTATTCTACCATCGCTCCCTGCAAAGGCTGATAGCCATAGACTTGAAGCTTGGCAATTTTAAGGCTGAGTACAAAGGCCAGATGGAACTCTACCTACGCTGGCTGGACAAATACGAGCGCCAGCCCGGTGAAGAATCACCCCTTGGCATTATCCTCTGCGCCGGAAAGAAAGAGGAGCAGATCGAACTGCTGGAGCTGAACCGCTCCGGCATCCACGTGGCCGAATACCTGACCGAGCTGCCACCCCGTGAACTCCTGGCCGAACGCCTGAACCGCGCCATAGAGACCGCCAGGGCCAGACTCGCATCAAGAGAGGAGGCCGGCCAGTGATCCACGACCTCAAACCCTACCCCGCCTACAAGGACTCCGGCGTGCCATGGCTGGGTAAAGTGCCGGAGCATTGGGAAGTTAAAAGATTAAAACGATGCTCTGAGCGCTTCTATTCAGGTGGTACACCTGATTCTGGGAACGCAGGATATTACTGTAATCCACCAGAAGGCTTACCTTGGTTAATGATAGCCGATATGACACGAGAAAAACATGTAAAAAAGACTGTCAAAGCAATTACAGAGAAGGGAAGAGCTTCTAAAAATCTAGAAATACTTCCAAAAGGGACTATCCTTTATTCAATATACGCGAGTCTCGGTACAGTTTCAATACTTGAAATTGAGGCTGCTGTAAACCAAGCTATTATCGGGATTAAATTTCGTGAATCTGACTTAAAAAATAAATTTGCTTATTATTATCTCGATAGCTTAAGCCCTCATCTTTCTCTAATGTCAAACTCGAACACTCAAGCAAATCTAAATGCAGAAAAAGTACGTTCACTTCCCGTGTTCCTTCCACCCCTCACCGAACAATCCGCCATCGTCCGCTATCTCGATTACATGGACCAGCGCATCAGTCGCTACATCCACGCCAAGCAGAATTTAATTAAACTGCTGGAAGAGCAGAAGCAGGCAATTATCCACCGTTCCATAATACGCGGACTGGATGCAGGTGTTAAATTAAAACACTCAGGACTTGAATTGTTAGGAGATATACCAGAACACTGGGAAATTAAACCAGCTAAATATTACTATAAAGAGATTGATGAGCGTTCTTCAAGTGGTTCTGAAGAATTACTTTCTGTATCACATATAACTGGTGTTACACCTCGGTCAGAAAAAAACGTAAACATGTTCATGGCCGAATCTTATGTAGGATATAAGATTTGTAAAGAAAATGATTTAGTTATTAATACAATGTGGGCTTGGGCTGGAGCACTCGGAATTGCAAAACAAACAGGTATAGTAAGCTATTCTTATGCTGTTTACAGACCAATAAAAAAAGATTTATTTTTGCGACAATTTATAGATTTGTTACTTCGAACTAAACCTTATATTGATGAGTATGTATGTCGCTCAACTGGTATTCGATCCTCGCGTCTTAGATTGTATCCAGAGCAATTTTTGCGTATCCCAATAATACAACCGCCTATTGATGAACAAAAAGCAATTTTGGGATATATTAACAATCATATTAATAACTTAGATGAATTAACACGAACCACTCAACGAGAAATAGCCTTAATCAAAGAATACCGCACCCGCTTGATCTCTGATGTCGTGACCGGGAAGCTTGATGTAAGGAAAACTGAAAAATATTTATTTGTTGATGACAATCACATTGAAAATAATGATGAAGCTGCCATTGAAGAATTTGACAGTGATGACTTTGATGCTGTAAATCTAAATGGGGATTCAGAGGAAGAATATGCCTACGATTGTTGCAAAAATATCTAATTTCAGTAATTCTTTCAGTGGTCTTAATGGTGAGAAGCCGTTAAGAGTCACAAGAAGCCAATTTTTAAAGTATGCTATGACTTCAGGAATACAATTATTTGGAAATTCAAAAGTACGTCCTGAAAGAGCAATAACGTTAGCCCTTTACAAGGCACTAGGTATTACTTGTTCACTAGACTTCAGTGGACCAGAAGTTAGGCGGCAATCTTCATTTAAAAATCTTGATCAAACAGAACAAGCTAATCTTTCAACTTGGGTAGGAATGGCAGGTGCAGCATTTTTAGCTGATCAGATATTAGACATTCCTCAACTTTTCCATGCCGGGGCTTTATATAAAGACAAAAAACTTCAAATGTTAAATTCTCAATCACGAAGGATTGCAGATTTGATTGGAACAGATAGAAGTGGAAGATGGCATGTATTAGAAGCAAAGGCAAGACAAAGCAAACCATCTAATAAAGATCGTGAAAAATGGAAAGAACAGGCACAATCAATTAGTAGAATAAATGGTAGTGTACCAGTTACGAGTAGCTATTGTTTTTCCAAAATACAAAATTCGTATAAGATAGAACTTTATGACCCACCTGCAAAAGAAAATGAAGTTGAGTTCATAGTACAAGACGAAATTAGTCTAATAAATACCTATTATAGGGTGCTTTTGGAATTTATATATGAATTTGAAGCAAGAACATTCTCAGTTGCAGGTATTTCTTTTAAACTGGCAGGTTTTGATCTTGAAAACAATGAATTCGTATATGTAGGCCTTCACGGCAGAGTATTTAAAGCACTCATTAATGAAAAAATTCCTTCACAAATTAAACCTTTTGAGGAAGGAGATATTTTTGTTGCATCAGATGGTGTAGCAATTGCAACAAGTAAATATCCAAATGAGATAGAAGCATGACCACAGATACCAGTGAGAGAGCACTAGAGTCCCTGATCGTGGACTATATGACAAGAAGCACCGCCAGCCCGGACACGGGCAGGGAAGCCGGAGCTCTGTATGGGAGCTCTCACTGGATTCTGGGGCACTGGAAGGACTATGACCGTGAGCATGCCGTGGATCTTGTGCAGCTTACGAAGTTCATGGAGGATACGCAGGAAGAGCTGATCGGGGCGCTTGACCTGCATAATGACAGTCCTGCACGGCAGAAGTTCCTTGCCCGGCTGCAGGGAGAAGTTACAAGGCGAGGTGTTATCGATGTGCTCAGGAACGGGATCAAGCACGGACCGCATCATATCGAGCTTTTCTATGGCACACCTACACCGGGGAACATAAAGGCGGAAAAGCTGTATGCTCTGAACCGGTTCAGTGTTACGCGTCAGTTGCGGTACAGCAGGGATGAAACTCAACTGGCACTTGATCTGTGTCTTTTTATTAACGGGTTGCCGGTTGCTACCTTTGAGCTGAAGAACAGTCTTACAAAGCAGACCGTGGAGGATGCCGTGGAGCAGTACAGGCGGGACAGGAATCCCCGGGAGCTGCTTTTCCAGTTCGGGCGATGTGTGGCTCACTTTGCCGTGGACGATCATGAGGTAAGGTTCTGCACACATCTCAAGGGTAAGAGTTCGTGGTTTTTGCCTTTCAATCAGGGTTATAATGACGGGGCAGGCAATCTTCCCAATCCCGACGGGCTCAAGACCGATTATCTCTGGAAACGCATACTAACGCCTAAAAGTCTTACCAACATCCTGGAGAACTATGCGCAGATTGTGGAGCAGAAGGATGAGAAGACCGGCAAGAAAAAGTACGTGCAGATATTCCCGCGTTATCACCAGCTTGATGTAGTGCGCAGACTGCTTGATAATGCAGAACAGTACGGGGTTGGCACACGATATCTTATTCAACACTCTGCAGGCAGTGGCAAAAGCAACTCCATAGCATGGCTTGCACATCAGCTCATAAGCCTAAAAAAGGATGACAGAGAAGTTTTCGACTCAATAATCACTATCACCGACAGACGGATTCTTGATCGGCAGATCAACAATACCATCAAGCAATTCGCACAGGTAAGCTCCACCATAGGCCATGCGGAACGCTCCGGCGACCTGCGACGCTTCATCGAAAAAGGCAAGAAGATAATCATCACAACAGTACAGAAGTTCCCCTTCATCCTGAGCGAGATCGGTGAGGAACATCGCGGCAGCAATTTTGCCATCATCATAGACGAAGCTCACTCTAGCCAGGGTGGCCAGACTGCAGCAGCCATGAACGAAGCTCTTGCTGACCCTGAAGATACAATCAATGACGTGCTTGAAAAGCGCATGAAAGCCCGGAAAATGATAAAAAATGCCAGCTACTTCGCATTCACAGCCACTCCCAAGAACAAAACACTGGAGCTCTTTGGCTGGGCATACAACACGGTGATCAGGCTAAGCATCGTCCCTTCCACAGCTATACGATGAAACAGGCCATTCAGGAAGGATTCATTCTAGACGTACTCCGCTATTATACGCCTGTCAAAAGTTACTACAAACTGGTCAAAACAACAGAAGATGACCCCGAGTTTGATTCCAAAAAAGCTCAGAAGAAGCTACGCAAATATGTTGAAAGCCATGATCATGCCATTCACCTGAAAGCGGAGATAATGATAGATCATTTCCATGAACAGGTGATCGCACTCAAAAAGATTGGTGGCAACGCACGGGCCATGGTAGTGACAAATGGTATCGAACGTGCTATCCAGTACTTCCATGCCTTCAACAGCTATCTGGCCGAGCGCAAGAGTCCCTACAAAGCAATTGTGGCATTCTCCGGTGAATACGAATACAATGGAGTAAAGGTCACCGAATCCTCACTCAACGGTTTTCCGGGCAGCAAGATAGAAGACAACATAAAAGAAGACCCTTACAGGTTCCTGATCTGTGCTGACAAGTTCCAGACAGGTTATGACGAGCCACTGCTCCATACCATGTACGTGGACAAAGTACTTGCAGGTATCAAGGCAGTCCAGACTCTTTCCAGACTTAACAGGTCTCATCCAAAAAAGCACGATGTTTTTGTGCTTGATTTTATGAACGATACCGATACCATACAGGCTGCATTTTCCGATTACTACCGTACTACGATACTCAGTGACGAGACCGATCCGAATAAGCTACATGACCTGAAAGCCGACCTTGATAGTTATCAGGTATACTCTCCCGACCAAATTGACCGGATGACAGACCTCTATCTTGATGGTGCGGACCGTGATCAACTTGACCCCATACTCGATGTCTGTGTTGCCACTTATAAAGAAGAACTTGACGAAGACGGACAGGTAGACTTCAAAAGCAAGGCCAAAGCTTTCAATCGTACATACGGTTTCCTTGCCTCGGTCCTTCCCTACACCAACGCAGACTGGGAAAAACTATCCATATTCCTCAACTTCCTTGTACCAAAACTTCCCGCGCCAAGGGAGGAAGATCTGTCAAAAGGCATACTTGAAGCAATTGACATGGACAGTTACAGAGTTGAGAAACAATCGGTTATGAAGATCCAGCTACCTGACGACGACGCAGAAATCGAACCCGTGCCCACCAGTGGAGGTGGATTCAAAACCGAACCCGAACTTGACAGGCTCAGCAACATAATCAAGACATTCAATGAACAATTCGGTAACTATCCATGGACAGATGCTGACAGGGTGCACAGGATGATCACACAGGATATCCCCCGCCAGATATCAGCAGATACCGCATATCAGAATGCAAAACAGAATTCAGATAAACAGAATGCACGTATCGAACACGATAAAGCGTTGCTACGTGTTATGACCGCTTTACTGAAGGATGATACAGAACTATTTAAAAGGTTCAGTGATGATGAATCATTCCGCAAATGGCTGTCAGATACCATGTTTGCCATGACATATGAGTGATTAAGTCCAATCAGGATTGATTATCACTCATATATCAAATATCCTCAAAATAAAATCATGCCTGCTGATCTGCATGACTTACAGCAACATTTTCCCCGATAGAAGGTCCTGGCATTTCATGTTTTTTAAACTCGGAAGGTTCCTCAAATGCGGTCTCTTTTCCATCCACCCATTTGTCCATTACCACACAGGTAACGATATCCCCTGTCACGTTCACAGCCGTACGGCTCATGTCAAGAATCCTGTCTACACCGATGATAAGTGCTATTCCGGCGGTGGGCACGCCTACGGTACTCAAGATCATTGCCAGGATGACAATACCGACTCCCGGAGTAGACGGTGTTCCTATGGAGGCCCCTACAACAGTCACCATCAGGAGTAGCAGTGCTCCAAAACCAAGGTCCACCCCGAATACCTGTGCCAGGAAGACAGCTGCAATACTCTGGTATAGAGCCGTACCGTTCATGTTTATCGTTGCTCCAAGAGGTACCACGAACTGGGATATGGACGATCTGACACCAAGTTTCTCCTCAGCCGTCTTGATGGACAGGGGCATCACAGCAGCAGAACTTGATGTGGAGAAGGCAAGCAGTAATACATCCCTGGACGACTGGAGAAAGCTGATAGGATTCTTTCTTGCCACGGTAGCCACTATCAGCATATAGAACAGCAGTAACATCAAAAGTCCAAGCAGTACTGTCCCCACATATACCAGCATTCCAAGCAGTGCATCAACTCCAAGGTTAATCGTGAACTTGCATATCAGCCCGAATACGGCTATCGGTGCAAGCAACATGCTCCAGCGCACAACCGTCATGCTCACTTCCTGTAACGAGCCAAGTAGTTCCAGCAAGGGCTTTGATTGCTTTGGCGCCATGGAGATCAGGGCCACACCTATTATTATTGAAAATATCACAACCTGAAGCATCTGTCCCGTGGCAAGTGCTCCGAGAGGGTTTGTAGGCAATATGGTTGATATCATCCCCGGAACGTCAGCAACTTCAGGAGTGCTGAAGGTTTCTTCGGCTACCTGTACGGTCTCGGAACCCATGGTCTGCTGAACCGTGTCCGTACTGATGTAGGTACCCGGATCGATCGTCATGGCCAGTCCAAGACCGATCATTATGGCGATGGCCGTGGTCACAAGGAAGTATGCTACAGTACGCAGACCCACTTTTTTTAGCTGCTCCATATCCTCACCGGCGGCAATACCCAGTATGATCGAGGCAACCACCAGAGGCACGACTATCATCTGTAGCAGGGCAAGGAAGATATATCCCGGAAGTGCCAGCCATTCTCCTATCACGTATGAGGTCTGTGGATCTATCAGGCCTGCGGAAGGACCGAGTACAAGCCCTGTGACAATTCCAAGGAACATACCGAGAAGGATCTTAAGCCATAGTCTGCCTTCAACAAGTGCGTTCAGTTGATAATGCAGATGTTTTAATGATCGGGGATGTACAATAGATAGGGGGTCGCGTAAGTTGTATCTTCCTGACATGTTATTGAGTGTTCAACTCATTATTAAAGGCGTTTTTGGTGTAAAAAACCGTAGATTC
>Ga0182238_1000590_pt1 | contig 10550 bp, 20 predicted proteins | sample hydfrates6_PW_90_FD_132439 | JGI IMG/M metagenome (GOLD analysis project Ga0182238, IMG submission 132439) | Subsurface microbial communities from deep shales in Texas, USA - hydraulic fracturing test 6_PW_90 | ecosystem: Environmental > Aquatic > Deep subsurface > Shale gas/oil reservoir >... | reverse complement strand
ATCCCCAGAAGAACGCCCACCAGAATAATCAAGATAAACAGGGCAACAAAAAGGGTTATTTCCCCGGTGGACAGCAGCCTGAAGCTCTTGCCCAGGGCTGAAGGCAATCCGGCCACGATCCCGGCAAAAATGATCAGGGATATGCCGTTGCCAATGCCGAACTCGGTTATCTGCTCCCCAAGCCACATTAAAAATATGGTTCCAGTGGTCAAGGTAAACACGGTAATAATCCGGAAGGCCCACCCCGGATCAATCACAATCGGAGCACCGGTCGGACTGGTCATGCTCTCCAGACCAATGGCGATTCCTATGCCCTGGACCAGAGTTATAAGGACCGTGCCGTACCTGGTGTACTGGGTAATTTTTTGCTTGCCTGCCTGCCCCTCTTCCTTGTTCAGCCGGGAAAGTTCAGGGCTTACAACTGTCAAAAGCTGTATAATAATCGAGGCGGAAATATACGGCATTATGCCCAGGGCAAAGATGGACAGCCTGGTCAGCCCGCCACCGGAAAACATGTCAAACAGCCCGAAAAGAGTATTCTGGGCATTGCTGAAAAAATCAGCCATTGCCTGACCGTCAATCCCGGGAATGGGAACATGTATGCCGACCCGGTAGACTGCCAGCAACAAAAAGGTAAAAAGGATACGCCTTTTTAGTTCAGACAGACCGGTATTTCCTCCTGCAGCCAAAATTAACCTTCCACTTGCTTCGGGGTTCCCCCGGCGTTTTCAATCTTTTGCACCGCGGTCTTGCTAAACCTGTGCGCTGTAATCTGAATCCCTTCGGGCATTTCGCCCTTTCCCAGAATCTTCACTGATTCGTTTGGCTTCAAAAGCTTGCGGGAATAAAAGTCCTCCAGGGATATTTCCTTTTTTCCCGGAAAAAGAGTCTGCAACTGATCCAGATTAAACACCTTGTATTTGACCCGGAACTTGTTCTTGAAGCCGCGTTTGGGCACACGGCGCTGCAAAGGCATCTGCCCGCCCTCGAACCAGGGCTGCACACCGCCACCGGCACGACAATTCTGGCCCTTGTTACCCTTCCCGCTGGTGCAACCCCAGCCGGAAGCGGACCCGCGGCCCAGCCGTTTCCGGTTCTTTCTTTCCTCATCAAACGGGTATAGTTCGTGTAACTGCATTACTTGCTTACCTCGACGAAATGCTTAACTTTGTTCACCATCCCCTGCATACAGGGATTGTCGGCAACTTCACGCACCTGGTTGACCTTTTTCAGCCCCAGGGCCCGGAGTGTCTTTCTCTGTGCAGGAGTCAGCCCGATGAAGCTGCGCAAAAGCTTGATCTTCATGTCTTATAACCTCACTAGTTATACCCGTGGGCGTACGTGATTTCCTTACCCCGGAGACGGGAGGCCTCTTCCGCGCTTACTATGCCCTGAAGGCCCTCCATGGTTGCCTTGAGTACATTGTGCGGGGTGTTGGTCCGGATGGTCTTGGTCAGAATATCCTTGATTCCGGCCACTTCCATGACCGCGCGGACCGGCCCGCCGGCTATAATCCCCGTTCCGGGAGCGGCCGGCTTCAAAAGTACGGTTCCGGCACCGAATCTCCCGGTAACCTGGTAAGGGATGGTCGATCCCTGCAAAGCGATTTTGACCATATTCTTGCGCGCCCTTTCCGTGGCCTTGCGAATAGCTTCCGGGACCTGATTGGCCTTGCCCATACCGTAGCCAACGGTTCCATTGCCGTCGCCAACCACTACCAGGGCACTAAAGCCGAATCTGCGTCCGCCTTTTACAACTTTGGCAACCCGATTCAAATGTACAATCTTCTCAGTCAGCTCTAGCGGATTCTGTTCCATGTCTACCTCTTAAAATTTTAGACCGGCTTCCCTGGCCCCGTCAGCAAGCGCCTTGATCCTGCCGTGATAGTAATAACCGTTGCGGTCAAAAACAACGGAAGAGATCTCCTTTTCCTGAGCCAGCTTGGCCAACTCAGTGCCTACCTGTTTGGCGGTTTCACAGGTCAATTTGGCCTCGCCGTCCAGTTTGGCGCTGGAAAATGAAGTCAGCGTATATCCGCGGGTATCGTCTATCACCTGGGCGGAAATATACCTGTTAGACCTGAAAACTACCAGCCGGGGACGATCCGCGGTCCCGGAAATCTTTTTCCGGATCCGGACCTTTCTCTTTAAGCGTTGATCTTTCTTATTCATATTGCTTCACCAAACCAGCCTATTTTGAACCGGACTTGCCGGCCTTGCGCTTGACTTCCTCATCAAGATACTTGATCCCCTTGCCTTTGTAGGGTTCCGGTGCCCTTACGCGGCGCATCTTGGCGGCGGTTTCGCCCACAAGCTGCTTATCTATGCCGCTGACTGTAACCTTGCTCCCCTCGACAGAGGCTTCGACCCCCTGGGGAAGCTTGAAATTCACCGGATGGGAATAGCCGACATTGAGTTCAACCGTATCGCCCTTAACCGCTACCTTGTATCCGACACCAACAACTTCCAGGGTTCTGGAAAATCCGGAATGCACACCCTGGACAGCATTGTTCAGAAGGGTCCGCCGCAGTCCGTACTGCTCGCGGGCAGTAATGCTGTTGTCCACCGGAACCACTCTTATTTCACTTCCTTCCTGAACAAGATTTATGCTCGGGTGGGTGGCGACCTTAAGATTACCCTTAGGGCCCTTAACGTCCACAATCTCTTCCGAGATATTCACATCGACATTGTCCGGAATCTGCACAGGAAGTTTACCTATCCTCGACATATGATACCTCTACCAGATTTCACAGATTAACTCGCCGCCAACAGAATCGTTCCTGGCCTGCTTGCCTTCCATTATCCCGTGGGAAGTGGAAAGAATACAGACTCCCAGCCCATTATTCACGTCAGGAATCTCTCCCAGCTTGACATACTTGCGCCTGGAGCCCTTACTGATCTTGGTCAACCCGTTTATAGCCGGTTTGCCCTTAATATACTTAAGCCTGATTCTTATATTCTCTCCCTGGTCCTGGTAATCCTGAATAAAGCCTTCCTGCTTCAGGATTTCGGCTATGGCCGACTTAACCTTGCTTTGAGGGATATCTACACTGGAAAGCAACGCCTGATGTCCGTTGCGAATTCTGGTCAGCATGTCAGCTACTGGATCTAAAACCGGCATATATAACTCCTGATATTACCAACTGGATTTGCGTACGCCCGGTAGTTCACCATTGAGCGCTTTGTTTCGGAAGCACACCCGGCATATGCCGAATCTGCGGATGAAAGCGCGGGGACGGCCACATATGGGACAACGATTATAGCCTCTGGAAGAAAACTTAGGCTTTCTCCTGGCTTTGGCCATTAACGCTTTTCTTGTCAAAACTGGTCCTCCTTACTTCTTAAAAGGCATGCCAAGAAGCTCTAAAAGAGTCTTGCCTTCTTTATCCGTGGTGGCAGAAGTCACAATAGTCACGTTCATGCCCTTTGCCTGATCCACCTTGTCCAAATCAATTTCCGGAAAAATTGTGTGGTCCTTGAGCCCGAGTGTGAAATTTCCCCTGCCGTCAAAACCTCTGTCCGGTAAGCCGCGAAAGTCGCGAACACGGGGCAGGGCGATATTTATCAGCTTATCCAGAAAGGCCCACTTTCCGGCCCGGCGGAGAGTAACCCGGCAGCCCACTGGCATGCCTTCCCGCAACTTAAAAGCGGCTATTGATTTCTTGGCCCTGGTTATCACTGCTTTCTGGCCGGCTATCAAGGACAGCTCCTCTACTGCATCCTGAATGAGCTTGTTGTTCTGACTACCCTCACCCAGGCCCATATTCAGAATAACCTTTTCCAAATGAGGAACCTGCATGGAGGAAGAATAATTGAACTCTTCCAGCAGCTTTGGCGCTATGTTTTCGTTGTATGCCTTTTGAAGTCGAATCATGGCGTGTCCTACTTTATCGTCTCGTTGCATTTCTTGCAGTATCTTACCTTGGCCCCGTCATTGGTGGATCTAAATCCCACCCGGGTCTTTTCCGAACAGGAATCACAAACCAGGGAGACATTGGAAATATTAATTGGGGCTTCCTTTTCCACGATTCCGCCCTGCTCATTCTTATATGGGTTGGGCTTTACATGTCTTTTGACCATGTTCACCCCCTCGATGAGCACCTGGCCCTTGTCCTTGTAGACCTTTTTGACCTTGCCCACCTTGTCCTTGTCTTTGCCCTGCAGGACATGGACCTTGTCATTTTGCTTGATTTTTAAACCCATTTTAAAGCACCTCTGGAGCAAGAGAAACTATTTTCATGTAATTTTTACCCCGGAGTTCTCTAGCCACCGGGCCGAAAATACGCGTTCCAATCGGCTCATTGTTTTTATTCAAAAGAACAGCCGAATTATTATCGAACCGGATCAGGGTCCCGTCCGACCGATTGATTTCCTTCTTGGTTCTTACAATCACCGCCCGGTAAACATCACCCTTTCTGACCTTGGCATTGGGCATGGCATCCTTCACTGTGACAACAATAAGATCCCCAATGGAGGCGTACCTTCTCTTGCTGCCGCCAAGCACTTTCACACAGGCGACTTTTTTCGCACCGGAATTGTCGGCTACGCTCAGTCTGGATTCTACCTGTATCATTTAAGCCACCTATACTGCCTTTTCAATAATTTGGGTTAGATGCCATCTCTTTTTGGCACTCAAAGGACGGTGTTCTGTTATCCTGACCTTGTCACCCTGCTTGCATTCATTCTCCGGATCATGGGCCATGAATTTTTTCCGCCTGCGGATGTACTTCTTAAGCAACGGATGCTTGACCAGGGTTTCGACGCGAACAACTATGGTCTTATCGTTCTTGTCGCTGACCACGAAACCGACCATGTTCCGTTTTTTTCTTTCATTTCCCACTGAACTACTCATCTACGCTCTCCATTTCCTTTTCCCTGAGAACTGTCAGTATCCGGGCAATATTTTTTTTGACTGCCGAAAGGCGCTGCGTATTCTCCAGTTGTGCAGTGGCATGCTGAAAGCGGAGATTAAATAGTTCCTGCCTATAACCGGCCAACTTTTCCTGCAGCTTGTCCGTGCTTTCTTTTCTGATTTCCTCGGCCTTCATCTTAGGCCTCCCTTTCCACTATGACTGTTTTTACCGGAAGTTTGTACGAGGCGCGCTTCAGGGCCTCACGAGCCAATTCCAGGTTAACGCCTTTGATTTCGTACAGAACGCGGCCGGGCTTCACCGGAGCGCACCATCCTTCCGGAGCGCCCTTGCCCTTACCCTGACGGGTTTCCGCGGGCTTTGCGGTGACCGGTTTATCCGGAAATATGCGGATAAACACTTTACCGCCGCGTTTTATATGGCGCATCATGGCCACTCGGCCGGACTCAATCTGCTTGTTGCTGATCTTGCCGTGCTCCAGAGTCTTAAGACCTATATCTCCGAAACTAACACTGGTGCCGCGGGTAGCCCTGCCCTTCAGCTTGCCCTTCTGGTGCTTGCGATGTTTTATTCTCTTGGGACTCAACATATCTAGCTTACCTCGTCGAGTATATCACCTTTATATACCCAAACCTTGACCCCGATTTTACCGTATGTGGTCTTGGCTTCGGCTAATCCGTACTGAATGTCCGCACGTAAAGTGTGCAGAGGGACCCGGCCCTCCCTTTGCCATTCGGTGCGGGCGATTTCCGCCCCGCCCAGCCGGCCGGCGCAGGACACTTTGATGCCTTCCGCCCCGAACTTCCGGGCAAGACCGATGCTCCTCTTGATGGCCCGGCGAAAAGCAACCCGCCTTTCCAGCTGCAAAGCGATGTTTTCAGCTATAAGCTGGGCGTCGATTTCCGGACGGCGAATCTCGTTTACCTCAATGGCAAACTCGTGTCCGAACTTTTTCTTCAAATCCTGACGCAGCTTCTCTATCTCCGAACCTTTCCGGCCTATGACTATTCCCGGGCGGGCAGTATAGACAATAAGTCTTATCTTGTCTGCCGCTCTCTCAATTTCAATCTTGGATACTCCGGCGTGGTATATCTTGGACTTTACGTATTTACGTATCTTGTCGTCCTCGAATACATTCGCCGCATAATTTTCCTGACTAAACCAGCGGGATGTCCAATCCTTGTTGTAGCCTAATCTGAATCCCAGGGGATTTACTTTCTGACCCAAAATGTAAGCCCTCCTATAGCTCGTCCACTATAACTGTTATGTGGCTGGTTCTTTTCAGGATTCTAGTTGCCCTGCCCATGGCCCTGGGCCTGATTCTCTTCCAGCTCGGTCCGCCATCGATTTGGACATGCTTGACGTACAAGTCGTCCAGATCAAGGCTGTAATTCTGTTCCGCATTGGACATGGCTGAATTCAACACCTTGGCCAGCATGGATGCCGCCTTCTTCGGTGTAAATTTCAAAGTATTCAGAGCATCCTCGACTGACTTACCCTTTATATTTTGGGCAACCAACCTGGCCTTCTGCGGAGAGATTCTCTGATAATTGGCTTTGGCCTTAACTTCCACTTTTCACCTACCTCCTGCCTTTTCCCTGCGCCTTTTTGTCGGCCGCATGTCCGTAGTAGGTCCGGGTAGGAGCAAATTCCCCGAGCTTGTGTCCCACCATGTTCTCGGAGATAAACACCGGAATGAACTTCTTTCCGTTATGCACGGCAAAAGTCAGACCGACCATTTCCGGAACAATTGTCGAACGCCTGGACCAAGTTTTTATAACCTTGCTGCTGTTGGACTGAATGGCCCTGTCCACCTTGGCAAGAAGATGATCGTCAACAAATGGCCCTTTTTTAATTGATCTAGGCATACTTAACTCCCACTCTACTTGTTGCGCCGCTTTACTATCAGTCTGTTAGTCTCTTTCTTTCTGTCCCGAGTCTTGTAGCCGTTAGTCGGCATACCCCATGGGCTGACAGGATGCCGTCCACCGGAGCTGCGACCTTCACCACCGCCAAGGGGATGGTCTATGGGATTCATGGCCACGCCCCTGACCTTGGGACGGCGGTTCAGCCAGCGATTGCGGCCTGCCTTCCCTATCTTCACATTCTCGTGCTCTACATTGCCTACCTGACCTATAGTCGCCCTGGAGGTCTTAAGCACTTTGCGTGTCTCCCCGGAAGGAAGACGAAGCAGGGCATATTTTCCCTCTTTGGCTGTAAGCTGGGCATAGGTTCCCGCGGATCTGGCCATTTTGGCCCCGCTCCCCGGGTTCAACTCAATATTATGGATTATGGTCCCCACCGGGATATTGGACATGGGCAGGGAATTGCCCGGCTTGATGTCCGCCTTGTCCCCGGATACGACCTGATCGCCTACTGACAGCCCCACTGGAGCCAGAATATATCTCTTTTCCCCGTCCTGATAGGTCAAAAGGGCGATGCGGGCGCTCCTATTCGGATCATACTGAATGGATGAAACCCGGGCCGGAACCTCAAACTTATTGCGGCGAAAATCAATTATCCTGTACCTGTGTTTCACACCTCCGCCGCGCCTGCGGGAAGTAATTCGGCCGTTGGCATTCCGCCCGGCCTTTTTGGACATCCCCACAGTGAGGGACTTTTCCGGCTTGTCCGCGGTCAACTCCTTGAACTCGGAAACCGTCTGGAATCTCCGGCCTGGCGAAGTAGGCTTTAATTTTTTCACCGCCATATCTTAAACCCCTTCAAAAAATTCAATCTTGTCGCCTGGCGACAAAGTTACATACGCTTTTTTGTACCCCGGTTGCCTGCCGACGCGGCGGCCGAACTTCTTTCTTACCCGGGGGCGGGAACGGACCATGTTCACGTATTGCACGTCAACATTGAACAAGGACTCCACTGCCTGCTTGACCAGATATTTATTGGCATCCGGATGGACTTTGAAAGCCACCTTTCCCGTGGCATCCTTCAGCTCGGTTGCCTTTTCCGTAATTATCGGCCTGATTAGTACCTGTGTTAATTCCATGGCTAGCTCAACCTGTCCTGAAGGCTGTCTACAGCCTTTTGTTCCATTATCAACTCGCCGTGCTTCATGACCAAATACGGATTGACCTGGTCATGGGTCACAACCTCAACTCCGGGAACGTTTCTCGCCGAAAGCACAAGGTTGTTATATTCTTTGTCGATAACAATCAAGGGTTTTTTTGCTTGCAGACTGTTTTTGATCTGCTCAAATTTCTTGGCCTTGATCTCGTCCAGGCTGAACTCGTCCACTACCTTCAGACTGCCATCCTGAGCACGCGCGGACAGAGCCATCTTCAAAGCCAGCCTGCGTACCTTTTTGTTCAGTTTAAAGGAGTAGCTGCGCTGCTTGGGACCATGTATGACTGAACCGCCGGTCCACAAAGGAGACCTGGTGGATCCTGCTCTGGCCCGGCCGGTTCCTTTCTGGCGCCACGGTTTGCGGCCGCCGCCCCGGATCGTGCCCCTGGTCTTGACCCCGACCGTTCCCCGGCGGGAGGAAGCCAAGTGCGAACGCATGGCCTGGTGCAAGATCTCCGGCTTAACCTCAATGCTGAACACGCGGTCCTCAAGGTCCATCTCGCCGACTTCTACATTGTCTTGTGAATATACTTTGGTTTTCATTTCCGCCTCGTTAGGATTGCTTGCGCAAATAGACAATGCCGTTTTTCGGACCGGGAACCTGGCCTTTAACCAGAACCAGATTGTCCTCGGGCAGGACATCGACAATTTCCGCCTTGCTGTAGGTAACCTTGGCGTTTCCCATCTGGCCGGGCATTTTCTTGCCCTTGAACACCCGGGCCGGATCAGCGCACTGGCCTATGGCCCCTGTGCTCCGATGAACCTTTTCGTGCCCGTGAGTGGCCGGAGAGCCGCCAAAGCCCCACCTCTTCATTACACCGGCAAAACCCTTGCCCTTGGAGCGACCGGTTACCTTGATCTTTTCCCCGGCCTGGAACACTTCCACGGTCAGGGTCTGTCCGGATTCATACTCACCTGGTTCAGAAACCCTGAACTCGCGCAGATGACGGAAATACCCGGCTTTCTTGGATTTTAAATGGCCCTGCTCGGGTTTGTTCAACTTATGCGGCTCCACTTCATCAAAGCCGAGCTGCACACTATTGTATCCCTGCTTATCCCTGGTGGCCATATCAACCACCGGACATGGTCCGGCCTGGACCACGGTTACCGGTACAAAGGACCCGTCCTGGGCAAAGACATTGGTCATCCCCAGTTTTTTTCCTATCAAACCTATTCCGTTGGACATGACTTCCTCACCTATAGCTTTATTTCCACATCGACTCCGGCGGGCAGATTCAATTTGCCCAAGGCGTCCACGGTTTGTTGGGTGGGTTCAAGCAAATCCACCATGCGCTTGTGTACTCTTAATTCGAATTGTTCTCTGGACTTCTTGTTTACGTGTACGGACCTGTTTACAGTGTACTTGCGAATCCGCGTGGGCAAAGGAATAGGGCCGGCAATACTGGCCCCGGTATTCCTCGCCGAATCAACAATCTCCGCCACAGCCTTATCCAGCATGCGGTAGTCGTATGCCTTCAGCTTTATCCTTATCCGATCACTATTCATTGCTACCATATCTTAATTCCTACTCCACTATTTCGGAAACGACTCCCGCACCCACGGTACGGCCGCCTTCCCGGATGGCAAAACGAAGACCGGGCTCCATGGCCACGGGCACTATCAAATCCACTAAAAAGGTCGAATTGTCACCGGGCATGATCATCTCCACTCCGTCCGGAAGAGTAACCACTCCGGTCACGTCCGTGGTCCGGAAATAAAACTGCGGGCGGTAACCGGAGAAAAACGGAGTGTGACGGCCGCCTTCCTCCTTGTTCAACACATATACCTCGGCCTTGAACTTGCGGTGCGGTGTAATCGAACGAGGGGCCGCCAAAACCTGGCCGCGCTCCACATCGTCTCGCTTTACGCCCCGCAAAAGTGCACCGATATTGTCCCCGGCCTCGCCCTGGTCCAATATCTTACGGAACATCTCCACTCCGGTGCATACCGTCTTCGTGGTGTCCTTCATTCCCACGATCTCCACCTCGTTGCCCACTTTGACCACTCCGCGCTCTACTCGGCCGGTTACTACCGTACCCCGACCGGAAATGGAAAAAACGTCCTCTATGGGCATCAAAAACGGCTTGTCTATATCCCGCTCCGGCTCGGGAATGAAATCGTCGCAGGCCTTGAGAAGCTCCCAAACGCACTTGGCGTCTTCGCTGTTCGCATCCTCGCTCTCCAAAGCCTTCAAAGCACTGCCGGAAACAACCGGTGTGTCGTCCCCGGGAAAATCATACTTGGTCAACAGCTCGCGGACTTCCAACTCCACCAGCTCCAAAAGCTCGGCATCGTCCACGAGATCAACCTTGTTCAAAAAGACCACTATGCTCGGCACTCCCACCTGACGGGCCAGAAGTATATGCTCCCGGGTCTGGGGCATGGGACCGTCCGTGGCCGCCACAACCAGTATCGCACCGTCCATCTGCGCCGCGCCGGTGATCATGTTCTTGATATAGTCCGCGTGACCCGGGCAGTCCACGTGCGCATAGTGACGCGCGTCCGACTCATACTCAACATGGGCCGTGGCTATCGTGATCCCACGCTCCTTTTCCTCCGGAGCCTTGTCTATCTCGTCAAAGGCCACATGCTTTCCCGT
>Ga0182238_1000589_pt1 | contig 10560 bp, 11 predicted proteins | sample hydfrates6_PW_90_FD_132439 | JGI IMG/M metagenome (GOLD analysis project Ga0182238, IMG submission 132439) | Subsurface microbial communities from deep shales in Texas, USA - hydraulic fracturing test 6_PW_90 | ecosystem: Environmental > Aquatic > Deep subsurface > Shale gas/oil reservoir >... | reverse complement strand
CGGGCTATGGCCACTCTTTGCTGCTGCCCTCCGGAGAGCTGATCCGGAAAATTTCCGGCCTTGTCCGGGATATTCACCTTGGCCAAAAGCTCCATGCCCAGCTCGGCCGCTTCCTTGCGGCGCATTTTCCGGACCAGGGTAGGGGCCAGGATGACATTATCCAGGACTGTCATGTGCGGATAAAGATTGAATTGCTGGAATACGAAGCCGATTTCCGCCCGCAATTGGGAGAGGTTGACCCGCAGGTCGTTTATGTCCGTTCCCTCGACTTCAATGTTGCCTTTCTGGATGGGCTCCAGCCTGTTGATGCACCGGATGAGAGTGCTTTTCCCCGAACCGCTGGGACCGCAGATTACAACCACTTCGCCCCGTTTTATGTGCAGGTTGATATCCTTGAGGACGTGATGATCCCCGAACCACTTATGCGCATGGCTGATTCTGATCAAGACGGCACCTTTTGATGTTGGTGTTTTATCAACTGTTTTTTAAGAGTTTTCCGGCCAGGAAATAAAGAGGGACAGATTCTCTGGCTGTTTTCAATCTTAAAAAAATACGGCGGCCACTTGAGATGGCCGCAGCGTCAAGGCTATTACCAAAACCCGGGGTATTGAGCAAGGGGCAAGTGTGGTTGCTCTTTCAGGGACTATACAAAAAGCGGTAACCGTTTTGTATCCTTTATAGTTAGGATGGGTTATTGAAAAAAATAACTCCCGGAGGCAAATTGTAAAATCAGAGATATGACCCCCGGGAGGGGTTGCTGGTGCTGTTCATATGTGATTGAAAAAAAATCAACTTGCGGCTAAACTGATGCATAATGAATAACCGCGCAGTCCTTTTTATCTCTCGTCCGGAAAGGGTGTCCCCCCTTTTCCCTCACTTCAGGGAGCTTGGTGTGGAGGTGCACCTGAGCGATCGCCTGGAGCCGGCTCTTAAACTTATGCGTTCCAAGGACCCCGTAGTGGTCTTTTCCGAGGCCGAACTTCCGGGATACAGGGCCGAGGATTTTCTGAAAGCCCTGACCAGGGATGAAGACAAAAGAAAGGTGGTTGTTTTTGCCGAACAGGGGACCGCCAAGCAGGCCCAGAATATTATGCAGCTCGGGGCTCGTGATTATTGGCTGCTGCCTCTGGTATGGGAAAAAATGGCAGCCCTATTGCCACCTGCTGAGGCCCCGGAGCCTTCTCAGCCAAGGGAAGAGCCGGATAATCTAAACATAACCAACCGGGCCATTATCGGCGAGCACCCGGCGGTGAAGAGGGTTTTGGACTTGGCCCGCAAAGTGGCCCCGTCCAAGGCCTCCATTCTTATAACCGGAACCTCGGGCACGGGAAAAGAGTTGGTCGCCAGGTACGTGCACGAGCACAGCCCCAGGAAAGACAAGCCTTTTGTGGCGGTTAATTGCGCGGCTCTGCCCGAGCACCTGCTTGAGTCCGAACTCTTCGGACATGAAAAAGGGGCGTTTACCGGTGCGGTGTCCCGCAAGCCGGGCAGGTTTGAGCTGGCGGACGGAGGCAGTCTTCTTCTGGATGAAATAACCGAGATGGACGCCGCCTTGCAGGCCAAGCTTTTGCGGGTCCTGCAGGAAGGGGAGATCGATCGCGTGGGCGGCACGGAAACCATCCCCGTGGATGTACGGGTAATAGCCACCACCAACCGGGATGTGCAGGAAAGCGTGCGCAACGGCAGCTTTCGGGAGGATCTGTTTTACCGCCTGAACGTAATCCCGCTTAAGCTTCCGGAGCTGAAGGAAAGGGGAGAAGACGTGCTGCTCTTGGCCGGGTATTTTGCCAAGCGTTTCGCCGCCCAGTATTCCCTGCCGGTTCCCGGTTTTGACTCCGGAGCCCGTACTTGGCTTTTGGAACATGATTGGCCGGGAAATGTCCGGGAGCTGCAAAATCTGATGGAAAGAGCGGTTTTGTTGAGCGCGGACACCGGAGTGATTTCCAAGGGCCATTTTTTGCTGGAAGGCGAGGAGGATTTGCAGGTGCAGTCCAGTGGCGAGGCCGTGCATCTGGAAGGAGAAGAAGATGAAATTGTGCCTTTGCAGGAGATGGAAAAGCGGCTCATCTTAAAGAGCCTTAAAAGCACCGGGGGAAACAGGACCCAGGCTTCCGAGCTTTTGGGGGTTTCCGTGCGTACCCTGCGCAATAAATTGAACGAATACAAGAAACAGGGCGAGGTTTTTTGAAACAACGTGTTTTATGGAGGGAGTATGGGACTCTTATCTGCACAGGTTTCCGGCTATATTGAAAAATCTTCCTGGATCCGGCGCATGTTTGAGGCCGGGCAGGAGCTAAAGGAAAAATACGGCCAGGATAATGTCTTTGATTTCAGTCTGGGCAATCCGGATGTCCCCCCGCCGCAGGAAGTGGGGCAGGCTCTGCACAAAAGCGCGGATGCATCCGGGGAATCGCTGTCCTTTGGTTATATGCCCAATGCCGGGTTCCCGGAACTGCGTCGGGTTTTGTCCGAAAAGATAAGTCGGGAGCAGGAGATTTCCGTTGCCGCGGACAATGTTCTTCTGACCTGCGGTGCGGCCGGGGCCCTTAATGTCATTTTGCGGGCTGTGCTTGAACCCGGAGAGGAGGTGCTCTGCCCCGCTCCTTATTTTGTGGAATACGCCTTTTATGCCCAGAACCACGGGGGAATGCTTGTCCCCGTCCCCGCTCTGGAACCTGATTTCCGTATGGATATTGACGCCCTGGCCGGGAAAATAACCGAGAAAACCAGGGTGGTGCTCATAAATTCCCCGAACAACCCCACCGGCCGGATTTATACCTCTGAAGAGATCGATGCCTTGGCCGAGGTTCTGGAAGAGAAAAGCGCCAAAGCTGGTCGTCCGGTATTTCTGGTTTCCGATGAACCGTATCGTTTTTTAAGCTTTGAGGGCCGAAACGTGCCTTCCCTTTTAGACCGTTACTCCCACAGCATAGTGGTCAATTCCTTTTCCAAGAGCCTGGGCCTGGCCGGGGAGCGAATCGGTTATGCAGCGGTCAGCCCCCGCATGCCCGGAGCGGAAGAGCTCATGGCCGGGATGATACTGGCCAACCGCATCCTGGGTTTTGTAAACGCCCCGGTTCTAGGGCAGAAGATACTTTTGCACGCTCTGGACAGCTCCGTGGATGTGGGGATTTATGCCCGGCGCAGAGAGATGCTCGCCGGGATTTTAAAAAAGGCCGGTCTGGAATTCCCTCAACCCGAGGGAGGCTTCTATTTCTTTGTCCGTTCCCCGACCGGAAATGATCAGGACCTGATAGACGCGCTAATGGCTGAAACCGTTTTGGCCGTCCCCGGGTCCGGCTTCGGGTTTCCCGGCTATGTCCGCTTCGCCTTTTGCGTCCCGGACAAGGTTATTTCCGGGAGCGAACAGGCGATGATCCGGGCGGTGGATACCCTGAAACAAAGCTGATTTCGGATCGATTTTTTTCTTTTTGCCTGCTTGTGGTCCGGACGGGCGTTTTGAGAGCGGCGCTGAAGCCCTGGTTTTCAGATGAGCCGCGGGGTTGTCCCGCGCGCTTATAGGGGATTTGTGTCCTTGACTTGCGGGTTGGCCTGGGTTATTCAGGTCAACTTCTTTTTTTGAGGGGTTTTATGTTCGACAATCTATCCGATCGACTAAATTCAGTATTCAAGAACCTGAAGGGCCATGGCCGTCTGGATGAGGAAAACATCCGGGCCGGCCTGCGCGAGGTTCGTCTGGCCCTTTTGGAGGCGGACGTCAATTACAAGGTGGTAAAGGAATTTACCTCCAGGATAAAGGACCGTGCGCTTGGCCAGGATGTATTACAAAGTCTTACACCCGGCCAGCAGGTGATTAAGATTGTCAATGAAGAGCTGACCGAGCTTCTGGGCGGGGAAAGCCAGGGTCTGAATCTTCGGGCCAAGCCGCCGGCAATAATAATGCTGGTCGGGCTGCAGGGCTCGGGAAAGACCACCACCGCAGCCAAGCTGGCCCTGCATCTGCGCCGGGAAAACAAGATGTCCCCGTATCTGGTCCCGGCTGACGTATACCGTCCGGCGGCCATCGATCAGCTGCACAGCCTGGGCGATCAGCTGGACATGCCTGTTTATCCCTCCTCTTCGGACATGAATCCGGTGAATATTTGCCTGGACGCGGTCAAGGAGGCCAGGGAACAGCAGTATGACGTGGTCCTTCTGGATACGGCCGGCCGTCTGCACATAGATGAAGTGCTCATGCAGGAGCTGGCCAACATCAAATCCGAATGCGCCCCGCAGGAGATCCTGTTTGTCGCCGACGCCATGACTGGACAGGACGCGGTCAACGTGGCCGAGCGCTTTAATGAACTCCTGGATATAAGCGGCGCGGTTCTGACCAAGATGGAAGGCGATGCCCGGGGCGGTGCGGCACTTTCCATCAAGCATATCACGGATAAGCCGATCAAATTCATCGGTACCGGGGAGAAACTGAGCGATCTGGAAATATTCCATCCGGACCGGGTGGCCTCGCGGATTCTGGGCATGGGCGATGTGCTCACGCTTATTGAGAAAGCCCAGTCCAGTATTGACGAAAAAGAGGCCGAGGACCTGGAGAAGAAGTTCAAGAAATCCCAGTTCGACCTCGAAGATTTCCGCACCCAGATGCGGCGGCTGAAAAAGCTCGGCTCCCTTGAGGGCCTTATGAAGATGATCCCCGGTATGGGCAAGATGAAGGATCAGCTCAAGAACGTAAAGATGCCGGAAAAGGAACTGGCCAGGGTGGAGGCGATAATAAATTCCATGACCAAGCAGGAGCGCCGGGAGCCGAAATTGATCAATGCCGGCCGCAAACAGCGCATCTCCGCGGGAAGTGGAACCACCGTGCAGGAAGTGAATCAGCTCCTTAAGAATTTTGAGCAGATGCAGAAAATGATGAAAGGCATGGTCGCCCAGCAGTCCGGCGGGGGAGCTGCGAAGGCCACCAAGGCGGTCGGCGGGGGATCGCAGAAAAAGCTGCGCCAGCAGAGGAAAAAGGCCCAGCAGAAAAACAGGGCCAAGAAGAAGAAAAAGAAATAGTCCGCAGGGCCGGTAGTTGGCATCTGGACAAAAATATGGTTAATGAATATTGGTTTGAAAATTCACTGTTCGTTTTACCGGTTTCGGTACGGGCAAATAACTGCTATTTGGGGGAATAACTGATATGGCAATGAAATTGAGACTGACCCGCATGGGGTCCAAGAAGAGACCTTTTTATCGCATAGTGGCTTTGGACAGCAGAAAAAGACGGGACGGCCGGGCCCTGGAATACCTGGGTTATTATAATCCCATGACCGAGCCTCCCGAGGTCAGCGTGGACACGGAAAAAGCCCGCAAGTGGCTCGATCAGGGCGCCAAGCCTTCAAACACCGTCCGTTCCCTCTTAGAAAAGGCCGGAATGTAGGTCTTTTTGCTTTTGCTTATTTCACCGATGTTATCATACCGTCCGTTATCTGCATTGTGAACGGGCGGATATAGCGAATCGATTCAACGCGGAGGTGATTATGTTGAAGGAGCTGATCGAGTACATTGCGAAATCGCTGGTGGACAATCCCGACGAGGTCACGGTGTCCGAATTGGAGGGAGAGCAGACATCGGTAATCGAGTTGAAGGTGGCCAAAGAAGACCTGGGCAAAGTGATAGGCAAGCAGGGCCGAACAGCCAGGGCCATGCGCACCATTCTGGGCGCTGCCTCTACCAAGGCCCAGAAAAGGGCGGTCCTGGAGATACTGGAATAATAAAAAAAACATGAGCAAAAACCTTGTACTTTTGGGCAAGGTGGCCAAGCCTCATGGTTTGAAAGGGGAGTTGAGGGTCTATGCGGGCCCCGGCTCCCCTCTTTTGCTGGAAGGGGTAGACAGGATATATCTGGAAAAAGCCCAAATGAACCCGCGGCCTTTCCGTCTTTTGGATTTGCGTAGCACAGGCAAGGGTTTTTTATTGACCCTGGAGGGCATGGAAGGTCGGGATCAGGCGGAGAAATGGCGCGGTGCCGAAGTCCTGGCCCGGGAAAAGGATGTTTTAAAGGAGCGGGAAATCTCCCCCCTTCTTTTGCTCGTGGGTTGCGGCGTGTATGCCGAGGAGGTCGGGTATCTGGGGGTTCTGGAGGATGCCTGGAGTACCGGGGCCGGCGTGGTCTGGTCCATTGTGAACAAGACCGGCAGGGAAATCCTTTTTCCTGCGGAAGACAGGTTTATAAAGGAAATTGATCGAGAAAACTCCCGCATCGAAATCAATCCTCCGCCCGGGCTTTTGGAAATATATACTTAGGCGGCCTGTTTAAGCCTTCTCGGCGGATTCAACTTTTGCAGCCATGATATGCCCATTTCAATAAATATTGTCTCCATTTTTCCGGAATTCTTTTCCTCTCCTCTATCCTGCGGGCTCATGTCCAAGGCCTGGGAGCAGGGGCTTTTGCGGTTTGAATTCATAAATCCCAGGGACTTTGCCCGGGACAGGCACAAAAGCGTGGATGACCGCCCATACGGCGGCGGGCCGGGCATGGTCATGCTCCCGGAGCCCATGGACAGGGCTCTTAGTTCTTTGCCCCCGGGATGTCGCAGTCTTATCATGACCCCGCAGGGCAGAGCTCTCAATCAATCCATGGTGGAGGATCTGGCCGGGGAAAAGAATCTGACCTTGGTTTGCGGCCGCTACGAGGGCATTGACGAGCGTGTCCGGGAAAAATTCAATCTGGAGCCGGTTTCCGTGGGCGATTTTGTCCTTAACGGGGGAGAAGCCGCGGCCATGTGCCTGATCGAAGCGATAGCCCGGCGCATACCCGGGTTTATGGGCAAAATGGAATCAGCCGGGGAGGAGAGCTTTGCGGACGGGATACTGGAATATCCTCATTATACGCGCCCGGAGGAGTATGCAGGCCGCCGGGTGCCGGAGATCCTTCTTTCCGGGGATCACGGCCGGGTGGCTGAATGGAGACGGGAGAAGGCCCTTGAAAGCACCCTGCACTATCGCCCGGATCTTCTGGACAATGCCTTTTTAAGCGCCCCGGATGTGGAAAAGCTGAAAGAGGCCTCCTCCGGTACAGTGGCCCGCAATCTGTATTTGGCCCTTATTCACCATCCGGTATTAAACAAATTCGACAAACCCGGAACTACGTCTTTGACAAACCTGGACATACACGATATTGGACGCGTTTCCCGTACCTACGGTCTGGGGCGTTATTTTCTGTGCACCCCGGTCGAGGATCAAAAGGCCCTGGCCCGCAGGCTTCTTGATCACTGGGTCGGCGGCCCTGGCGCCGCGGGAAATCCGGACAGGTCCGAGGCCCTTTCCGGAGTAGAGGTCTTGGACGATTTTGCCGCGGCCAAAAAACGGGTTTTTGAGCTGACCGGAATGGAGCCCGTGACTGTAGCTACCAGCGCCAAAATGGGCGATAATGCGCTTACCGCCCGCGCCTTGCGCGGCACGCTAAGGGAGAGTCCGGTTTTGTTGGTCCTGGGTACCGGGCACGGTCTGCATCCATCGCTCGTGAGCTGTTGCGATCAGGTGATGCGCCCGCTTCGCCCTCTGGCCGAGTATAACCATATGTCTGTTCGTTCGGCTGCTTCCATTATCCTGGACAGGATAATCGGTGACTTTTTTTGATTGCCTACGGTCAGCGAAAGACAAGTTTTTAGTCTATATTTATACACAAGGAGAATATACTGTCATGAATGCCCTGGAAAAGATCGAAAAACGTCAGATGCGCATGGATATTCCCTCCTTCAAGGCCGGAGACACGGTAAACGTGCATGTCCGGATAATTGAAGGGGAAAAGGAAAGGATACAGGTTTTCAAGGGGATCGTTATCCGCGTCAATCGCGGAGCGGCCAACGGTACCTTTGTGGTGCGCAAAATATCCGACGGCATTGGAGTGGAACGGATTTTTCCCTTACACTCCCCGGCCATAGAGCGCATTGAGGTCCTGAGTGAAGGACGCGTGCGTCAGGGACGCATCTACTATCTGCGCAAGCTCAAGGGCAAGGCCGCCCGGATCAAGACCAAGAATCAGTGGAATTAGGTCGCTGCCTGATTTGCCGTGCATGATGGCATCTTCCCGGATTTTTCCCGGACAGACCCCGGCGGAGGGAAGGATTTTTTTATAGACAATCCTTCCGCAGCCGGCGTGGATGAAGCCGGCCGGGGATGTCTGGCCGGTCCGGTGGTTGCCGCGGCCGTTATTCTGCCGTCCCGATTCAGCCTGCCCCACCTTACTGATTCCAAAAAATTATCTTTCCAAAGACGCCGGGATTTAAGGCCTCTGATTCAGGCCCAGGCAATTGCCTGGGCCGTGGGCCTTTCCTGGCCCAGGGAAATCGACCGCTTAAACATCCTGCGGGCCTCCCTTCTGGCCATGTGTCGGGCTGTGGACAAGTTAAAGGTCCGCCCGGAGATCCTTCTTGTTGACGGCAATCAGAAAATTCCCATAGAGTTGCCCCAAAAGACAGTAGTGGGCGGGGACCTGAGCGAGCCTTGTATCTCGGCCGCATCTGTCCTGGCCAAGGTCTTCCGCGACCGCCTGATGCAGGCCCTGGACCGACGCTATCCCGGTTATGACCTGGCCATGCACAAGGGCTACGGCACAAAAAAGCATCGGGACATCCTCAAGCGCAGGGGCCCCAGTCCGGTGCACAGAAGAAGTTTCAAGGGAGTGGTTTGCAAGGCGCGCAAGGAAAGAATAAATCGCCTGCCCGGACTATGACCCTCGGCGCCCGCGGGGAGGATGTGGCCGCGGATTACATGCGCGAAAACGGCTACCGGGTAATTGAGCGCAATTGGCGCTGCAAAAGCGGGGAGCTGGATCTTGTATGTACCCGGGGAAAGGACCTGATTTTTGTGGAGGTCAAAACCCGAGGAAAAAGCAGTCTGGGTAGGGCCGGAGAATCCCTGGCCCCGGTCCAGCAGGCCAGGTTGGCCAAGGCTGCCAGCCAGTATCTGAGCCGAAACGGTTTGTGGTCCCGGAACTGTCGCTTTGACCTCATCGCTCTGGAAGTCAGGGAGAACGATGTAAATTTGGAGCATGTAACAAATGTCATTGATTTCGGGCAAGCTCTGGGTGGTGGCCACTCCTCTTGGCAACCTTGGTGATCTGGCCCCTAGAGCTGCACAAGTCCTGGAGTCATGCTCCCTGATTCTGGCCGAGGACACCAGGAGGGCCGGCCGGCTGTTTTCTGCCGTGGGGCTCAAGCCGGGCCGGATGGTTAGTTTTTTTGAACACAATGAGAAGCAGAAAATAAAAGAGGTGCTGCAGGTCCTGGAGTCCGGCCGGGATGTCGCCCTTATTTCCGACGCCGGCACCCCGGTGGTTTCCGATCCGGGGTATCGGCTGGTTCGCAGCTGCCATGAACAGGCTGTCCCGGTGTCCGCAGTGCCCGGACCCAGCGCTCCGGCAACCGCCCTTAGCATCTCCGGTATCCCGGCCTGTCCGTTTTCTTTTCTGGGTTTTCTGCCCCGGCGCAAAGGCGAGTTGGACACCCTCTTTGAGAAATGGAAGGATGTTCCCTCCACCCTGGTTTTTTTTGAGCGCAAAGACAGGCTCTGGCAATCCCTTAAAGCGGCACAGGGGATCCTGGGTAACCGGGAATATTGTGTCTGCCGGGAGATAAGCAAAAAATTCGAGGAGATAATCCGAGGGGATTTGAACTGCCTGGATTCTGTTTTTGATCTTAAGGGCGAGATTACAGTGGTTATCGGTCCGCCCGGGGAAAAATCGCCTGCATCCCGGAGCGAGGCCAAAGAACTTCTGGACCGGGAACTGGCCCGGGGGGTTAAGCCGAAAGAAGCGGTCCGGGAAGTAGCCAAGCAGATTTACGGATGGTCAGGCAAGGAGCTTTACAGCCTTCTGCACGAGCAGTGATGCGAATAAAGCGGCTAGTTCGGGCTTTTGCTGCAATTCTTTGTATCATTTGCTCCGCCGCGAAAAAGGGTGTTTTAATTTTTTAACTGCGGTGTTTTTTTATTTTTAAGCCATGGATGTAAAGACCCTTTTCAAGTGCTTTATGCGCACCTATATAATGGGCAGCGCATTCAACACCCGGGGACTGCAGAATATCGGGCTTATTTATGCCCTGGATCCCGCTTTGTGCCGGATATATCCGAAAGGCAAGCGCCTGCAGCGGGCCAGAAGGAGGCATGTGCGCCTGTACAATTCCCACCCGTTCTGGAATCCGCTTTTGGTGGGCATCTTTATTTATCTGGAAGGAAAGACAGCCAGAGGGCTTTTGCCGGAAGAGGCCATCGGTAAGGTAAAATCCACTGTGGTCTATACCCTATCCGCCATAGGCGATTCCTTTTTCGGGGGCAGCCTGCTGGTTACCTGGGCTCTGGGGACAATGCTTTTGTGGCTTTCCGGCTACAAGGGTGCGGCCTGGACGATTACCGGTCTGGCGTTTCTTTTCCTGCAGGTGTTTAAGGCATATGTCTTTTATATGGGACTTACCCGGGGAATCGCTTTTCTGAACCGGCTCAAAAGCTGGAATTTGATAAACTGGGGCGCTGCAATCAAGCTTTTTAACTCGGTGTTGATGCTGATTCTGGTTTTTGTCCTTTGGCCCCGGGGAGCGGGATGTCCGGTTTTTATTGCCTTTT
>Ga0182238_1000587_pt1 | contig 10587 bp, 8 predicted proteins | sample hydfrates6_PW_90_FD_132439 | JGI IMG/M metagenome (GOLD analysis project Ga0182238, IMG submission 132439) | Subsurface microbial communities from deep shales in Texas, USA - hydraulic fracturing test 6_PW_90 | ecosystem: Environmental > Aquatic > Deep subsurface > Shale gas/oil reservoir >... | reverse complement strand
CGGCGTCGATATGGGCCATAATACCTATATTGCGCGTTTTTTGCAACGGAAATTGGCGCGCCATGAAGACCCCCCTTATTACCACCTGTAATGAGCAAAAGCCTTGTTTGCCTCTGCCATTTTGTGTGTATCCTCTCTCTTTTTAACTGCTGCCCCTGTATTGGCAGCGGCATCCATTATCTCGTTGGCAAGCTTCTCCCGCATACTTCTGCCGGCACGCTGACGGGAATAGTTCACCAGCCAGCGAATAGCCAGTGTCTGTCTCCGCTCCGGCCGTACTTCCACCGGCACCTGGTAGTTTGCACCACCCACACGGCGGGCTTTAACCTCTAACACAGGCATGATATTTTGCATGGCCTGCTCGAACACTTCCAAGGGATCCTTGCCGGTTTTTTCCTTGATAATATCAAAGGCTCCGTGGCATATCTTTTCGGCAATACTTTTTTTGCCGTCCAGCATGACCTGGTTTATTAACTTAGTTAAGACTGTGTTTTCATAAACCGGATCCGGGATTACCTCACGCTTTGGTGCGGCTCCTCTTCTGGGCATAAACTTCCCCCCTTTCCTGGGCTATTTCTTTTCATCTATTTATTATTTTTTAGGACGTTTTGCGCCGTATTTTGAACGGCCGCGATTCCTGTTCTGTACTCCGGCACAGTCAAGGGCACCACGTACTACGTGATATCTTACCCCGGGAAGGTCCTTTACACGCCCTCCCCTTACCAGTACCACAGAGTGCTCCTGCAAATTGTGCCCGATACCCGGGATATAAGCTGTAACTTCTATACCATTGGTTAACCTGACCCTGGCAACCTTGCGCAATGCAGAGTTTGGCTTTTTAGGTGTGGTTGTATAAACTCTGGTACATACCCCGCGTTTCTGGGGAGAACCCTTTAACGCCGGTGAGTCCGATTTTTTTGCCACATCTTCTCTGCCCTTGCGGATTAGTTGATGGATAGTCGGCATTGACAATACACCTCCTTTACGGACAATATGCAAATACTAAACAGGGAAGGCGGGCAACCGCCTCCCTTAAGAATACACTCCCATAACAAAAATTACTCCTCAATCAAAGCTGCTGCAGAACATCCCACCCCAATGCCGCAAGCCTTACCCAAAACTTTCATGGACTCAACCAATTCCACTGGTATATTGTTCTCTATGCAGGCCTGCCTGATGGGGTCAACAATTCGCCCTTCTGCATTTTGGGCCAAAAAAACCAATTGTGCCTCTTTTTTCTGTACAGCCTTTAGTGTTTGCTTGGCCCCCACCGTTGTCCTTTTTGCTTTACGCAACCTTTCATGCGACATGGCGGCCTCCGTAAACCTTTTAATATAGTGTAGTGCGCATACACACACTCGTTTATAATATCACCGGTATCATCCGATGTCAATAATTAAAAACCCTACGAAGTTTGTTCCTGGTTTACTGCGGAATCGTGGTTCATTTCGTTACGCCCGGTCTGCAGCTTAAAATCATCTTCCCCGGTACCGGCTTCATCATTTTCCCGGGGGACATCCTCTTCCGGCACCATCGATTCGGTTTCGGTAATTTCTATCGAACGATACCTGCTCATTCCTGTACCGGCGGGTACCAGCTTGCCAATTATGACGTTTTCCTTGAGTCCCAGCAGGGGATCCATTTTACCTTTAATTGCGGCTTCCGTTAATACCCTGGTGGTCTCCTGGAAGGAAGCTGCGGACAAGAAGGAGTCAGTGGCCAGAGAGGCTTTAGTAATACCCAGCAGTACTTCCGTTCCCTTGGCCGGCTCACCACCGGCAGCAATGACCTTTTGATTTTCCTTCTCAAAGTCAAACTTATCCACCAGTATACCCGGAAGCATCTCGGTGTCACCGGATTCATCCACTCTCTTCTTGCGCATCATTTGCCTAATCATAACTTCGATATGTTTGTCATTGATATCCACACCCTGCATCCTATAAACCTTTTGCACCTCTTGCAGGAGATAAATCTGTACCCCGGCCGGGCCTTGTATCCTCAACAAATCATGGGGGTTCACGGAACCCTCTGTAAGCTCCTGGCCAGCCGTCACATAGTCACCGTTCTTAACTTTGAGCCGGGCACCGTAGGGAACCTGGCTGGTAACCCTCTCACCGTCACTGCGGGTAACATCCACCTCCAGGCGTCCCTTAACCTCTTTAATTTCCACCTTCCCGTCCAGCTCACTGATTATCGCCTGTCCTTTGGGTTTGCGAGCTTCGAAGAGCTCCTCCACCCTGGGCAAACCCTGGGTGATGTCCTCACCGGCAACCCCCCCCGTGTGGAAGGTACGCATGGTAAGCTGGGTACCCGGTTCCCCAATGGACTGTGCGGCTATTATACCCACTGCCTCTCCAATGTCTACCCTGTGTCCTGTGGCCAAATTGCGGCCATAGCAGTTTATGCACACACCGGAACGGGTACGGCAGGTGAAAACGGAACGAATTTTAACCTCTTCGATCCCTGCGGCAGTGATCTTTTCGGCATCTTCCTCCATAATTTCTTCGTTAGCCTTAACCAGCACTTCACCTGTTTCCGGGTGTATTATATCTTCCATGGCTATCCGGCCGATGATTCTGTCCTCGAACTTTTCAATAACCTCGGTACCATCCCTGATTTCACTCACCACAACGCCTTCATCGGTACCACAGTCCTCTTCCCGCACAATAACGTCTTGCGAAACATCCACAAGACGCCGGGTCAAATAACCGGAGTCAGCGGTACGCAGCGCAGTATCCGCCAAACCTTTACGGGCACCGTGAGTGGAAATAAAGTATTCCAGTACCGTCAAGCCTTCACGGAAGTTCGCCTTAATGGGAAGGTCAATAATACGCCCGGACGGGTCAGCCATTAAGCCCCTCATTCCGGCTAACTGCCGTATCTGTTGAATATTACCACGGGCTCCGGAATTGGCCATCATGTAAACCGAATTAAACTTATCCAGGCTTTCCACCAGGGCCTCTGTCACTGCCTCGGTGGTCGCCCTCCAAATACCGGTTACCTTGCGATATCTTTCATCCTCGGTTATCAATCCCCGCCTGTACTGAGTTTCAACCTTTTCCACTCTGCCTTCGGCTTCGGTTAGGAGCTCTTTCTTTTTACCGGGGATTTTAATGTCCGAAACACCTATTGTAATCCCCGCCTGGGTGGCATACCTGTATCCGAGATACTTCATTCCATCCAGCAGCTCGCTGGTGGCGGCAAAACCCAATTTTTGATAACACTGATTGACAATTACACTCAATGCCTTCTTATCCGCCACTTGGTTAAAAAACCTCAACTCATCGGGTAATGCCTGGTTGAAAATAATACGGCCCACGGTGGTGTCCAACATCTCCCCGCCGGGCATGCGAACCGTAACCGGTTCATGCAAAGTTACCTCTTTATTGTCATAAGCCATTATTGCTTCATTTTCATCCTTGAAGCGTTTGCGGTTGTCTTTATCCGCATCTCTTTTTCTTTCTACGGTAAGATAATAACAACCAAGAACCATGTCCTGGGTAGGAATGGTTACAGGCTTACCGTCTTTGGGGTTTAATATATTATGCGCCGAAAGCATCAACAAACGCGCCTCCGCCTGGGCCTCGGCAGACAAGGGTACGTGCACGGCCATCTGGTCCCCGTCAAAGTCCGCATTATAGGCGGTACATACCATGGGGTGAATTTGTATGGCCCTTCCCTCCACCAATACCGGCTCAAAGGCCTGAATGCCTAAACGGTGCAGAGTAGGGGCACGATTCAGTAGTACCGGGTGTTCCCGGATAACATCTTCCAGCACATCCCACACTTCGGGCTTAACCCTTTCCACCATGCGCTTTGCGCTCTTTATGTTATGGGCATGACCTTCATTTACAAGCTTCTTCATCACAAAGGGTTTAAAGAGCTCAAGGGCCATTTCCTTGGGCAAACCACACTGGTGAATCTTTAAATGGGGACCGACAACGATAACGGAGCGCCCGGAGTAATCCACCCTTTTCCCCAGCAGGTTCTGGCGAAACCGGCCTTGTTTACCCTTTAACATATCGCTCAGGGATTTGAGAGGGCGATTTCCGGAGCCGGTAACGGCACGACCCCGGCGCCCGTTATCAATGAGCGCGTCCACGGCCTCCTGCAGCATCCTCTTTTCATTGCGGACAATAATGTCCGGAGCTCCCAGGTCCAAAAGTCTCTTCAACCTGTTATTCCGGTTAATAACCCGGCGGTAAAGATCATTCAAGTCAGAGGTTGCAAACCTTCCGCCGTCCAGCTGAACCATGGGACGCAGTTCCGGTGGGATAACCGGAATAACATCCAGTATCATCCAGTCCGGGCGATTTTTACTCTTTTTAAAGGCCTCCACAACCTCAAGGCGCCTTATGGCCCTTATCTTCCGTTGTCCGCTCACTTCCTTCAATTCCTGGCGAAGTTCCCGGTGCATTTCACTGAGATCAATTTCCGCCAGCAATTCCTTTATGGCCTCGGCACCCATACCGGCCTTAAAGGAATTTCCATACTTATCCCTGTACTCACGATATTCAGTCTCGGTGAGCAGCTGTTTTTTAATTAATGAGGTATCCCCGGGATCTATAACAATATAGGAGACAAAATATAGAACTTTCTCCAGCGCCCGCGGAGACATATCTAGCAGCAACCCCATCCGGCTGGGAATGCCTTTGAAATACCATATATGAGAAACGGGGGCGGCCAGCCTGATGTGACCCAGCCGTTCCCGGCGAACTTTTGAACGGGTAACCTCTACTCCACACCGATCACATACAACCCCTTTATAGCGCACCCTTTTGTATTTGCCACAATGGCACTCCCAGTCCCGGGTGGGACCGAAAATGCGCTCGCAGAACAACCCGTCGCGCTCGGGTTTTAATGTGCGGTAGTTAATGGTTTCAGGCTTTTTGACCTCTCCACTGGACCAGTCGAGGATCTGTTCCGGGGAAGCCAAACCGATGCGGATGCGGTCAAAGTTATTCAAGTCCAGCAAGGAACTCTCTCCCTTCAGGGTAATTTACTTCTCTTTCGCCTCTGCCAGCGCCTTATTCAGGAGCTTATCAGCCAGACCCTCCTCCGCTTCACTATTTTCACGGGTTCCTTCATTCAGTTTATCTTGGTCACCCGATTCTGCATCTTCGTCATCACCATCGTCTCCGTCCGGTGTATCCTTTTCTTCCTTATGGCGTGAGGTTTTACGGTCACGGGAACCGTCATGCAAATCTATACCCAGTTCCTTCGCGGTTTCGGCCACATCTTCTTCCACTTCTTTGATCTCAATCTCTTCATCTTCTTCCGAAAGAACCTTAACATCCAAACCTAAACTTTGTAATTCTTTGATCAAAACTTTGAAGGATTCCGGCACACCGGGTTCGGGTACATTTTCCCCCTTGACAATAGCTTCGTAAGTCTTCACCCGGCCCACCACATCATCTGATTTAACGGTCAAAATTTCCTGCAGTGTATAGGCTGAACCGTATGCTTCCAGGGCCCACACTTCCATTTCTCCGAAACGCTGTCCCCCGAACTGGGCTTTTCCGCCCAGGGGTTGTTGGGTAACCAGAGAATAAGGACCGGTGGAACGGGCATGAATCTTATCATCCACCAGGTGGGCCAGTTTCAACATGTATACGTAACCCACGGTAACCTCGTTGTCAAAGGGCTCACCGCTTCTACCGTCGTAAAGGGTAACCTTTCCGTTTTCCGGTAGTCCCGCTTTTATGAGGAAATTCCGTATATCCTCTTCCGAAGCCCCGTTAAACACCGGCGTAGCCACATTATAGCCCAGGGCTTTTGCAGCCCATCCCAGGTGGCATTCCATAACCTGGCCTATATTCATCCGTGAAGGCACACCCAGTGGATTCAAAACTATTTCTATGGGTGTTCCGTCCGGCAAAAAGGGCATATCCTCCTCCGGAAGAATACGGGCGATAACCCCTTTGTTTCCATGTCGCCCGGCCATTTTATCCCCTTCGGAGATTTTACGCTTTTGGGCTACGTATACCCGGACCAGTTGATTTACCCCCGGTGGCAATTCGTCCCCGTTATCCCGTGAGAAGACCTTAACGTCCACCACTTTACCGGATTCACCATGGGGCACCCGCAGAGAGGTATCACGCACCTCCCGTGCCTTTTCACCGAAAATAGCGCGCAAAAGCCTTTCTTCAGCGGTAAGTTCCGTTTCCCCCTTGGGAGTAACTTTACCCACCAGTATATCCCCGGGGCGCACTTCGGCTCCTGTCCGGATAATTCCCCGTTCGTCCAAATCCTTGAGAATTTCTTCGCCCACATTGGGAATATCCCGGGTAATTTCCTCCGGACCCAGTTTGGTATCCCTGGCGTCACATTCATATTCCTCAATGTGTATGGAAGTAAAGTAATCATCTTTAACCATTTTCTCACTTACGAGAATGGCATCTTCGTAGTTATAACCCTCCCAGGGCATAAAGGCAACCAGAACATTCCTGCCCAGAGCCAGTTCGGCCTTGTCGGTTGAAGGCCCGTCGGCAATAACATCACCTGGCTTTACCCGCATACCTTTTTTCACTATGGGCTTCTGGTTAATACAAGTTCCCTGGTTGGATCTGGCAAATTTTAAAAGTTTATAGGTTTGTAACTTACCTTCATCAGTTTTAATAACAATCTGTTTACCGGTAACCCGCTCCACAACTCCGGAATATTCGGAAATAATAACAACCCCGGAATCCAAAGCGGCCTTGTATTCAATGCCGGTTCCCACCACGGGTGCTTGGGTTCTTAAAAGGGGTACGGCCTGCCTTTGCATGTTGGCACCCATTAGCGCCCGGTTGGCGTCATCATGCTCCAAAAAGGGAATCAATGAAGTAGCTACACTGAAAACCTGTTTCGGCGAAACATCCATGTAGTCCACCCGGTCGGCACGAACCTTTAATATCTCATGCCCGTGCCTGGCGTTAACCTGTTCCGAAGCAAAATAGCCATTTTCATCCAGTGGAGCATTGGCCTGAGCCACAATATACTTATCTTCCTCATCAGCAGTAAGATAAACTATCTCCTCGGTGACTCTCTTATTTTCTTTGTCAACTTTTCTATAAGGGGTCTCTATAAAGCCAAAACTATTTATTCTGGCATAACTGCTCAAAGAACCTATTAAACCGATATTGGGACCTTCAGGCGTCTCAATGGGGCACATGCGGCCGTAGTGCGAATGGTGCACGTCCCGCACCTCAAAACCGGCTCTTTCCCTGCTCAATCCCCCGGGTCCCAATGCGGATAACCTGCGTTTATGTGTAAGCTCGGCCAGGGGGTTGGTTTGATCCATGAACTGGCTGAGCTGGCTGGACCCGAAAAATTCCTTTATAGAAGCAACAACCGGCCTGATGTTAATCAGTACCTGGGGAGTAATTACATCCACATCCTGGATGGTCATACGTTCCCGCACAACACGCTCCATGCGGGAAAGCCCGATCCTAAACTGGTTTTGTAAAAGCTCGCCCACCGAACGAAGGCGCCTGTTGCCCAAGTGATCTATATCGTCAACTTGCCCTTCACCGTCTATCAAGCGAAGTAGATATTTTATGGTTTCAATAATATCGGTGGGAGTAAGCTCCCTTATAAAGGACTTTTTATTTTCATCCTCGCCTTCCGCCGGCTCACGATATAAAACACCGTGTTGAAGTTTCTTATTTACTTTGTATCTTCCCACATGCGCCAGGTCATAACGCTTGGGATCAAAGAATAATGTATCTAAAAGGCTTCTGGCACTTTCAACAGTGGGGGGTTCCCCCGGGCGCAACCTTTTATATATTTCGACAAGGGCCTCTTCTTCAGTTTCGGTATTATCCCTGGTAAGTGTATCCTGTATGTATTTATTATCCTTAAAAAGATCCATCACCATACTGTTGGAACCATAACCCAAAGCCCGGACCAACACGGTCACCGGTATTTTCCTGGTGCGGTCAACACGAACAAAAACATGATCGTTGACATCGGTTTCAAATTCGAGCCACGCCCCGCGGTTTGGAATTATTGTAGCCGTAAAAAGCTTCTTACCACTGGGGTCAATTTGTTCCGCAAAATAGACTCCGGGAGAGCGCACCAGCTGGCTTACAATTACCCTTTCCGCACCGTTTATAATGAAGGTTCCCTTGTCTGTCATTAATGGGAAGTCCCCCATGAAAACTTCCTGTTCTTTAACTTCACCTGTTTCCTTATTAATGAGTCGAACCTTTACTCGAAGCGGTGCAGCATAAGTCACATCACGTTCTTTACATTCTTCTACTTCATATTTGGGGTCCCCAAGGGTGTAATCAAGAAATTCCAAGACCAAGTTTCCTGTAAAATCATGAATTGGGGAAATATCATGAAATGCTTCACGCAACCCTAGATCTAAGAACCAATCATAGGAATTGCGCTGCACTTCAATAAGGTTAGGAAGGTCCAGAACCTCTTCCAATTTACCAAAGTTATACCTAGTCCCGGCACCCACCTGATTCGTTAACATATCTTCGGACCACACCCCTTAATAGAGATAAAAAAAACAATGAAAAGCAAGGCCTTGTCTCTTAAACAATACCTCGCTTCAATGCCATCGCATACCCTATCCAAACTATTATTTCCCAAAAAAGTCGGCCAAATACATATGTCCAACCGGAGGCAAAAAAAAATGCCTGAGTTTATTACAAAATGACATTATTAAATGTTAGCACAAGAGTAATAGCCTGTCAATAGCAACGGGCCAATAATAAAAAGACTCCGGATATAACTACCCGGAATCTTTTTTTATTATCCCTTTTCCGACATAGGCTTTCAGGCTTCGAAGCCGTCACGCGGCTTAACAACCACCTCAAGTGGAACCGGATGAAAAAAACATCACAGCACCTCCGGCCCCCAGCAACAGTGCCCAAAGGGCCGGCAGATCACCGAAAACAGCTATTCCAATAACCAAAATGCCGGCAAACTTCAACAATAACCGTAAATTCCGGGGCATTATCAAAACCCCTTTCCCATAATAAGCTCGCAATGCTTCTTTAAATATTATATCACTTAATTATATCATTGCGACTTATTGCGTGCCTTAGAAAAAGCATGCCGGTGGATACCCGGTTAAATAAAAGTTATCCCGGGTATCCATCCAAAATATGTTTCTACTTAACTTCTACGCTGGCCCCGGCTTCTTCCAGTTTACCTTTGAGTGCCTCAGCGTCTTCCTTGCTGATCTTCTCTTTAATCGCCTTGGGAGCATTATCAACAAGCTCTTTGGCTTCCTTCAGACCGAGACCGGTAACTTCGCGTACAACCTTGATTACATTGATTTTCTTGTCTCCCACAGAGGAAAGGATGACATCGAATTCGGTCTGCTCTTCGGCGGCCTCTTCACCACCGGCGGCGCCTGCTGCCGGTGCGGCAACTGCTGCAACAGGTGCGGCAGCACTTACACCAAACTCATCTTCAAAAGCTTTTACCAGTTCGGCTAATTCCAATACGGATAGCTCTTTTACTGCATCAAGAATCTCTTGTACCTTGGACATTGTTTAATTACCTCCTATTTTCTTCGTTAAGTTAAATATTAACCGGCACTCTCTCCGGCCTTCTGCTTGCGAATAGCTTCCAACGCATAAGCAAAATTACGCAGCAGTCCTTGCAGCGCACCTGCAAAACCTGTAAGAGGAGCCTGCATACCACCAACCACTTGGGCCAGCAAAACTTCCCTGGAGGGCAAATCCGCCAGTGCCTTAATGGCAGCTATATCCACCACATTTCCTTCGAGTAAACCTGCTTTTATTTCCAATTCCTTATGTTCCTTGGAAATTTCCTTTATCACCTTTGCCGGGGCAACAGGGTCGGTGGAACTGGTTGCTATGGCCGTGGGACCTTCCAGGTAAGAATCCAGATCTTCCAGCCCCATCTCGTGGGTTACCCGCTTCATAAGGGTGTTTTTAACTACCTTGAATTCACTGTCAGCGGCCTGCATTTTCCTACGCAACTTGTTCATGGCCGCAACATTCAACCCTTTATAATCGGTGAGAATGATCACCTTGGAATTTTGGAATTTCTCCCTTAGCATTTCCACAACGGCTTCCTTTTCCTGCCTGCTAATGGGCATTACCTTACACCTCCTTCCCTTTAGGGGTGTTCCAAGGGCATGCAAACCCTTTCCTTTGAAACACCCACCATAAAAGCCAAAATATCTTCTTATCCTAAAAATAAAAAGTCCCCGGCAGACAATAGCACCAGGGACCTGTGAGAATCTAACAGGTTAAGCACTCCCGGCCTCGGACGGCGGCAACGTGGCCTTTAAGCGATGCACCGTCTGTCTGCAGCTACGAAGATTCTTTGGATTCAATTTTAAATTCCCGCATGATTATAATATACCTGCCGGAAATTGAAAAGAGTTTCAGCTATCTTACTTGCCGCTGGCTTTCTGTATATTAACCTTTATCCCCGGACCCATGGTCGAGGATAGGGTAATACCCTTAATATACTGTCCTTTGGCAGCTGCAGGCTTAACCTTTATCAGCTGGTCCACAAGGGTGCGAAGATTTTCCAATAATTTATCGGCATCAAAGGAAACCTTGCCTATGGGGGCATGAATATTACCCGCCTTATCTACCCTGTATTCTATCT
>Ga0182238_1000585_pt1 | contig 10605 bp, 12 predicted proteins | sample hydfrates6_PW_90_FD_132439 | JGI IMG/M metagenome (GOLD analysis project Ga0182238, IMG submission 132439) | Subsurface microbial communities from deep shales in Texas, USA - hydraulic fracturing test 6_PW_90 | ecosystem: Environmental > Aquatic > Deep subsurface > Shale gas/oil reservoir >... | reverse complement strand
CTTCTGCAGGGAGGCGGCCAGACGATAGTAATAAAGGTCCCGGCTTTCCCGGTCCGCTTCGGCTTCGGCCAGGAGTTTTTTATACAGCTGCGCGGCCCGGGTGTAATTTCCCGCTTCCCAGGCGGAGCGAGCCGAAGCTGTGGAAACTTCCTTTGTCTCCGGGACCTGCGGCTCTATTTTCTTTTTCGGGGCGCAGGCGGAACAGGCCAGAAAAAGAAAACAGACAAGGCAGATAGCGTATCTAAAGGGTGTGTTGGTCATTTTTTAAATCCGTTGCAGGCTAGCGGGCCGGGTTGGGGTTTCTCACGCTTCCGGCCTCCCGGGGCCGGGAAAAAATAACGGCAAACAGGGCAAAAAAATAAAGGCTCCTTGACGGTTGATGTGGATTTTCTCCACTTGATCTTATTGTATGCCAAACTACCGGCTCGGTGTTTTCTAGGCCCCGCCAAAGGGGGATGCTTTCCCCCTCCGGACTCTAGCGTGTAGAGGGAGAAAAGGTTTTCTTGTATCTAAGTTGGTAATGTTTCCAGTTCGCATTTAAAGTTGTCTCCCGGTCCGGTTTCCCCCTTTTGGCGGGGCCAAGAAAACGCGCGAGCCTCCCGTTAAAAGCATCCAATAAGATCAGGTGGAGAAAATATAAAAAATCCATACGCTGCGTCGGAGAGCCAAAATAAAAAGGCCCGGACCGATTACGGCCCAGGCCTTGGTATAGAGAGGGGGTAGGCGGGTGTCAAGAAGACACCCGGCCCGGCATCCCCTTATTTTACTTCCGTGTAGTCGGCATCGACTACGTCCTCGTCGTCTCCGCCTCCGCCCTGGGAAGCGGATTCTCCGCCGCCCTGTGCCTCTCCGGCTTGGGCGCCGCCGGCCTGCTGGTCCGAACCCTGCTGGTTGTACAGGTTCTCGGCCAGCTTGTGCGAGGACTGGGCCAGATCTTCGGTGGCCTTGCGGATGGCTTCTTCGTCATCCTGCTCCATGACCTTTTTCAGTTCCTCGATCTTGCCCTCGATTTCGCTCTTGGTTTCCGCGTCTACGTTTTCTCCCACGTCGCGCAGGGACTTTTCCGTGGTGTAGATGAGGGTGTCCGCGTTGTTGCGGGCCTCAATGAGTTTCTGTTTCTTTTTGTCTTCCTCGGCGTGGGATTCGGCCTCCTTGACCATCTTTTCGATGTCTTCCTCGGACAGCCCACTGGATGCGGTGATCTGAATGGACTGCTCCTTGCCGGTTCCGGTGTCCTTGGCCGAGACATTGACAATGCCGTTGGCGTCAATGTCAAAGGTGACCTCGATCTGGGGCACGCCGCGCGGAGCAGCCGGAATTCCGGTCAGCTCGAAGCGGCCCAGGGTCATGTTGTCCGCGGCCATGGGGCGTTCGCCCTGCAGGACGTGGATGGACACCGAGGGCTGATTGTCCGCGGCAGTGGTGAATATCTAGCTCTTCCTGGTGGGGATGGTGGTGTTCTTTTCAATCAGCTTGGTGAACACGCCACCCATGGTCTCGATACCCAGGGAGAGCGGAGTGACGTCCAGGAGCAGAACGTCCTTGACGTCCCCGGCCATGATTCCGCCCTGAATGGCCGCGCCCATGGCCACCACTTCGTCCGGATTAACACTGCGGTTGGGATCCTTGCCGAAGAATTCGCTGACCTTCTTCTGGACCAGGGGCATCCGGGTCATTCCTCCGACCAGGATGACCTCGTTTATTTCCGAAGCCTTTACTTCCGCGTCTTCCAGGGCCTTTTTGCACGGCTCGATGGACCGGTCCACAAGGCTGTCCACAAGGGCTTCCAGCTTGCTCCGGGTCAGCTTCATATTCATGTGCTTGGGCCCGTTCTGGTCCGCGGTGATAAAGGGCAGGTTTATATCCGTCTCCATGGATGTGGACAGCTCTTTCTTGGCCTTTTCCGCCGCCTCGCGCAGCCGCTGCAGGGCCATTTTGTCCTGGGAGAGGTCTATTCCGTTTTCCTTTTTGAATTCGTCCACCAGGTAGTTTATTATCTGCTGGTCAAAGTCCTCTCCGCCCAGGAAGGTGTCTCCGTTGGTGGCCCGGACTTCGACCACATTGTCTCCCACTTCCAGAATGGAGATGTCGAATGTGCCGCCGCCCAGATCAAATACGGCTATCTTTTCATTCTTGTTCTTGTCCGCACCGTAGGCCAGGGAAGCAGCGGTGGGCTCGTTGATTATCCTCTTGACCTCCAGGCCGGCGATCTTGCCCGCGTCCTTGGTGGCCTGCCTCTGATTGTCATTGAAATAGGCCGGCACGGTAATAACCGCCTGGGTGACCTTTTCCCCGAGATAGGCCTCGGCGTCGCTTTTAAGCTTCTGCAGGATCATTGCCGAAATTTCCGGCGGACTGTGCTGCTTGTCCCGTACCTGCACATAGGCGTCGTTGTTTTTCCCGGCTACTATCTTGTACGGGCTCTTTTCCTTCCATTTCTCCAGAACCGGATCGCTGAATTCGCGGCCCATGAGCCTCTTCACCGAGGAAATGGTGTTTTCCGGATTGGTTACCGCCTGGCGTTTGGCGATATCCCCGATCAGCCGTTCCTTGTCCGTGAAAGCCACGATAGAGGGAGTGGTCCGTCCGCCTTCCGGATTGGTGACGCACTTGGGTTCCTTCCCCTCCATTACGTATACACAGCTGTTTGTTGTTCCCAGGTCAATACCTATAATCTTGCTCATATATTTCGCCTCCTAATCTGATTTTTGCGTTTCAGTTATCAACAATAAGTCCGTTTTCACGTGTGTAAAGAGGGGGAAGAAAATTATTCCCGGCTGGGCGCCTTGCTCACAATCACCTTGGCCGGTCTTATGAGCCTTTCATTCAGCTTGTATCCCCTCTGCAGCATCTGCCACACGCAGCCTTCCCCCATATCCTCGGTTTCCTGCTGGGCCATGGCCTCGTGGATATTGGGATCGAATTCCTCGCCGGCTTCCCCGACCGGAGTGAGCCCGTGTTTTTTAAGGGTGTCCAGAAAGATGTTCTTGGTCATTTCCACGCCTTCGCGAAGGCCCTTGCAGGCCTCGTTGTCCCCGGCGTGTTCCAGGGCCAGTTCCAGATTGTCCACCACCGGCAAAAGATCCTCGACAACGCTTGCGGAAGCAAATTTGCAGAACTCTTCCTTTTCCCGCTCCAGTCTTCTCTGACGGTTTTCCGCCTCGGCCACGGTCCTGAGCTGCTGGTCCCGGCATTCCTTCAGAAGCGGACATTCGGCGCAGAACGCCTCCTGGCAGTAATCCCAGAGTTCCTCCCGGGTTAAATCGGCGGATAGGAGCTTGGCCTCCACCGAAAGTTCCTGCCCTTCCTGCTCTTCTTGCTTTTTTTCTTCTTTCTGTTCTTTTGGGGAAGATTTTTTATCCCCGTTCTGTATATCTTTTTTGCTTTTGGCCATTTATTACCTCCGTGAAATATGCTGCGAATATTTTTTTCAGGAATTCTTCTGGAATAATTGAGTAAGAATTTCTGCCACCAAGTCAACAGTTGGAATGAGCCGGGAGTAATTCATGTTTACCGGACCGACCACTCCGACTGTTCCCACTGCGTTTCCCTCCGGACCGTAGGGGGAGGAGATGAAGCTGTAGTCGGAAATATTTTTAAGGCCGTGATCCTGGGCAAAGGAAACCCGGAGATCCCTGGCCTTGACCGTCTTATCCAGAAGGGAGAGCAGCCTGGATTTTTCCTCCAAAAGTTTTAGCAGTTCCCTTAACTGGGTAATGTCCAGGTTGTCCTGGTTCAAGAGATTGGTGGCTCCACCCACGAAAAGCTCCCGGTCCTCAGCCTCCTCGCAGGCCCCGTGGGCCAGATGAAGGGCCCTTTGGTACAGATCCTCGAATTTGCGCCGGGTGTTTTGCAGCTGGCGGACAATGCTCGTTCTTATCTCCGCCACGGTTTTGCCCTGAAAATTGTCGTTTAGGTAGTTTCCGTAGCGGATCAGATCGTCCGTGCTCAGGTCCTTTTCGGTCTCAATGACCCGGTTGCAGACCAGGCCGCCTTCCAGAACCAGAACGGACATGACCAGGCCGGGCTTCAGAAGTATGAAGTCTATCTGCTTCCATACCGAGGCCCGTTGCGCGGGGGACATTATCATGGCTATCTGATTGGAAAAAGAGGACAAAACCTTTGAGGCCTGCTGCAGTGTGGCCTTGAAATCCGGCCCGGATTCCAGAAGGGATTTTTTGATGAATTCTTTTTTGCCCGTGGCCAGCTTTTCCAGGGTGAGAATGGAGTTCAGATAAAAGCGCATTCCGCATACCGTGGGAACTCGCCCCGCGGAAGTGTGCGGCTGGGTGAGAAGCTCCCGGCTTTCCAGATCAGACATTACATTCCGGACGCTGGCCGGGCTTAAGTTTATCTCCGGGTTCGCGGCCACGGTCCTGGAGCCTACGGGGCTGCCGGTGCGGATATACTCCCGGATTACGGCTTCCAGAATTTCTTTTTCCCGGGCAAAATAATCGATTTTGGACATGGTCCGATGCCTGATCCCTTGGTTTTCCGGCTGCGGTTTACAGCTTGCCTGCTCTGCTTAAAAGACGCACTTCTCCCGACTGCGCATCAACCTTTAAAGTTAATGCTTGTGCACGGAGTGTCAAGGGAGGAGTGCCTTTTTCCCTATATTTCGGTGTGGTACAGGAAGTCGCGCAGTGCCTTGGCCCACGGTCTGGGCTTTGAACCAACGGTCCGGGCCAGACTGGAAGTATCCAGCACAGTGTATCCGGGACGTGTGGCCTTTTGGGGGAAGCCGCTTGAATCCACGGCATGGACCTTGACCGGCGAACCCACGCAGGAAAGTGCTTCCGCGGCCAGCTCGCACCAGGAAGCCTCTCCGGTGTTGACCACATGGAAGATCCCCTGCGCCTCGTGTTGCAGAAGCTGCAGGGTGTGTCGGGCCAAATCCACCGTATATGTGGGCGAGCCTATCTGGTCATGCACTACCTGCAGGGGGTTCTTTTCCCGGGCCAGATCCAGGATTTTGGTCACAAAGTTGGTCTTGTCCGGCCCGAAGAGCCAGGCGGTGCGGATTATCAATAGGTCCGGAAGATCAAGCCCCAAAAGGGCTTTTTCTCCGGCCAGCTTGGTTTCTCCATAGATATTTATGGGGTTGGGTTCGTCTTCCGGGGTGTACGGGGCGCTTTTCTTGCCGTCAAAAATAAAGTCCGTGCTGAAATGGACAAAAGAAAGGTCCAATTCTTTGGCTGTTTTGCCCAGTGCCGCCGGCAGGTCACGGTTCAGGCGCCGGGCCTCGTCAGGTTCCTCCTCGGCGTCGTCCACACGGGTATAGGCCACGCAGTTGAAGATGTGCGAAATCTCCCGATCCTGGATCAATTCCTGCGTTTTTTCTCCATCAAACAGGTCTATATCCTCCCTGCCCAGGGGGGTGATTTCCCAGCCCGCGTCTTTAAGGGCCGCGGTGAGGGTTTGTCCCAAAAGACCGGTTTTTCCGCCGGGTATCAGGGCATTTCCGGGTGTCATCAGCATCGCTCCTTGTACCATTTGTCCATGAACTCGCGGTAAGCCCCGGTCTGTAACTCTTGTATCCAGTCTTTGTTTTCCGCGTACCAGGACAGTGTACTGGCCAGACCCTCGGAAAACGAGGTCAGCGGCTCCCATCCCAACTCCCTGCGGGCCAGGCTGTAATCCATGGCATAGCGCAGGTCATGGCCGGGGCGATCGTTTACAAAAGTTATGAGTCCATGGCTTTTGCCGACAAAATCAAGGATGGAGCGGACAACGTCAATATTTTTTTTCTCCGCGTCCCCCCCGAAATTGTAGATCGCCCCTGGGCGTCCCTTCTCCATGGCCATGGCCACGCCGCGGCAGTGGTCCCGGACGTGTATCCAGTCCCGGATGTTTTCTCCCCGGCCGTAAACCGGTATCTGCCGGTTCTCCATCGCCCGTAGATAGACCAGGGGAATGAGCTTTTCCGGGAACTGATACGGGCCGTAATTGTTGGAACACCGGGTGATTATCACCGGAAAGCCGTAAGTCTTGTAATAGGATCTGGCCATGAGATCGGCCGCGGCCTTGGAGGCGGAATACGGGCTGTTCGGGGCCAGGGGCGTGTCTTCGGTGAACACTCCGCTTGGACCGAGAGAACCATAGACCTCGTCGGTGGAGATGTGCACGAATCTGGGCACTTCAAGTTTACGGGCGCATTCCATGAGGTTGTAGGACCCCTGGACATTGGTGGTTATGAACTCGGAGGGATCGTCAATGGAGCGGTCCACATGGGTTTCCGCGGCAAAGTTGACAATGGTTTCCAGGCCAAAATCAAGGATTAACCGGGAAACAAGCTCCTTGTCCGCTATGTCCCCGTGGACAAACGTGTATCTGCGCTCATTTTCCTGCAGGTCCTTCAGGCTGGATGGGTTCCCGGCATAGGTGAGCTTGTCCAGATTGATCACGTTGGATTGTGGATATTCTTCCAGGAGGTAGCGAATGAAGTTGCAGCCGATAAAGCCGCAGCCCCCGGTAACCAGTATATTCATTTTCAGTCCTGCCGGTTGGTTGTTATCATGAAGTCTTAGCCTCCCCTGCCCGTGTCACTGCTCCCTTACCTTGCAGTCGCGGGCGGCGTAAAGGGTATGATTTGCCGGTTCCGCAGACGCAGGTGCACTCATTTTGGCGGACAACCATTTTTCCCGGGTAATTTTCCGGATATTTTGCTTCCCGGGAATAAAATTGTTGCACCGGATCTGATTATAAAGTAAAAAACTTTTTGTTCGGGCGGTTAACTCAGTGGTGAGAGTGCCATCTTCACACGGTGGAAGTCCGGGGTTCAAATCCCTGACCGCCCACCATTTTTATGCCCGCATGGCCCTTAATTATTTAAGGGCCTTTTTTGTAGCTTCAGTCCTGGAAAATCTCGATTCCGCCTGCGCGAACGCATAAAGTGCGCTTTTCGGTTTTGGTTTACAGGCCAAGAGCATGTGTGCATCATATTTATATACCTTTATCCCTGATCGGGGGCAAGTATAGATGGAAGTGGTCCTTTATTGTCCGGAAATACCGCCGAATACCGGTTCAATCGCCCGGCTGTGCGCGGCCGCAGGGGTGCGGCTCAATCTGATCCAGCCCCTGGGTTTCAGTCTGGAGGACAGGTATTTAAAAAGGGCGGGTCTGGATTACTGGCCGCATGTGGACCTTTCGGTCTGGCCGGATTGGGAAAGCTTCTTGCGGCGGGGTGAAGAAACGGGCCGCCTGCTTATGACCAGCGCCCGCAGTGGCGAGCCTTATCACAAGTATTCCTATCTTGATTCGGACGTATTGGTATTTGGTCCGGAAACAAAGGGTCTGCCCGCTGAAGTTACCTCCGGTGCGGAAGCGGTTTTGCGCATCCCCATTCTGGACAACGTGCGCAGCATAAATCTGTCCAATGCGGTTTCGGTGATCCTTTTCGAGGGGCTGCGCCAAACCGGGGATCTGGATGCAAAGAATTAAACCCTGTTTTGCCGCAGCATTGACCTGGGAACGGTAAAAGGAGCTACGGCGTGTTTATCCTTAAAAAGCTTTTGTCCAGGATGTTTTTCCCGGTTCCTTTGTGCCTGGAGATTATGCTGGCCGGCTTGATCCTGGTTTTTCTGCGCCGGGAGAAAACCGGAAAGGCCCTGCTTTGCACCGGGCTTGGCCTTCTTTTGCTCTTTAGCATGCAGCCGGTGGCTGATTTGGCCCTGTACAGCCTGGAGAGCTCCTTTTCCCCGCTAAACGCCGAACAGATCCCGTCGGATCTTAAATACATAGTGGTCCTGGGTTCCGGTCATGATACCGTCCCCGGCTTCCCGGCGAATGCCCGGGCTTCTTCCACCAGTGTGGAACGGGTGGTGGAAGGGATGCGCATACATAATCTCACCCCCGCCTCCAAGGTGGTCTTTACCGGGGGGAAGATAGCCGATCCCAGATGCAATGCCAGGGTCATGGCCGAACTGGCCGAACAACTGGGTCTTGATCCGGGACGGATAATCCGGGAAGAAAAATCCCTGGATACTGCGGATCACGTGCGTTATTTACAACCCCTCTTAAAGGGCCGCGATTTTGTCCTGGTTACCTCGGCCTCGCACATGCCCAGGGCAATGGCCCTTTTTAAAGGCGCGGGCCTGAGTCCCATCCCTTCCAGCACGGATTTCGAGGCCCTGCACACGGCCTACTCTGCCTGGGACTATTTCCCCAGCGCAAGAGGACTGGAAAAAACCCGGATTTTCTTTTACGAATGCCTGGGTCTGGCCTGGGCCCGGATAAGCGGGCAGATCTGACCCCTAGGCGCTGAAGTCGCTCAGGCAGACGGCCCAGGTTATGAGAATCAAAACAAAACTTCCGCCGGCGGAACAAAAAATCTCGGCTGAATATTTTCTTAGATGTCCTTTCATTTCTTTTTCTCCTTTTTTGAGTCCTTTTTGCCTGGAGAAAAAGATTTCCCGATGACCAAAGTGTTAAGATATGGTTACTCCTCCGGTCGGTCGCAAGAGTTAAATAAGAATTTTGGCCCGGCCGGAGAGGGTTTGTTCCTTCAGGGTTGTCATCAGGAGCAAAATGTTGTTGGTTCTCCTTGCTTGATTTTGATGCCCAAAATTTAAGGGAGGTTTATATGGAGTGCCAGAAGGAAAAGAATCTCCAGCACTGCAATTGTACGTATGAACCCTGTCCGCGCAAGGGAATCTGCTGTGAGTGCATTCAGTATCATTTGAAGATGCGTGAGCTGCCGGGCTGCTGTTTTCCGGACGATGCGGAAAGCACCTATGACCGCTCTTTTGAACATTTTGCCCGGCTGGTCCAGGAGAAAAGGGTTTAAGTCGGGTGGGAGAATCAGCCGGTTGATAGATTTATAAGCCGGTTTGGTCCATTTTTTTTGTTGTAAAATTTAAGTGCACCTAACTTTAAGGCAAGGAGGTTTAAGATGAGTTCGAATGTGGATGAAAATGAAGAACAGTTCTTGTCCGGATGGCAAACAGATCCCGGCGGCTGCAGGGACGTATATACGCAGCTGAGAGATATATTAAGCAGCGCTCCGGAAGTTGATTTGTCCTTTTATCCCCGTCCGGGGATTACCTACTCTTTGCGCGGCAAGCATGAGAATCAAACCGAGCGCGAACTCTTTGTAATGGTGGATGTAATTGATGACGATCCTCAGGAGCGCTGGCTGTCGGTATGTTTTTTCGGGGACATGATAAACGATCCCGAGGAAAAGGGGGATTTTGTACCCGAGGGACTTTTGGGGCACGATGCGCATTGTTTCGACCTGGACACAGATGATGAGCAGGAGTGCGCGTATGTAAAGGAGAGAATCCGCGAGGCCATGCAGGCCGCTGCCGGAGTCTAGCCGGGCATCCGCGGTTGCCTTGTTTCCGCAATGGATTTATTCTTCTTCGGGATGGCTCTTTTCCCCCGGTCCGACTTCGTTTGTCCGGCCTTCATGAGTTAAAAAGGGGATAAGCCAGATTATGCACGCCCCTATCCAGGCCAGGCTGCCAAGGATGGTCAGGATATCAGTGTTTTTTATTCCGGAGGTAATAAAGAACAGCCCGGAAATGATAAAACCGATCAGGCCCGCTATCTGAAATTGTTTTTCCTTCATTTCTCCGCCTGGTTGCAATTAAAAGTGGGTCCGGGGGGATGAGTTGTGCTCCTCTTTACTAATAGTCCAAAATAACTTGTTATTTTGAAAAAGGCAATTTTTTTGATCCCAAAGGATGGGGAGAGAACATGAAAAAATGGATCTGGACTCTGGGGATATTGGTCCTTTTGTTTGTCCTGGGCTGGATTTTTCTGGGCAGTCTACTCGACTCCCTGGTCATTCACGGGGTGGAGAAATACGGTTCCCGGACAACCGGCACTGATGTACGCCTGGAAAAAGCCGATTTATCGGTTTTTAAGGGCAGAGGTGTGCTGAGCGGTCTTTCCGTGGACAACCCCGAGGGATTCAAAGGGGTAAGGGCCTTTTCAGTGGCCCGGGCGAGCATTGATATGGATCCGGGTTCCATTCTGTCCGATCATGTCCTGGTAAACGATTTGAGTGTTCACGGGGCGAAAATATATCTGGAGCAGAAGGGGAAAAAGAGCAACCTGCAGGTCCTTTTGGACAATATAAAGGGACAGACTTCAACTTCCGGTTCACCATCTGCGGACAAACCGGACCAGGGCGCCGGAAATGGGCAAAAGAAGAAAAAAAGCGGCCTTAAACTGGAGATTAAGAAAATAAATATCCTGGAAACCAGGGTGGAAGTAGAAGCACCGAACAGATCTGCCCGGCTGGAGCTCCCGGCCATTCGGCTGAAAAATATCGGCACCGCCCAAAATGGACTGCCTCCGGAAGAGGTTTCCCGGGAAATAATACGGGCGCTTATGAACGAATTGAACCGGGCTCTCTTGGGGAGTCTGCTTGATCTGGACCCGGAGGCGCTAAGCGGGATGGGCAAAAGCCTGGAAAAAGAGTTTAAAAAAGACGGCAAAATCAATGTTCAAAAAAAGCTAAAGGAGCTGAAGGGTCTGTTCAAGAAGCAGTAATGGCCCGGGATGATAATTTTTTTCTAGTCGGGACCCCGGGATTTCCGCCTTTTAATTTGCCTCTTGGCAGGGGGACAGCTTTGTGCTATTTGGCACAAGCGTTTCCAG
>Ga0182238_1000581_pt1 | contig 10672 bp, 10 predicted proteins | sample hydfrates6_PW_90_FD_132439 | JGI IMG/M metagenome (GOLD analysis project Ga0182238, IMG submission 132439) | Subsurface microbial communities from deep shales in Texas, USA - hydraulic fracturing test 6_PW_90 | ecosystem: Environmental > Aquatic > Deep subsurface > Shale gas/oil reservoir >... | reverse complement strand
GGCATGGAGTTCCCAATTGTCCCACACACCGAATCCGGCATCGATCAGATCTCCTTCGGAAAACACATCCCTGAAAAGGACGTCCCCGTAAAGTCGCCTGTAGGGATCGATATTGGAAGCGTATCCCGAGACGATAACCTCCCTCGGAGGAGCTTTCTGCACGTTGACGTGCAGAATGGCTTCATTTTCATTCTGCTTTTCCAAAGAATATTCGGCATTCCGGACGTTTTCGCGATTCCTGAGCAGACGGCAGAGTTCCTCCACCTGGCGGACATCGAGAGGCCGCCCTATCCAGGATTCGGACAATTCGAAAATCATCGAAGCAGACGTCCCGCTCATGCCGTGAATCCGTATATCTTTCACGATCAATGCTTTTTCCTTTGCCCTTTTCATGACAGGAGGAGCCGACGCCGCCGCGAAACGGATCTCATCAAGCCGCCGGCGAGCAGCTTCCCGTCCCCGGGAAATGATTTCGTCCCAACCTCTCGTCGAAAGCATCTGCTCCCTTCCCACCCGAGGCGTGATGACCACATCAGCCTGATCGATCTCCCTTTTCACGTTCTGTTCCGTCATGATCGTTATCATCTGGTCGATGACGTCGACAACGTTCCTGATGTCCTCACGGTTTTTCCCTTTTCCCGTCACATCGACCACGACGACGGGATACCCGGGGAAAAGGCGTTTGGCCTCGCTTACAGGGGTATTAGCGACAAGCCCGCCATCTACATACAGGTGACCATTGATCTCCCAGGGTTCGAAGAGTCCAGGGATCGACATGGAGGCCCGCATCGCCGAAGCGAGATTTCCCGAGGTGAGAACGGCCGCTTCACCGGTCTCCAGGTCCGTCGCCACTGCAGCAAAAGGAATCGGCAGGTCCATGAAATCATAGGTGGAAACCCTGGCGGTAAGGCGTGAAAGTCTGTCCAGCAGCTGCTCGCCCTCGAGTCCGCCCAGAGGGCCCGTGATTCTCCATGAACGGTCGAGCTCCAGCCGCAGAAGTGATTTTTCCCATTCCAGACCGGACTCTCCGGGTGGCGTTCCTTCAGTTTTTCCGCCGTCTCTCAACAATTCATGCAGGTCGAGATCCTCTATGATTTCCTGCAATTCTGCACCATCGTACCCGCAGGCAGCCAGTCCACCGACAATAGCCCCCATGCTGGTGCCGACGATTCCCGCCACGGGAATTCCCTTTTCCTCAAGCACCTGGAAAACACCGACATGGGCAAAACCCCGGGTTCCACCCCCGGACAGGACCAACACTACGCCCCCATCCTGACCCGAAGCATTCCCTGCAAATGCCGGAGGGAGAAAAAGGGTTGCCAGAACGAGAAAACCCAGTAGCGGGCGGATCTTCTTCATCAGAAATACCTCCATGCCGCTCTTTTTCGAAATGTTATTTCACTTGAAACTCAATCATATCAGAAGGACAAGTGGCTTTTTGAAGCCCTTGCGGCTTCCCGGACTTTTGGTGACAATACACGAAAAGGACCCTTTTTGCATTTCCCCATGTCGAGGAAAGGAAGGGCATCACAAGTCGGCAGGACAAGGAGGCCTTTCATGACCAAAGGACCCACTGAAATCCCCGGTATACTCGGAGGAATGGGACCCGCCGCCACGGCAGAGTTCTTCAGGCTCATCTGTGACCTGGCACCATCGGAAAAAGACCAGAATCACCCGAGGGTTTACATCCTGTCAGACCCATGGATACCCGACAGGACGGAAGCCATCATAGGCGACGGCCAGGACCCCGGGCCTTTCATCCTGGAAGACATGAAAAAACTCGCCCTTTGGGGTGCTTCTTTTCTTGTCGTGCCGTGTAACACGGCCCACGTATTTATCGACAGGCTCGCAGGCGAAATCCCCCTGCCTCTTGTCCACATCGTTGACGCGACGATCGAAGAAGCGGCGCGGCGAAGTGCCCGTGGGGCATGGCTGATGGGCAGCAGGGGGACACTGGACTCCGGGATTTATCAAAAACATGCAAAAAAAAGCGCCTACCCCCTGGCAATCCCTTCACCGGAGTTGCAGAAAAAAACCCAGGAAGTGATCCGCCTCGTCAAGGCGAATGAAAAAGACAAGGCCGGGGCCTTTCTCGAAGACATCGTTTGCAAGCTGCGTGAACAACATGACCTCCCGGTCATCGCGGCATGTACGGAGCTTCCATTGGCATGGAAGTCATCACGTCTGCCCGCAAAGGGGACGATTTCAAGCCTTGAAGCCTTGGCATCGGCGTGTATCAACCGACTGTATCCAGAAGGGAAGGTATAGGCGAGGGCTATCGAAGAAACCTGATGCGCTCGAGAAACCTGCTCAGACTGAAGGCGAAAGGTCCCATGCGCGGGACAGCTTCGTCTACCGTCTGGCCCTGCTTCAAAGCCAGGGCTGGTGTCTTCGACCGGGCCAGGATCTGGCTCGGATACAGGCTCCTGTGGCCGCTGAGAGCAAAGGATATAACCGAGACGACAGCGGCAAAAAGTCCCGCCGCGTTTCCGAAAAGTTCCGTGGCAAGGATAATGGCGGCAATCGGGGTATTCGCCGACCCGGCAAGCACGCCAACGAATCCCAGCACTCCGAAAAAGACTGGATCAAGATTGAAAAAGGAGGCAAACGCCGCCCCGGCTGCGGTCCCGACGAAAAACGTGGGCGTCAGGACGCCGCCGGTGCCACCGAATGCAAGGGTCACCCCTGTGGTAAAGGATTTCATGGCGAATGCGTACAGGGGAACCTCTTCCCCCCTGAAGATCGCCATGATGGTCGACTCGCCGAGGCCCAGATACAGGTTTCCGAAAAAACACCATACGAGAATCAACACGGCTGACCCGATCAAGGCTTTGATATAGGGCCCGAGGGTGATTTTTTTCGCCAGTCGTTCCATTGATGACAGCATTTCAATATGAAAAAGGGAAACGAAGCCAAAGAAAACACCGGCCACAATGACAATCGCAAAAACGGGCAGGGAAAAGGCGGGGATCTCGACTGTGGCGGCGATGTTATAGGGTGTGCCAAGAAACAGGGCCGTCCGGTAGGAAACGATCCCACTGATGAAAGACGGAAGTAAAACATCGTAGAGAATCTGGCCCATGAACAGGACTTCCAGACCAAAGACGGCACCGGCGACGGGCGTCCCGAACACGGCGGCAAACCCTGCGGAAATGCCGCATACTACGAGTTTCCGGCGATCCCGCTTGTTGAAACGGGCGGACGTTGCGACTCCCGACATGAGGGCCGCCCCTATCTGGGCACAGGGGCCGACCCGCCCCGCCGACCCGCCCGAGGCAATGGTGAGGATTGACGCCACCATCTTTACGGGAGCGATCCTGAGGGGCACGTGGCCTTTAAAACGGTGTACGGCCTGAACGGCAATATCCCGTTTCAGCTGAAGCCCTTCCAGATTCGACAGTCTGACAACGAAAACGCTCGCAAGAAGTCCTGCGGGCAAAAGGAGCAGGCGCCACAGCCCGGGATCCGCCGTCAAGGACGAAGACACCTCGAGGGAGCGAAGGAAAAGGGCGGAAAAGGACCCGACGACGACGCCGGTAATGATGGCCAGAAAGAGCCATTTTGCAAGTTCGTAAAGCAGCGAGATTTCTTCGATAAAGAAAAACAGTCCCCGCTTTGGACTTTTCACTTGAGACCGTCCCCTTTGCAGCATTTCGTTGAAAAGGCTTTCTCAGTTCTGTCCTTCGGGAAATGAAATCTCATCAGTCAGGAAGCCGAGATAGTCCAGCACCAGCCGCCATGCTGCGAGATCGTCGACTGGACGAGGCGGGACCCTGAAGGAAAGGGGAAGGAGTCGAACCGGTCCCCGCGGCGGGTGAAGAATCCAGTACAGCTTGCGTGCCCTCAGAGTCGAATAGGCTTCCGGGACCGTCTCGAAAGGTTCATTTTTCAGCCGGATATTTTCGGCCATTTCCTTCATCCCCGTTCCGCTTCCCAGAAGGATCTTCTCGCAGGACGGCAGGTGCGGCTCAAAGAAGTACCTTTCACGAACCCAATCTACAAAACCTCCGGTTGTCCCTGCCTCCACCGCTTCAAGCCATGTATTGAAGTCCCTGCGAGGCGCAATACCCGACAAAAGGAGTCTGCCGTCACTCTCCACCATGGCCCATCCGAACTTTTCCCGCCCCGGATCGATCCCCGCCAGCATCAGCGGTCCCCCGTCGTGGAAGCCCAGCGGGGATAGAGCCACATCCATTGTTCCGGATATTTCATGATCCATTCCCCGATAACGTCATTGCACAGTTTTACCGACGCTTCGAGTTCATTCCCGAAGGCATCCTTCGAAGGCGGCTGGAGTGCAGGCAGCAGATACAGGTCATGTCGGATTCCGTCGGGCCTCCTGATGATGAATAACGGAACGATTTTGGAATCAAGCTTGTCCGCCATTTTCAAAGGACCATAGGGGGTGCTGGCCTCCAGCCCCAGAAAGGGAGCCACGATGCCGCGGTTTCCAAAATCCTGATCGAGCAGGACACCCAGGATCTCGCCTTTTTTGAGACATCTCAAGGCTGCCTTCAGGTCAAATCCTTTTCCGATCGTCTTGACGCGGGAACTGGCTCTCAGGAGCTCGATAAGTTTCGTTATTCTTGGATCGCGCTGCTCGGCCCCAATGGCGTTCATTGGGTAGCCTTTCTGTCCAAGGACCGCAGCGGCCAGTTCCCAGTTTCCGAGGTGGGCCGTCAAGAGGATGACTCCCCGGCCTTCATTGAAAGCCGCCTGGAGGTTTTCTTCTCCATGAACTTCAACGTAATTTTCGACGTCACTTCCCAAAAGCGGAAGGCGGAGAAATTCGGCAAGGCTTCGGCCCAGATTCATATAGGAACCCTTCACGATACGCCTGGCCGTGGTGATCCCGACTCCAAGGACGCGGACACAACGTCGTTCGGGCTTGTCGACACGCTTTTTGCTCAGGACCCAGACGATCCAGCCGACCCCTCTTCCAGCGGACACGGCCAGCCGCTGGGGAAGGTGCCACAAAATCCACCTGAACAGGAGGATCGCTCGCCAGACGAATTCGCTGGATTTGTCGTTTCTTTCGCTTCTTTTCATGACTGCACCTTCCCGGATTGACTCCTTGACGCCCCTCTGGTGTTTGCTAGACTAAATAGACATAGCACAAAACGAAGGAGTGGGCGACATGTTCCGTAAACTATTGTATCCTACAGATCTTTCCCAACTGTCACTGAAGGGACTCGAATGGACCGCCAAAAACCTTCTTCAGGGTGAATCGGAAATCCTGATCGCCCACGTGGTGGACCCGGCAAGCGGAACCAGAACCCCTGAAATAACCCATGATGTCAAACAATACCTTGACGACATCAGCAGAGAACTCTCGGAGAGAAACATACAAAACACCATATTTCTCGAAACCGGTAATGCCACGGAAATTCTCCCCGATCTGGCCCATTCGGCAGGATGCACGGCGTCGGTACTTTTTGTCCCGGAGTACGAAAAGGTCACACCCGTCGTCCGCATGATTCCGATTCCACATTTTATCGCGAAATGCCCGGAAGACAGAATGCCTGTAGGCAACCCCTTTGAGGAGATCGTTCTCTGTACGGATCTTTCCTTCGAACGTATCGATTCGATGCTGACGCAGCTCAGGCCCATCCTCGAGGGATATGAAACCAGGATCACGCTCCTTCATTCCGTCACTCTCGAGGACCCCCAGACTTCTGAAGAAGTTTTCAGAACGGCCTCGGAAGCTCTCGAGGAAGTCCGTCTCAGCGTAAAGGAATGGAATCCCCGTACCGAAGCGGTCCTCGCGAGCGGCGAACCCGAGGAGGAACTGCTCAAGCAGTGCGCACTGCTGGGCGCAAAGCTCGTAATCGTCGGACTCTCAACCCACGGGGAACTCTGGAATCTGATCATCGGAAGCACGGGGGAATCCATTATCGAACGTTCAGCGGCTCCCGTACTCGTCCTGCCCACATAAAGCCCTCACCAGAAAAAAACGAGGGCGCGGGTTCCCCTCCCGCGCCCTCGTTTCGTCTTGTGTCCTTTTTCGGTAGTTTCAGGAAACTCAGTTGCTCAAAAGCGTCAACATGGCGCCGGCGGCGACAGCGGTACCGACGACTCCGGCAACGTTCGGTCCCATGGCGTGCATGAGGAGAAAATTCGAAGGGTTCTCCTTCGAGCTGATCCTCTGGACGACACGGGCTGCCATGGGAACGGCCGAAACGCCGGCCGCACCGATCATGGGGTTGATCTTCCCGCCGGATAGGACCTTCATGAGCTGCCCGAAAAGGGTTCCTCCCGCCGTGGAGAACAGGAACGCCACGAGGCCGAGGATGATGATCTTGATGGTCGCAAAGGTCAAAAAGGATTCGGCTCCCATGGTGGATCCCACAGACAGGCCCAGAAAAATGGTCGTTGCGTTGAGAATCTCGTTCTGGGCGGCCTGATTCAGCCGTTCCGTCACGCCGCACTCCTTCAGGAGATTCCCGAACATCAGGATACCGATCAAGGGCACCGAAGCCGGGAGGATGAGTCCCGCAGCTATGGTCACCACGATGGGGAAAAGCACCCGCTCAAGCTTTGAAACCGGCCTGAGAGCATCCATTCGGATAGCCCTGTCCTTCTTCGTGGTAAACATCTTGATTACGGGCGGCTGTACCATGGGCACAAGTGCCATATAGGTATAGGCCGCCACGGCCACAGCTCCAAGTATTTGTGGCGCCAGCTTCATGGTCAGATAGATCGACGTCGGTCCGTCAGCACCTCCGATGATCGCGATGGAAGCCGCCTCCCGAACGGTAAAGCCCAGCATCAACGCTCCGAAAAGCGCAATAAACACGCCCAGCTGCGCGGCCGCACCCAAAAGAAACGTTATGGGGTTCGCCAACAGGGGGGAGAAGTCGGTCAGTGCGCCGATGCCCATGAAAATAATCACAGGGTAGATTTCATGTTGCGCCCCGTAAAATACGTAATTCAGGAATCCACCTTCATCCATGATTCCCGAAAAGGGAATATTCACCAGAATACATCCCGTCGCAATAGGCACCAGCAGCAAGGGTTCGAAATTCTTCGCAATGGCCAGATAGAGCAATGCAAAAGCTACCACGAGCATGAGGATATTCCCCCATGTCAACCCCGCGAAACCCGATTGCGACAGGATCGTCGACAATGCCTTGAAATACAGTCCCATGGCCCCTCACCTTTCCGGCGCGGGTTCTAGCCAAGCACCACGAGCACGTCACCCGTGTTGACCGGATCCCCGTCTTTGACCTTGATTTCCTTGACCGTTCCAGCCGAGGGGGCCTGGATCTCGTTTTCCATCTTCATGGCTTCCAGGACGAGAAGAAGATCGCCTTCCGAAACCTGGGCACCCACCGAAACGGCGACCTTGAGGACCTTACCGGGCATCGGGGCCTCGACTTCAGCTCCGCCCCCTCCGCCTGAAGCGGGAGCAGGAGCCGCTTCCTTGGCAGGTTCGGCCTTCGGCGCCGGGGCAGGCTCGGCCTTCGGCGCGGGACCGGCGGCCTGTTGAGCCGGGCTGCCGCCTGTCCCAAGGTCTTCGACGTCTACCTCATAGCTCGTTCCGTTTACGGTAATCCTGTATTTGCGTCCCATTCGTGTTCCTCCTTCTTTATATTCAAAGATCCCTTGATATTCAGGAGCTTTCCTAGTCCATGCCTTCCATCAGTTCCGTGCGGCTGGCAAGTTTCCAGTTTCCGCCACGGCCGATGGCTTTCCCGATGGGTGTCACTTTTCGAACGGCCGTCACGACTCCTCCGCCGGAATCAGCCACCGCTGCGGCCAAGGCCGCGATGAGAGCCCCGTCAGGGCTTCCGTCGCCGGCTGGAGCCGCCTTTTGCGGAGCGGGCTTCGGCGGGGCCTGTTTCGATTTCGATGGTGCAGACCCTGAGCCGCTTTTACCCCCTTCGACAACCGCAGCCAGGTACCGCACCGCGAAAATGATGAAGGTGAGACCGATAAGGACAAGGAACACAACGGAAAAGGCAATGAATGCCAGCGCCGCGGCACCTCCTATGCCCTGTGAGAATCGTTCCGCAAGACGAGCGAGTTCCATTCCGTCACCCCCTCGCGCCTAGTGCGGCATGACGCCGTGTTTGCGCTTCGGGCGAAGCTCACGCTTGCCCTCGGTCTGCACCAGGGCCTGGAAAAGTTCCCTGCGTGTCTCCTCGGGAAGGATGACCCGGTCGACAAAGCCTCTCCGGGCAGCCGGATAGGGAGTGGCAAAAGCCTCTCGGTATTCTTCTATCTTCCTGGCCCGGACGGCCTCAGGGTCTTCGGCCTCCTGGATCTCTTTCCTGAAGATGATGTTCGCCGCTCCTTCGGCCCCCATGACGGCGATCTCCGCCTGAGGCCAGGCCAAAACCACGTCCGCCCCGAGGTCCTTGCTGCACATTCCAAGGTAGGCGCCGCCGTAGGCTTTTCTGAGGACGATCGTAATGAGCGGGACCGTGGCTTCACTGTAGGCGTACAAAAGTTTAGCTCCGTGTCGGATGATGCCGCCGAGTTCCTGTGATTTGCCCGGCAGATATCCGGGAACGTCCACGAAGGTGACCACGGGGATGTTGAAGGCGTCACAATACCTGATGAACCGGCTTGCCTTGTCGGAGGCGTCAATGTCGAGGCATCCGGCCATCACCGCCGCCTGGTTGGCAATAATGCCGATAACGTATCCGCCCACCCGTGCGAACCCGGTGACCATGTTCTTGGCCCACATGGGCTGGACTTCGAAGAAATCGCCGTCATCCACCACACGGTTGATGACGTCCTGCACATGGTAGCCCTTGTTGGGATTCGTGGGAACGATGTCGCGAAGTTCGATATCGGCCCTGTTCACGTCATCATCGCTTTCTACGAAGGGAGGTTCCTCCATGTTGTTGCTCGGGAGATAGGAGAGAAGTTTCCTGATCTGCTGGAAACATTCGTCTTCGTCAGCAGCAAAGAAGTGGGCATTACCGGAAACCTGGTTGTGGGCCTTTGCTCCGCCGATCTGTTCGCTCGTCACATCCTCACCGGTAACGGCCTTGATGACCGCCGGCCCCGTGATGTGCATGATCCCGATCTTGTCAACCATGAAAATAAAGTCCGTGAGAGCCGGACTGTAAACGGCTCCGCCGGCGGTGGGGCCGACGATGACGGACAACTGCGGTACAACGCCGCTTGCAATGGTGTTTCTCAGGAAGATGTTTCCATAACCGGACAGACTGTCAACGGCTTCCTGAATCCGGGCTCCACCGCTGTCATTGAGCCCTACGACAGGTGCACCGTTGGTCATGGCCAGGTCCATGACCTTGCAGATTTTCTTGGCATGCATCTCGCCAAGAGATCCGCCCATGACGGTAAAGTCCTGGCTGAAAACATAGACCATTCGCCCGTCTACGGTGCCATAGCCCGTCACCACACCATCTCCGGGATAAACCTTCTTCTCCATCCCGAAGTTCACGCACCGGTGTTCCACAAAAGCATCGATCTCGACGAAGCTGCCGGGATCCATAAGTTTGTCTATCCGCTCACGGGCGGTCAGCTTCCCCTTTGCATGTTGCTTCTCGATCGACTTCTCACCGCCACCGCTTTCCGTGGTCTCCCGGCGCGACAGAAGCTCTTCGCACAGTTCTCCAATAGTCCTTTCCGACATGTCCCTTCCTCCTTTATGCCTTTACCCCGAGATCTTTCAGTCCCGTTCGCTCAGCTCGAGTAATACGCCGCCCGTGGTTTTCGGGTGTACGAAGGCTATCCTCGCTCCGCCGGCCCCGTAACGCGGTTTTTCGTCGATAAGACGCATCCCCTGGTTTTTCATCGTTTCGAGAGCCTCTTCCAGATTTTCCACCCTGATCGCCAGGTGGTGGATACCTTCTCCCTTTTTCTCGATGAATTTCGCAACGGGGCTGTCGTCGGCCGTAGGCTCCAGGAGCTCGATTTCCGTATCTTTCAGTGGCAGAAAGGCCGTCTTCACCTTCTGTTCAGCGACCTCTTCGACGCCGGTACAGGGTATGCCGAGCGTCTTCTCCCAAAAAGCGAGAGCTTCGTCAATGCTTTTCACGGCAATCCCGATATGATCTACAACCGTAGGTTTCAAAGCACGTCCCCCCCTGCTTCCGGGACAGCCTCCAGAAGACGGCGTGCCCGAAGCTATTTTGTCAGGCTGCGCTCCGGATTTCCATGGCATATGATACCATTTTGCAAAACCGGAACACTGAAATCACAACAAATCCGCGGAATTGCTCTTTATTTGATCAGGCGCTCTTTTTCGAGGCTACGGCCTCTTCGAGCCACTGGATGCAATCTTTCGTCGGCGTCCCGGGACCGAAAATCGCCCCGGCCCCCATCTCCTTCAGCTTCGGTATGTCTTCCTCGGGTATCACTCCGCCGCCGAATACCAGGATGTCCTCGGCTCCCTTTTCCTTCAAAAGACCGATGATCGCCTTGAAATAATGCTCGTGCGCCCCGCTCAGGATGCTGATCCCAATGGCATCGGCATCCTCCTGGATCGCCGTCTCCACTATGCTCTCCGGCGTCTGCCGCAAACCCGTGTAGATCACTTCCATGCCCGCATCACGAAGCGCACGGGCGACGACCTTCGCTCCGCGGTCATGACCGTCAAGACCGGGCTTCGCAACCACAACCCTCGTCTTTCGCTGTTCCATCACGTCTCGTACCTCCCGTCCGTTCGCCTGACGTCCCCTAAAGGACGATGTTC
>Ga0182238_1000578_pt1 | contig 10684 bp, 8 predicted proteins | sample hydfrates6_PW_90_FD_132439 | JGI IMG/M metagenome (GOLD analysis project Ga0182238, IMG submission 132439) | Subsurface microbial communities from deep shales in Texas, USA - hydraulic fracturing test 6_PW_90 | ecosystem: Environmental > Aquatic > Deep subsurface > Shale gas/oil reservoir >... | reverse complement strand
GTGTCAACAAAAGTCAGTATAGGAATGTTAAAACTGTCCAGAAAACGGATGAATCTAGCAGCTTTGTCAGAAGCATTAATATCAAGCGCTCCGGCGAAAACAGATGGTTGATTTGCTACAATACCAACTGATTGACCATTTATTCTGGCAAATCCAACCACCATATTCCTTGCAAAATCCTTGTGTACCTCAAAAAAGCGCCTGCCATCAACTATTTCTTCTATCACACTGTGAACATCATAGGATTGTTTTGGGTTTTCGGGAACTATTTCATTCAGTGCTTCATTTATTTCCAGTGGTTGTGGTTCCTTTACCACTGGTTCTTCAGCATTATTCTGGGGCAAATACGATATAAGTTCTCTAACCATCTTCAAAACGGTTTCATCGTCTTCAGCAGAAAAATGCGCAACACCGCTTTTTGTATTATGAACTGAAGCACCACCAAGCTCGTTCTTGTCAATATCTTCTCCTGTTACGGCTTTAATTACCTGTGGTCCGGTAATGAACATCTGAGAAATATCTTCTACCATAAATATGAAATCTGTTATTGCAGGTGAATATACGGCACCTCCAGCACAGGGTCCTGATATTACCGTTATTTGAGGTATTACTCCCGATGCCAGGGTGTTTCTATAAAAAATCCCGCCGTATCCATAAAGAGAGTCCACACCTTCCTGAATCCGAGCACCACCAGAGTCGTTAATGCCAATTAGAGGTATCCCCATTTTCATGGCAACATCCTGTATCTTCATTATCTTTTTTGCGTGCATCTCTCCCAGCGACCCTCCCTGTACGGTAAAATCCTGGGAGAAAATTGCTACATTTTTACCCTCAATTCTACCAACTCCTGTAATAACACCATCACCGGGGAATTCTTTTTTATCAAGTCCGAAGTTAACAGATCTATGCTCAACAAATTTATCGTACTCTTCAAAACTTTCTTCATCGCACAAAAAGGCAATACGCTCTCTCGCTGTTAATTTACCACGAGAATGCTGTTTTTCTATCCTTTCTTCACCGCCACCTTTTTCAACCTTTTCGCTACGTTTTCTGAGTTCCTCAATATTGTCATTCAAAATCAACACCTCCAGTTTTAGTACTCACCTTCAACAAGTTCTATAAGCACACCCTTTGTAGTCTTGGGGTGAAGGAAAACAGTTTTTGTTCCTCCAGCACCTTCACGTGGAGATTCACTTAAAGGTTTGTAATTCATTGATTTTGCCTTTTCAATACCTTCCTGCACATCATCAACAGAAATTGCCACATGGTGGATGCCTTCACCTCTTTTTTCTATAAACCTGGCAATTGTGCTATCGGGACTGATGGATTCCAGCAATTCAATTCTTGTATTTCCCGCATTTAAAAACGCAACCTTCAATCCTCTATCATCAAGGGTTTCCATTTTTTCAAGCTCAAAACCCAGATAATCAACATAAATCTTCTTATGTTCTTCTATAGATTTTACAGCAATTCCCAGATGGTCAATTTTCTTTGCTTTCATTGTTTTCTCCCTCCTCATTTGCGTACATGCTGATTATTTTCTCGAGATCTTCTATTTTGCTATATCTGGTCCTTAAAATCGAAAACAATGTGTTCAAAAGGTTGAACTTGTATCTATCTTTTCTATTTTTCTCCAGTTTTTTGGTTTGATTTAAAACAGTTAGATGGTCCTGAACAATATTTTTTAAGCGATCAATATTTTCTCCTGTAATACTGTTTGTAGATATTACATCTCTCTCAATGCCGCTAAGCTTTAGGGTTGCTTCAATATTTACCAGAATCTTTTGTGACTCATCAAGATCTTTTTTGTTGACAACGTAAATATCTCCGATCTCCATAATACCTGCTTTCAACATCTGGACATCATCACCGGAACCTGGTGCAAGAACCAGCAAAACCAGATCAGCAAGGTTTACAATATCCGTTTCTGATTGTCCCACTCCAACGGTCTCAACGAAAATAATATCATAACCGGCTCTTCCAAGAAACTCCACAGCATCGTATATTCCCGGACTCAATCCTCCAACCGCTCCCCTGCTTGCCATTGAACGAATGAAAATATTATTTCTCTTTACTGACCGTCTCATTCTAATCCTGTCACCAAGAAAAGCTCCACCAGTGAAAGCGCTGGTAGGATCAACTGCGATTATGGCAACATCTTTTTCTGCTGCAAACATCTCTGCAAGTTTATCGGTCATGGTGGATTTTCCGGAACCGGGGCTTCCGGTTATACCAACTACAAAGTAGTCTCTTTCGGGATATTTTGAAACGATCTCTTTTGCCTTCAACGGATCTTTTTCTATGAGGGACAGCGTTTCTGCTACTTCTCTTTCAGAAATCATTTCACTGCTTCTTTTACTTTTTCTACAATTTTTTTAAGTGGGACACCGGGACCAAATACCTCGTAAATTCCCATTTCTTTTAGCTTTTTCACATCTTTAGCGGGAATAATACCACCGACAAACACAGGCTTATCTTCGATATCTGATTCTTTCATCAGTTTTTGAATTCTTTCACAAAGCTTTAAATGGGCACCTGAAAGAATTGAAAGCCCAATAATATCAACATTTTCCTGCGATGCAGCTTTTACTATTTCTTCTGGTGATTGTCTTAATCCCGTGTAAATAACCTCCATACCCGCATCACGTAAAGCCATCGCTACAATCTTTGCTCCTCTATCATGACCGTCAAGTCCCGGTTTAGCAACAAGAACCTTTAATTTATTTTCCATCAAAAAGTCCCTCCCTAGAGTATGATTGCTTCGGTGTATTCTCCGAATACATCTCTAAGTGCAGATGAAATCTCTCCAACCGTAGCATAATGTTTAACAGCATCAAGAACATAAGGCATTATGTTGTCGTCTTCCTTCGCTGCTTTTTTAAGTTTTTCAAGTGCTTCTTTCACAGTATTTTGATCGCGTTTTTCCTTTAAGGTTTTAAGCTTTTCTTTTTGTCTGTCTTCAATTTCAGGATCGAATTCAAGTATTTCCTTTTCTGCATCCTCATCTGTCTGGAATTTATTCACACCCACAACGATTTCTTTTTGATTTTCAACATTGAGTTGATATTCATATGCGGTATTGAGAATCTCTTTCTGTATATAACCCTTCTCTATTGCTTTTACCATACCACCGAGATCATCTATTTTAGAAAGATATTCCATCACCTTCTTCTCGATATCGGAGGTTAGTTTTTCGATGAAGTATGAACCTCCAAGCGGATCTACTGTATCAGCCACTCCGGTTTCATAAGCGATTATTTGCTGGGTCCTCAATGCAGCTGTAACAGATTCTTCCGTTGGCAATCCAAGCGCTTCATCGTATGAATTCGTATGCAACGACTGAGTACCACCAAGAACAGCTGCTAATGCCTGGTATGCTACTCTTGCAATATTGTTCAGCGGTTGCTGGGCGGTTAACGTTGAGCCACCAGTCTGGGTGTGAAATCGCAACCTTAATGCCTTGTTATTTTCCACATTAAACCGCTCTTTCATTATCCTTGCCCATATGCGTCTTGCAGCACGGAATTTAGCTATTTCTTCAAAGAAGTTGTTGTGTGCATTGAAGAAAAATGAAAGCCTCTTTCCAAAGACGTTTGGATCAAGCCCCGCATCTATGGCTGCTTCAACATAGGCTATACCATCTGCAAGTGTAAAGGCTATCTCCTGAACTGCATTAGCTCCAGCTTCTCTGATATGATAGCCACTTATACTTATGGTATTGAAACCAGGCAGATACTCGGAACAGTATTCGAAAATATCCGTAATTATCTTCATAGACGGTTCAGGCGGGAAAATATAGGTTCCTCTCGCTATATATTCCTTCAATATATCGTTTTGTATTGTGCCCTTCAATTTATCTGGAGATACACCCTGTTTTTCAGCCAGCGCAATATACATAGCGAGCAAAATTGCAGCTGTTGAATTGATGGTCATCGAAGTACTAACTTTGTCAAGAGGGATTTCTCTGAACAGTGTCTCCATATCGTCAAGTGAATCTATAGCGACTCCGACTCTTCCGACTTCGCCTTCTGCCATTGAATCATCAGAATCATATCCAATTTGTGTGGGAAGGTCAAAGGCCACAGAAAGACCTGTTTGACCCTGGGACATTAAGTAATGAAAACGCTCATTTGATTCTTCAGCTGTTCCAAAACCGGCATACTGTCTCATTGTCCATAGTTTCCCTCTGTACATGGTTGGTTGAACGCCTCTCGTGTAAGGTGGCATACCGGGAAATGCAAGATCATTTACATATTCTAAATCTTCAACATCAAGGGGCGTATAGGTTTTTTTGATCTCGTGTGATGATGAAGTTTTAAATTCTTCCTTACGTTCGGGAAATCTTTTAACAGTTGGTTCTACAACGTTCTCTTCCCATTTTTTGCGCTGTTTTTTAATCTGTTCAAGTTCTTCGTTATCAAACACGCAGAATTCCTCCCCGTTCTAAAAATATTCAGAATACTTATGCAAATATTCATTAATCTTATCTCGTACATATTTATTATTACATATTACTTGAGTTAAATACAGAAAAAACCTATAAATTATGAAATAGATGAGAATAAAATTGTCGACAGAAAAGCAAAGCTGGGTAACTTTACGTTATAATTGATTGATCTGGAGGTGTAAAAATGGATATAGATAGACTGACAGAACTTATAATTACTCCTGGCATATCCGGCAGGGAAGAAATGGTACGTGAACTAATTACCGGATACATTAACGATACAGCCAAATACAAATACACTATAGATGATCTGGGAAACATAATTGTAAAGATTGGGGAAGGAGAACCCGTAATAGGTTTTGCTGCCCATATGGATGAAATTGGTTTGTTGATAACCGGTTCAAACAAAAATGGAACATTGAATTTTAAGAAACTCGGTGGAATTCCAGACGAAACTCTTCCTGGAAGGCATCTCGATGTGGTGAACTCTCAGGGGGATTTACTTGATGGAGTTATTGGAATTATTCCACCGCACCTGAAGACCCATAACAATAAACTGAATGATCTTTGTATTGACGTAGGAGCAAGAAACGAAAAAGAACTTGCAGAACTGGGCGTTGAGGTTCTGGATTATGCTGTATTCAAGAAACACATTTCAATCCTTAATGACAGATATATCGCAGCAAGATCTCTTGATGATCGTTTTGGTTGTTCGCTTTTACTTGATGTGCTTGACAATGTTAATACAGAAAAACTCAAGGGTACATTGATTCTTGCATGGACAGTTCAGGAAGAGATTGGTTTGGTGGGTAGTCAGGCTCTTTCAAGTAAATACTTACCAGAATTATTCTTCCCTGTTGATAGTTTTGCCTGTTGTTCAAAGTTGACCGGTTCTGTTGAGATTGGAAAAGGTCCTGTTTTGAGAATGGCAGACAGTAGATCGATTGCTTCATACAATGCAGGAAAAGAACTACTAAATCTGACAAGGGCAAAGAATATACCCCTTCAAATAGGAGTGACCGGTGGCGGAACAGACGGAATCCCTTTCATGCAAAAAGGAGTGAAAACAGTTCCTCTGAGTCTTGCAATAAAATATCTCCATTCCCAAGTTGAATACATGTCCTTTGAAGATTATGATAACCTTTACAAATTAATAATGGAAATTATTTATTCCTTCTGATACGTGGATACTTATGACTGAAATCTATAAATGGTTGATACATTCCGGTGTCCTAAATAGAGTTTCAAAGCCCTCGCGATATATTGGCAAAGAGTTAAATGCTGTAAAGAAGGATTACTCTAGAAAACTGAGATTCTTACTGCTTTTTCCGGATACCTATGAAATAGGAATGTCCCATCTGGGACTGAGGATACTGTATAGGTGGCTGAATGAGGAAGAATTCATTTTTGCAGAAAGATCTTATTTGCCCTGGAAAGATATGCTTGATGAGATGAAAAAGGAAAAGATACCACTTTATTCCTATGAAACATACTCACCTGCGACTGATTTTCATATTATCGGGATAACCCTTCAGTACGAATTAAGCTATACAAATATTCTAGCTTCTCTTGAAACAGCTGGCATCCCGGTCTGGCAGAATGAACGAACTACTGAACCTCTAATTGTTGGTGGAGGGCCCTGTACAGCCAATCCGGAACCTGTTGCAGACTTTTTCGATCTGTTTGTAATAGGTGATGGAGAAAACTCCTCTGTTGAAATTTCAAGGCTTGTGTGGAAACATCTTGATCTTCTTTTACGGGGGAAAAGAACAGAGCTTTTAAAGAAATTGTCGTGTATTCAGGGGGCCTACGTACCCTCCCTGGGAAAAAACCGTGTCAAAAAAGCCGTTATATCTGACTTTGAACATTATCCTATTAACAAGAAGCCTCTTGTGCCGTTTATGGGTATTGTTCATGACAGAGCAAATATTGAACTAATGAGGGGATGTAACAGGGGTTGTAGATTTTGCCAGGCAGGTATGTTTTACAGACCGGTTCGGGAAAGAAAACATGATGAAATTGCAAAAAGCATCGAAGAAATCATAGAAAATACAGGTTACGATGAATTATCTCTGTTATCTCTGAGTACAATGGATTATTCCGCCATAGAAGAATTAAGCAAGGAGATTTTGCCCTTTCAAAATGAGAGAAAAATCGGGCTTTCACTTCCCTCATCAAGGGTAGATGCCTTCAGTGTGGAAATGGCTTCGAAAATCGCATCGATCAGAAAAACCGGACTTACTTTCGCACCGGAAGCAGGAACTCAGAGACTTCGAAATGTGATTAATAAGAACGTCGAGGAAAACGATATTTTTGACGCCATAAAAAATGCGGTAAACAATGGCTGGAGAAGAGTGAAGCTTTACTTCATGATTGGTCTCCCAACCGAAACACTCGCTGATCTGGAAGGAATTGTCAATTTATGTTCTGATATAAAAAATCTGGGATTAAAGGACATTACTGTTTCTGTTGCAACATTCATACCAAAGGCACAAACACCTTTTCAGTACGTTGAACAGATTTCTCCTGAAGAGGCCTGGAAAAGGTACGATAAATTGAAGAAGATAAAGCAATTTGGCAGACTGCAATTTTCCGATCCATATCGAAGCTACGTAGATGGAGCCCTTTCACGCGGAGGTCGTGAAATTGCCGATGTTATTTTTCTCGCTTATAAAAATGGTTCTATTTTCGACGAATGGTCAGAAGAATTCTCATATGAAACATGGTTGAACGCCTTTGAAGAAAAAGGTTTTAATATAAACAATTATACTGAGGAAAGAAAAATCGGGGGATCTTTTCCCTGGAATCATATTTCCATTGGAATCGATGAAACTTTTCTGAAGAACGAGTACTCTAAATCACTTAAGGGATTAACCACTGAAGACTGTCGTAACGGTACATGCACATTTTGTGGCGTCTGCTATTCATTAAATGTAACTAACCGACTGGACAAAACCTGGAAACACTAAGCCGGGCTATTCTGGTTATATCACCAGCTCCCAAGAACAAAATTACTGAACATTTCTTAGAATCTATCCATTTAAGTACTTCATCGTAATCTGTCGCGTGATATGATGGTACTCCATGCAGGTGAAGCCCTTTAAGAACTTCTGTTTCATCCAGCGCATACATTCCCTTTTCGTAAGCATCATATAATTTGTAAACGCACACTTCATCTGCTTCTTTCAATGAATTGGCAAAACGACCATTTTCCCTTGCCAATCTTGAATATCTGTGAGGTTGAAAAACAACCAGTATTTCACTTTCGGGATAGCTTTCTCTGGTTCCCCTTATTGTGGTTCTGATTTCTTCAGGTGTATGTGCGTAGTCATCAATAAGATACAATTCTCTTGATTTATCAATGCCTCTTATTGAAAAGCGCCTGTCAACTGAAATGTAGCTTATTAGTGACTCTTGAATATCCTTGACGCTTATTCCCAGTTCAACTGCCAGTGCAATGGCTGCAGTTGCATTGTACGCATTGTGTTCACCTGGCAATCCCAGCGAAAAATTACCTAATAGAATCCCGTCCTTATACACATCAAAACTCTGAATCAAACCTGTTTTTCTATTACTAAAGGTATAATTACCTTTATATTTGCCAAAGCTAATGCCTTTGTTTCCAAAAGCCTTTCTGCTATTTGGATCATCAGCATTGTGAACCAGCAAACCCTTTACTTTTTTACCAAAGTATGAGAAATGATTGACAAGATTATGTTCCGAACCAATGTAATGTTCAAGATGATCATGCCTTACATTTGTAACAATCGCATGCAAAGGCTCAAAAGATGCAAAGAAACCATCACTTTCATCAAGTTCTGTTATGATGTTCTTTTTGTTTCCTCTGTGATAGTTTCCCTGTGAAAGATGTGGAGATATTCCACCAAGCAATACAGTGGGATTCTTCCCTGAATCAATAAAGATCTTTGAAAGAAGCGCAGTAGTTGTGGTCTTCCCATCAGTTCCTGTAATACAAAAAGAATTCTCATAAAATGAGATTACTTTTTTTAACATTTCCATTCGATAATAAGTGGGAACGGTTTCCGACAAAGCTTTTTCAAGCTCAGGATTCCCTTGAGGTATTGCAGTTGTTTTTACAACAATGTCAGGATTTTTCCAGTTTTCACCAGAATGAGAAAGAAAAACGTCGATGCCTTTCTCTTTAAGGTAACCAACGCGTTCATTAATTTCAACATTAGAACCGTAAACCTCGTTCCCCTCAGCCGCTAAATGAAGTGCGAGACCACTCATGCCGATCCCGCCAATACCTATAAAATGATATTTCAATCCTATTCCTCCTGTAGTAAATGCCCTGCGATCGTTTCAGCTGGTTCTTTTTTGTTTTTCAGCTCTGGCCTGCAATTCTTTGAAATTCTGTTGATAGTTTCTAACAAACCACCGGAGGTTACTGCGTTTTCAAGTATAACATAACCAAGTCCCATTTCTTGCAATATCAAACCATTAAAATATTGATGATTTTCTGTGGCTTCTGACCACGGAATTATTATACCGGGCGTACCGTAATATGCTAATTCAGCAACAGTCGTAGCACCACCACGAGCCACAACACAATCAGCTGCAGCCATATACTCGTTAAGCTGAGGATCGTATTTTTTGGTTTTTACAAAAGGATAATTATTTATTTTTGTATCCGCGTAGCCCGTTATATGATAAAAGAAATATCTGTCACCTTTCATGCCTTCATATATCTCATTCATAATTCCATTAATAAAATCAGAACCCTGACTACCACCACATATAACCACAAGTTTCTTGTCAAAATCTATTCCAAGGCTATCATATATTTCTTTTTTTGACTTTTTAACTTCGCGAACGGGATTCCCCGTGAGGATTATCCTGTCATTTTCTATATTTTTAAAATAATTCCTGCTCTTTTCGAAACTTATGAAAACCCTTTTAGCATAGCGGGCAAGTTTCTGATTGGCTATTCCAGGTATTGAATTTTGCTCATGAAGAAAAATCGGTAATCCAATTTTACTGGCAGCTTTTACAACGGGAAATGAAATGTAACCCCCTGTTGAAAAAACCAAATCTGGTGAGAATTCAATCATACTTTTCTTTACCATTTTTGTCGTTACCAGATGATCAAAAAGCACCACAGCATTTTTCGGACTGTATAGAGGTCTTTTCAATCCTTTGACATCTAAGGGGATTTTCTTTACATCTTCTATGTCCCTTTCGGCATATCTGTCATCAAGCCTTCCTCTTGATGTAAAATAAAGAACTTCAAGTTCTCTTACTTTTTTTAGAGCATTAATTACAGAAACAAGAGGATAATAATGACCTCCCGTCCCTCCACCGCAAACAGCCATCTTTAATTTATCTTTATCGCTCATATAGATCTTTTTCTTGATCGAAAATTATGCTGAGAACAAGTCCCAGGCCAAACATCAATGAGAGAAGTGAAGATCCTCCGTAACTGACAAAGGGTAGTGTGAGCCCTGTGGGAGGAAATAAACCCAGATTTACTGCTATGTTAATGCTGGCTTGAATTGCCACATAAAAACCAAATCCCAGAATATAGTATTTACCCTGCGTATCTTTTCTCAACTTCAAAGCAATAATAATCAGAATTCTCAGAAAACCAAGATAAGCTATAAGCAACAATATAAGTCCAATTAATCCCAGTTCTTCTCCAATCGTGGCAAAAATAAAATCAGAATAACTAACAGGTATGTAATATTTGACAATCCCAAGACCAATCCCCGTACCAAAAACATCTCCATTGGAGATAGCCATCAAACTGTAATCTATCTGGTCCTGAACTTCTCCACCTTCAAATGAGAAGAATGATGTTATTCTTTCTAGTTGATAATCCTGTATCCATCCCTGCTGAAATGCCAGCACAGCCACCAGCGCTATGATCAGAATCAAAAAAAGTACATGTCTAAACTTAAGCCCACCGATAAAAAGCATCACGAAAGTTATTATAAGCATCAATCCTGAAGTTGAAAGATCAGGTTCCAGGAAGGTCAGTCCAATTATTGGAGAAGCAATCAGCAGTGGCCACAGAAGCACATTAATCACTGTTTTTTCTTTATCTTCAATTATTGAAAGATAGCGCGCTAAAACAAGTATAAGAATGATTTTGGCAAACTCAGAAACCTGAAGACTCATAAAACCAAAATCAATCCATCTATGTGAACCACCTCTACTTGATGAAAAAAGGACAACCGCAAGTAATCCAATAATTGCTGGATAATATATATAAAAAGC
>Ga0182238_1000577_pt1 | contig 10687 bp, 11 predicted proteins | sample hydfrates6_PW_90_FD_132439 | JGI IMG/M metagenome (GOLD analysis project Ga0182238, IMG submission 132439) | Subsurface microbial communities from deep shales in Texas, USA - hydraulic fracturing test 6_PW_90 | ecosystem: Environmental > Aquatic > Deep subsurface > Shale gas/oil reservoir >... | reverse complement strand
GTCCTCGATGCCTGTGCTCCATGTCTTCAAGCGCCTGCTAAATACTTCTTGCAGGCGGATCATACAGGGCCAGGGTCCGCAGGCAGTTGAGCAGAAAGTCCCGGCCGGATCCCGGGCCGAGACTTTCGCCCGGCAGCACCAGCTCATACCTGCCGCCCCGTGCCTCCGCCTCCAAAACGAGAGAGGTCAGCATGCTCAGCCTTTCCTCCCCGTTCATTTCCGGAAAGTCCTCCCAAAAAAAACGCACATGCGCCCCGCTGTCCCCGGAATACTCCTTGCTGCGCAGCCCCAGACCCTTTGCCGAGGCCTTCCAGGCAATAAGCTGCATGCGGTCCCCGGGTATGTATTCCCGTATGCCGGTAAACTCATTCCCGGACGCGGGACTGCCGCTGGCCTCGGCCCGGGCGTAGCGGGCCAGCACCTCCTCCCGGGAGAAATATTTCGCCGGATAAACCAGGGTATGGTGATCCGGCCGGAACCTGTGCCAGGCCCGGCACAATCCGAAAGGATATTCCGAACTCAGTTTTAGCTCCGGGAGGGCATGCATGCCTCTGTGGGCGGTGCGAAACAGAAACTCCACTCTGGTTTCCGCCTCTCCGGGCAGATCCAGGTTTGTCTTTCCACCTTCACCGGAACTCAAAGCAAGGCCGAACCTGTCTTTTCCCGGATTTTTTATAAACAGGCTGCACGCGGATGTTTCCCCGGCAAAAACAGGCTCGGACCTTATGGAATCAATAACCAGATTCTTTACCTGGGCATGGGTGTGAACCATGGACACAAAAAACATGGAAATCAGGACAAAACCCAGGGCGAAGGCCAGATTGTTGTGATAATTGACCGCGGCTATCAAGACCGCGACAAGCACGGCCGCGAAAACCATGCCCAATCCGGTGGGAAGGATAAAGCAGTATCTGGAGGGAACATTATAGGGCAATGTACTGAAAGGGGGTCTTTTAAGCAGGTACCGCAGTTTTTTAAAGGGAAACGGATACATCTATATCGGCACCGGAACCCGCTTGAGAAACTCCTCGATCCTGTCCCGGCCGAACTCCCTGCGGGTCTGCACGTCCCGCAGCCTGTGTCCGGCCACGGGAAAAAATATCTCCTGCACATCCTCGGGCAGGACATAATCCCTCCCCTGGAGAAAAGCCCTGGACCGGGCGGCCTGCAAAAGACTCAAACCGGCGCGGGGAGAAAGGCCGGTGACAATTCCCTCCTCCTTCCGGGTCAGATCCAGGATGTCCTGGACATAGGCAAGCAGGGTATCCGAGGTTTTTATCTCCCAGATCCTATCCTGAACCTTGAGCACCTTTTCCGGGGTGAATACCGGAGCAAGGGATTCGGCCCTTTCCTTCATCCGCCCCGTGCGCAGAAGCTCGCGCTCCGCCCCGTGACCCGGATAACCCAGGGTAATGCGCATAAGAAAGCGGTCCATCTGGGACTCGGGCAAGGGGAATGTCCCGGACTGCTCCTGCGGATTCTGGGTGGCGATCACGAAAAAAGGACGTTTCAGATCCCGGGTTTTTCCCTCCAGGCTGACCTGCCCCTCTTCCATGGCCTCCAGAAGGGCGCTCTGGGTCTTGGGTGTGGCCCGGTTGATCTCGTCCGCCAAGAGTACTTGGGTAAACACCGGACCGGGATGAAAGACGAATTCCTGCCTGCCCTGAACGTACACGCCCACCCCGAGTATATCTCCGGGCAAAAGATCGTTTGTGAACTGGATGCGGTTGAACTCCAGACCCAGCACTCGGGCCAGGGCGTAAGCCAGCGTGGTCTTTCCTATCCCGGGCAGATCCTCGATAAGCAAATGTCCTCCGGCAAAAAGACAGGTAAGAGCGGTTCTTATCTCCTGTTCCTTGCCCAGAACCACCCGACTTACACTTTGAACAATTTCTTCCGTTTTAGTCATAACTCCCGGCCTGGCTCTCCAACATAGCCTATGGATCTTTTATGTTTCATTCGATGCTTTAAACGAGAGGCCCGGCACTCAAAATATTTTGAGTGCCGGGCAGGAAGCTTGTCATCTAAAAGGATCAGGCGGACGAAACCCACATCCAACTTCGAGGACCCTCCCGGCCTTTGGCCCGTAATCAGGAAAGAAGATCAGCCATGGAGTATAGCCTGCCCGGCTTTTGCTCGGCCAGCCAGGCCGCGGCCCGAAGCGATCCCTGGGCGAAAGTCTCCCGGGAATGGGCCCGGTGAGTGATCTCGATGCGCTCCCCGGGGCCGAAAAAATACACGGTGTGGTCCCCGACCACGTCCCCGCCGCGCAGGGTCTGAACCCCGATCTCCCGGCTGTCCCTTTCCCCGATCATCCCCTGACGGCAGAACTTGCCGTTTTGGTCCAGGTCCAGGTCCCTGGCCTCGGCCAATACCTGAGCCAGTTTGAGCGCGGTCCCGCTGGGGGCATCCTTTTTATGCTTGTGATGCGTCTCGGATATCTCCATATCGTATTTTTCGCCCAAAAATTCCGCCAACTTAGGAAGAAGCCTCAAAAGCGTGTTTATGCCCACGCTCATGTTCGGCGCCCAGAATATCGCGGTTTTTTGGGCCAGCTCTTCCAATTCCCGGGTCTGCTCCCGGGAAAACCCGGTGGTGCCCAGGACCGCCTTGCAGGAATGCTTGCCGCAGCTTCGGACCAGCTCCATGCTGGATTCCGGAGCGGTAAAATCCACCACCACCGCTCCGGGATTTTCGGCCAAGGCGGCTTGCAGATCGGTAAAGACCCCTGACCCGAACCGCTCCAGATCCTGTTCCTTGCCCGGGCGCTCCACAACGCCGACCAGATCCAGGCCGTTCTCGGCCGCGGCCAGGCCGGCAATAGTCGAGCCCATCCTGCCGTTGGCTCCGGTGACAATAATCTTAACCGACATAAAATCCCCCTATCTGAATTTATTTATCCCAGGGGTTACCCCCTTAAAAACCGTGGCTCTCCAACGCAGAGTGTATATTTTTTTATTTTTTTCCACCTACACCGAAACTACTCATCAGGCAAAAGGCGTAAGAACTCCTCTTCGGAAAGCACACTCACCCCGAAATCTTCGGCCTTTTTCAGCTTGCTCCCCGGATCCTTGCCCGCCACCACATAGTCGGTTTTCCCGGAAACTGAAGAGGCCACCCGGCCCCCGGCCCTTTCTATTCTTTCCTTGGCTCTGCTTCTGGGCATGGAATCAAGGCTTCCGGTAAGGACAAAACTCTTACCCGCCAAATCGGAATCCCTGTTCTTTTCCCGGGAAGACCGCGCCCGGGGCCAGATCTTAAGATCCCGGAAACGCTCAAGCATCTCCCGGTTGGCCGGATTGGCAAAAAACTCCCTTATGGACGCGGCTATTTCCGGGCCGATATCCGGTATTCTCTGCAGGGTTTGCGTATCCGCCCCGGCCAGTTCATCCAGATCGGAAAAATTGCCCTCCAAGATTTTGGCGGTCTGCTCTCCCACCAGGCGAATGCCCAGAGCTGTCAAAAACCCGGACATGGTTACGCTTTCTTTGGCCTCGTCTATGGCCCGGAGGATATTCTCGGCCAGTTTCTCGCCCATACGCTCCAGGGGAAGCAGATCATCTTTTTTCAGTGTAAATATATCCGCGGGAGAGCGAAGGATTTCCTTTTCGGTCAGGGTCTCGATCCATTTGCCGCCCAGACCTTCTATATCCAGACCGCTCTTGGACACAAAATGCTTTAAACCCTGGGCCAGGCGGGCCGGGCAGGAAAAATTGACGCAGCGCACCGCCACCTCGTCCGGGAGCTGGACGACCCTGCTCCCGCACACCGGGCAATTATCCGGAAAGACAAATTCCCTTTCCGAACCGTTCCTTTTTTCGGCCACCGCCCGGACCACTTCCGGAATAACGTCCCCGGCCCTCTGCACGATCACCCGGTCTCCTATGCGCAGTTCCTTGGCCGCGATCTCGTCTTTGTTGTGCAATGTGGCCCGGGAAACGGTAACCCCTCCGATCTGCACCGGTTCAAGCACTGCCACCGGAGTGAGCACCCCGGTACGGCCCACCTGAATGCGGATATCGGTCAAAGTGCTTTCGGCCTGCCTGGCCGGGAACTTCAGGGCCAGGGCCCAGCGGGGAAATCTGGCGGTAAAGCCGGCCTTGGACTGCGCGGCCAGGGAATCCACCTTAATAACCACCCCGTCTATCTCCACCGGGAATTCTTCCCGCTTCTCGCTTATGTACCGGAAATAGTCCTTGACTGCATCCGGGTCCGGACAGAACCGGCCTTCCGGAGCGGTGGACAGGCCCATCTCCCGCAGCCCGGCCGCAATCTCGGACTGCCTTTTCCAGCCCGATTTCCCTTCCCCCCAATCCACGCGTCCCACTCCGTAAGCATAGAAAAGAAGCGGCCTGGAAGCGGTTATCCGGGAGTCCAGCTGACGCATGGACCCGGCGGCAGCGTTGCGCGAATTGGCGAACGCCTTTTCCCCATTTTCCATCTGCCGGGAATTGAGGCGGTAAAAGTCCTTTTTTTTGATAACCACTTCCCCCCGGACTTCCAGATACTCGGGGACCTCAGCCTGCTGCAAAAGGCGCAGGGGAACGTTACGCAGGGTACGGGCATTGGCGGTTATATCCTCCCCCACATAACCGTCTCCGCGGGTGGCCGCGGCATAAAACTCCCCGCCGCGGAAAATGAGTTCCACGGCCAGTCCATCCAGCTTGGGATCGGCCCAGAATTTTATCTCCTCTTTATGCACATATCTGATGAGCCGGTGCACAAAATCGTCAAACCCGGAAATGGCAAACGCGTTATCCAGGCTGTACATGGGAATGGAATGCTCCAGGGTGCCGAATTCGGACAGAGGCGCCCCCCCGATCTTCTTGGTCGGAGAGCTGGGATCGTCCAGCTCCGGATATTTTTCCTCCAGTTCCTTGAGTTCGCTGAACAGGGCGTCATATTCCGCATCGGAAATCCGGGGATCATCCAGGACATAGTAGCGATAGTTGTGATAATTTATCAGCCGGCGCAGCTCTGAGGCGCGCTCTGCCGGCGTCTCAGTTTTTCCGGGCATTTAAAGAATCTCCTGCAGTCTCTCCAGATTTTCCTGCTTGCCCACCGCCACCAGAGTGTCCCCGGCCTTGATCACTGTCTGCGGCTGGGGATTAAAATTCATCTCTCCGTCCTGTTTCTTGATGGCGATTATAATCAAATTGAATTCGGGCCGGATATCGGACTGTATTAGATCCTTGCCCACCAGTTCGGACTGGGGGGATATTTCCAGTTCCTCCATCTGCAGATCCAGATGGCGGCCCTGCATGGCCAGCTCCAGGAAGTCGGTCACAGTAGGCCGCAAAACCACCTGGGCCATGCGCATTCCGCCGATTATATGCGGGGTGAGCACCCGGTTCGCTCCGGCGAACTTAAGCTTTTTCAGGGAATCCTCCCTTTCCGCCCGGGCAATGATGGTCAGATTTGGGGCCAGCTGTCTGGCGGTCAAGGTAACGTAAACATTCTTGGATTCCTGATTAAGTGCGGTAATAAGCGCCCGGGCGGATTCAAGGTTCGCGGAAAGCAGAACCTGATCCGAGGTCGCGTCCCCTTCTATATACAGCAGGTTTTCCGCATCCAGCTTGCGGATTACCTCCGGGTCGTTCTCCACAATAACCACAGGAAAACCTTCCTTTCCTATCTCCTTGGCCACCACCGAGCCTATACGCCCAAACCCGCAGATAATGAAATGATCCTCCAGGGACCTGATAATCTTTTGCACCCTGCGTCTCCCGATAAAATTTCGCAAATGCCCTTCAACTATGACCTGGGTAAACGACCCCACCAGATAGGCAAAACTGCCCACACCCAGTAGTATCAGAACCGTAGTCAGCATCCGGCCTTCGTTGCTCAAGGGCCGGACTTCGGTAAAACCGACAGTGGAAAGGGTGATGACCACCTGGTAAAAGCTGTCCAGCCAGGTCCACCCCTCCACCCAGACATAGATATACAGCCCGAACAAAAACACCAGAAGCAGAAAAATTCCCCCGCTGAACAGGGGAAAGAACATGCGGTGCCTGAACTTCCACTGGGTTATATTCCTGAATAACCTCTTGGCTGTCCCGCCCCTGTAGCCGGAGTTACTGCTTTTTCTGCTCATGGACCTGATGTATGCCGGAAAAGGTCTAGCCGCGAATCTGGCCCTGGCCGAAGACAACAAACTTGGATCCGGTCAGTTCGCGCACGCCCATGGGCCCGTAGGCATGTATCTTGGAAGTGGAAATGCCTATTTCCGCGCCCAGTCCGAACTGTCCCCCGTCATTGAACCGGGTGGAGGCGTTGACCAATACCGCGGAAGCGTCCACTTCCTGAACAAAACGCATCGCCCGGGAATAATCCGTGGTTATAATCGCTTCGGAATGGTTGGAACCGTAGTCCTGAATATGCCGGACAGCTTCCTCCTGGGAGTCCACCACACGAACGGCCATGTCCAGGGAAAGAAATTCCCGGCCCCAGTCACTGTCCTCTGCTGGCTGCGCATTTTCTCCCAATAGAGGGAGGGACTTGGGACAGGCCTTGAACCGCACGCCATCCCCGGCCAGATGGTCCTTTAACCGCGGCAGAAATTCCCCGGCCGTCTCGCGGTGCACGAGCAGGCACTCCAGGGCGTTGCACACCCCGGGCCTCTGAACCTTGGCGTTGCGCACTATATTCAGGGCCATTTCCATTTCCGCATCCCTGTGCACATAGATATGGCACACACCCTTGTAGTGCTTTAAAACCGGCATGGTTGCCTTGTCCACAACCGCCCGGATCAAGCCTTCCCCGCCCCGGGGGATGACCACGTCTATGTACTGATCCAGACCCAGCATTTCATCCACTGCCGCCCGGTCCGTGGTGGGGATGAAGGCCACAGCGTCCCGGGGCAGCCCGGCATCTTCAAGGGCGCGGCTCAAAAGTCCGGCCAGGCACTTATTGGAATTAAAGGCCTCGGACCCGCCGCGCAGGACTACTGCATTACCGGCCTTCAGGCACAGGATCGCGGCATCAATGGTTACATTGGGCCGGGATTCATAGATTATGGCCACCACCCCGAGAGGGATGCGCATCCTGCCCACCTGCAGCCCGTTCGCCAATTTGTTCATCTTCTCGATCTCGCCCACGGGATCTTTAAGTGCGGCCACTTCCGCGCAGGCCGCGGCCATGTCCTCGATGGCCTCCGGAGTAAGTCGCAGGCGGTCTATCCGGGCCGCATCAAGACCGGCCGCCTCGGCCTTTTCCAAATCCGCGGCATTGGCCCGGGCAATCTGCTGCTCTTCCTGGCGCAGGATGTCAGCCACTCGAGCCAAAAAATCCCTTTTCTGTCCGTCACCGGCCCGGGCCAGAAGCCTGCCGGCCTGATTCGCCTTGCGGGCCAGTTCCGCAATCTGGGTGTCCTTGTTCATAGTCCGGACTCCTCATCAATTTGTAACCGTCTTAAAAAGATCAAAAAATCACCTAAACTTTATGCCAACTGTAATCCAGCGCATACCAGAAAACCTTTTCAGGCACAATGCGCCCGGGGAAGCTGTCCCGGTTCTGGGCCGGTAGCAGCCCGGTGCATTAAAAAAGGATCAGGCGGATGAAACCTAAAAATCCATACGGCCATGTCGCAAAGCCTAAAAAAGCAGCCCCAAAAATAAAGCGGGTAAAATCCGCATCAAAACTTCTGGACCAGGATTACTCCGACCAGCAGAAACAACACCCCGAGAACCCGGGGGGTGGAAATCAAATGCTCCGGATAGCCCAGCCACCCGAAGTGGTCCAGAACAAGCGAGGCCAGCATCTGCCCACTGACCAAAAGGGCGAGCAGGGTAACCGCCCCCAGTCTGGGAGCCAGAAAAATGGTTGAGGTCACAAACAGGGCGCCTAAGAAGCCCCCGCACCATTTCCAGGCCGGGAGGGAAAGGGCGGTATTCAGACTGGGAAGAGGCAAACGGAAAATCACAGTCACTCCGGTAAGGGCCAGGGTTCCCACCAGAAAGGATATCAAAGCGGCGAGAAAAGGACCGCCTATTTTGGCGCTCAATTCGGCATTCACTCCGGCCTGGACCGGCATCAGAAGACCGGCCCCTAGTGCGAGCAAAGATACAAGATTTCCAGATTCTCTCCTTGGCCCCAGGTTTAATTGACTCCGTGCGGATGCAAACCCAAACGGCACTATTTTTTAAAAACCGCAACCTAGCCCCGGGCCGTTCTGCACTGGCTGCAGGCCACGCCCGCAAGGACCAGCCCGGCCCCGAAGATCTGCTCCATATTGAATGTTTCCCCCAGAATAAGCCAGCCCAAAAGAACCGCGAACACCGGGATGAGATTTATGAACGCCGAGGCCTGACCGGCCGGGATCTTGCTTACCCCGTAGTTGAAAAACGTGTATCCGAGCAGGGTCACAATCACTCCCAGATAAACAACGCTTAAGGTGGCCGGCCAGGAAAAATCAGCCGGAAATGTTTCCGAGGAAAAAAGGAAAAGCACTCCGAAAAACACCACCCCCACAACCGACTGCACGCTGGCCAGGAAAAGGGGATGATAATTGCTGCTCAATTTCCGGGCCACGATGGTGTATCCGGCGGCGCAGATCATGGCCAAAAATTCCAGGGTGTTTCCGGCCACCGGATTGGGAGCCGCGGCACTGGAAGTGCTTTCCGCACTTATCCAGACCACTCCGGCAATGGCCATGGCAAAACCGATCACCGTCCTTGGTGCAAGACGTTCCTTTAGAAGGCTTCTGGCCAGCAAGGCCACCAGAAGGGGGAACACCGCGGAAATCATGCCCGCCTGGGAGGCGGTGGTCAAATCCAAAGCGTATCCCTCAAACACAAAATACAGGCAAGGCTCAAAAAAAGCCATCAAAAGCAGCCACTTCCAGTCCCCTTTTCTGTAAGTCACGTGTTTGACCCTGGACCATAGCAGGCCAAAGGCCACAGTGGCCCAAACCATGCGCAGAAAGACGGCGCAAAGCGGGGTATAGGAGATATAGGCGATTTTAAAGGCGGCAAACGAGCTGCCCCACAGAAACATGGTTATGATCAGCCCGGTTACCGCCAGCCAGCGTCCTTTCATGGCATATTATCCAGGTTAAAGCGCAGGGACTATCCTGCTTTTTATGTACAAAGAGCCTGTTCCGGTGCGAAGAAATTAAGGAAAACAGTCGGGGAGGACAAGCAAAATTATGCTTCCCGACCGGCCATCCCGCATCTTGGCTGTTGAATCGTTTGTTGACATAAATCCCTGTTTCAGGGATTTATTCCTAAGCAGGCTTTATTCCTGCATTAAAACCGACTTGAACGGGAATAGAGGAAGGCCGCATATGCACGGATTTATGACTGTGTGTGATCCGATCTTGACCGGGCTGTAAAAATCGGACAATCTTGATCAGAATTGATTATTAAATATAAATATTTAAAATGCGAATAGCGAAATGTCATCTCTTGCCTCAAAATCATTAAGCCTGCGCAAAACTCCACCCCTAACCAGTGCTGAATTCACCAACTTAAGGAATCTTATATACAACTTAAGCGGGATCGATATCCCGGAAAGACGCAAATATCTTTTGGAAAACCGGCTCGGTGCCCGCTTAAGAACCCTGAACCTCAAAAGTTTCGGGGAGTACTTCAATTACCTGAAAAAGACCAGGGACAAAAAAGAAGAGCTGGATTATCTGTTTGAAAAGATTACCACCAACGAAACCAGCTTCTTTCGGGACATAAAACAGCTCGGCGTATTTCGGACCTTCGTCCTGGCCAATGTATTGAATGCGCGGAAAAAGGCGGGGGCAAAGGATCTAAATATATGGTGCGCCGGCTGTTCTTCCGGGGAAGAAGCCTAAACCCTATCCATACTCATTCACGAGTTTTTGGGACCCTCCGTTTCCGGATGGAATATCCGCATCACCGCCAATGACCTGTCTCCGGCCATGATCGCCAAGGCCAAAAAAGGGATATTCAACGATTATTCCCTGCGCAACACTCCCCGGGAGATGACCGACAAATATTTCACCCCGGTGCCCGAGGGGTACAAAATAGATCCCAGGATACAAAAACCCATAAATTTCCGGGTAATGAATCTAAAAAACGCCTCGGAACTGAAAACAATACCCAGATCGCACATAATCTTCTGCCGCAACGTGATCATCTATTTTGACGACGCCATGAAACAGCAGGTCATAAACCAGTTTTACGACAACCTTGTGCCCCAAGGTTATTTGATCATAGGACACTCGGAAAGCCTGCACAAATTCTCCCGCCTGTTTCGGCCACTTTCAAAGCCCGGCGGGATAATGTATCAAAGGGAACAATGAGTCGCCTGAGGGGAAAGTCGGTTATGGAGGGCAATCGTGCATAAAGTATGTACCGAACATCTGCGCCCGGGTATGGTTCTGGCCAAGGACATCCCGGGCTACGACGGAAGCGTTTTCCTGGCCAAGGGCCATGCCCTGGAGGAAAGCACCCTTTCCGCCCTCCGGGCAATGGATGTCGGACAAGTATTCATAAAGTCCATGGGCGCGGAAGCGGACCAAAAGGATCTGTTGCGCCGCTGCGACGAATATGTCTTTAACTTCTTTGTCTACGTAAACCCGGAAAGCCGGGTCTTCAACGAGATATACCGGCTTACCCTGGAAAAGACCCTGGAAAGCACCGCCCCGGACTGGAAACTGCCCTGCTTTAAAGAACTGCGGGCCGAGAACGTGGAACACATGCGCGATCTCTTTTTC